>OGOJ01000056.1_pt1 | contig 104117 bp, 88 predicted proteins | sample 1552601 | NCBI WGS metagenome assembly OGOJ01 (sample SAMEA2580184, study PRJEB22360) | human gut metagenome | biome: human gut; feature: human-associated habitat; material: faeces | place: Denmark | collected 2008/2010
TATGACTGGTACATTTCAAAGTGATACGGGTGGTACATCCATTCCGCTGCTATCACCGATGGAGTCTATGTGCTCCACAACGCCTGAGCGTCCGTTGTACATTCGTGCCTGGAGGTCCTTACCTCCGTCATCATTCATCCGGATTATACGGATGGTGTCTCCTATTTTTACTTTTCCCATAATCATTTTCTTTTCAATCAGTCAAGTGCTTCAGCGATATTCATCATCGTCGGAAGCAGCAGCCCGTAGAACCCTTCGTCAAGGGCGAACCATCCCGGAAGGAACAGTCCGCTCCTTTCCTTCAGCATCTTCAGCGCCTCCTCCTCGGAGTAATCCCTATCGTTGACTCGCGCCATGAACGCATACAGTTTGTCATTCACTATGGCGAGGCTCTTCACTTCCACCTCCAGCATCGTGTCATCATCCACATTCACTACGTACCCGAATACACGATCCTCGGTGTTCATCGTCTTACCCTGCCGGACAAGGGTGATAATTTCTGTCTCCAGGAGAGCCTGGCCCTCCCGGAGAATTTTCTTTGCCCGGATCATCGCTCGACCCTTTCAACCTTTGACGCCACCACCTCCAGCGTGGTCCTCTCGCAGCCGCTTGCGTCGGTGTAGCGTATGTTGCGTATCCTGCCCTCGATGTGCAGAGGAGTGCCCTTCCTGTACATCGTCAGGTCGTCTTCCCTCCCCGCCCAGGCCGAGCAGGCGTGCCAGGTCGTCTCTATGACCGGATAGCCCTCCCTGTCCCGGTAGGCGTAGTTGGTGGCGAGTGAGAAGTTGATGATGTTCCTGTCACCGACCTCGGTGACTCTTGAGGTGCCGACGATGCCTCGCAGCTCGACACGGTTGATGCATTCCAGTTCCATATGGATGTTGTATTTGAATTTGGTTCTACCTTGCGCAGAACATCTTGTTTACGATGCCCATCTCCCCTTCCGATGGCGTGCCCTCGAAGTATGGGAGGAAGATCTGAGTGAGTGCCTCCAGGGCGGAGTAGCCGCAGGAGACGAGCTTGGCCGCCATCAGCGTCTGGCGCACCGTCACAGCTGTCGACAGCTCTCCCTTGGAGTGCGCGTCCCTGATGTCCTTTGCCACCTTGGCGATGTTCATAGCGTCGCTGAGCCTGATGCCGTGCCGCTTTGCCAGCACGTCCGCCTCGTCCGATACCGACGGGTATTCCATCTGCAGGCGGAAGAAGCGGGAGCTCAGTGCCGGGTCGAGGTCGCTCGTCCCGACGAACTCCGCGCCTATGTTGGCCGTCGCCACGAACGTGCACTCGGGATGGACCTTGACCATCTGCACCGGGGAGACGTAGGCGTTTCGCATCTCCCTCGTCCCGTCGAGGCAGCTCATCAGGTAGTTCAGCGCGTTCAGCGGTGCCCTGTTCAGCTCGTCGAGAAGCACCACTCCCGGCTTCTGGATGTCCTCGAGGAACTGCGCCGGCTCGAAGACCGACTTGCCGTCCTTGATGCGGTGTACGCCCAGGAGGGCCGACATAGGGTCCGACATCGTTCCCATGTTGTACTTGCGGCAGCTGATGCCCAGCTTGCGGCAGGCGAGCATCACCAGCTCCGTCTTGCCAGTTCCCGAAGGGCCCGTCAGCAGGAGGTTGTCGTGGTTGTGGATGAAGGTCATCGCCATCTCCCAGCGTCCGGAGTCGACGGCGAACCCGTCCTTCCCGATGGTAGGTGCGGCCCACTCCTCCTCGGTGCGTATCCTCTCCAGGAGGGTCTTCTTCGTGGCCATTGTGAAGAGATCCTCCTCTGGCTCCGGCTCCTGCGCCTCCATGCTGCTCCCGTTGGCGGTCCTGTATGCGTCCCACTCGGAGAGCATCTGCGCATCGGGCTGCAGCTCGTCTCCAGGAACTCCTATCGGCGTTATCCCGCCTATGGCAGCCATGAAGGGAGCCAGCCCGTCACCGCTGGCGCGGCTGCGGCTCTGCCTCATCTCGAGTGAAGGGGTGCAGAACACCGTCCCTATGGGGCATCTGGCCCTCACTTTCGAGTCGGCCTGTATGTTAAGGTCCGTAGGTATCTCCGTACCGTCGTGGAATTTCTGTCCGGGAAGTGCCCTCAGTCTGTTCGATCCCCTGTCGGGGATGGTCTTCAGGAAAATGTAGCTCATGTCTGTCGTATGGAATCCGCTCTTGCCGCGCCCCGGTATGTCCTGGGCCCTTCCGGCTTCCGGAATCACACAGCATACATTGGCCCGGAAAGGGGCGGACAGGCACAAAAGGACAGCTGCGGAAATGACGCGACGCCGCGGCGTGTCCCTTTCCGCAGCGTTTTGTGGATTCCGTACCGGGGCCATCTTCGCGGCGTGATTCGGATGCCGGATGCCGTCACACACCATCAATTTGTATTCAAATAATTATCATTTTATTTAATAAAGTATTGTTTTAATTATCTTTTGCCTATCTTTGCGTATTGAAACAATTATCTCAAAGCAAGAAAACAATGGCAACTTTTTTTGTCGCCTGTCTGTTGGGGGTATGCCTGACAGCGGCAGTGGTCGTAGGAGTGACACTCCTCTTTTCGGAGCGGTTCAGGAGAACTGGCGGAACGACGGTGGCGGTCGACAAGGGCGGCCCCGTCTGCCGAATGGTGGAGATCAGCGGCTCCGACGTCAAGATCTATTACAACCCCGCGCCGGAGGAGCTGGAGGATGCCGTCCCGTTCATCGAGTCTCCAGGCAGCCGTCCGCTTGACGACGGAGAGTCCGACATAGAGACGGCCGTCGGAAACGGATGCAGTGACGGGGTCCTGCGCGACGCGCTGGTTTCGCTGATGAAGTCGGGAATGACCGTGGTGGGCCAGGACGGCATGCCCCTGTCGATTGAGGACATCATGGATTCCAGGGGATGCAGCGAGAGGGTCATCGCGGACGGCGAGAAGACTCCGACGACCGATCCAGAACCGGCACAGCAGAAAAAGAGGACAGGACGCAGGTCCGGCAAGTTCAAGGGAGCGATGGGCAAGCTCGACAGAGAATTCAAAATAAAGGAGGAAGAATCATGAAGAACCTTACGAGAAGAATATGCGCAGCTGCAGCGGCGCTGACTGCCGGCATCCTGCCGGCAGCAGCCAGAATCGGGTCGACAGACTCGTTCCTGAAGGCGACACAGGACAAGATTTCAAGTCTTGGCGCCAATGGGTTTGACATCATAGTCATGATAATCGGCCTCGCTGCCGCCGTGTACCTGATAATAATATATATCCAATCGCAAAAAACGCAGTCCCAAAGCAAGGACGCACTGGTGGGTTGGTTCTGCATACTCATCATGTGTCTGGTAGCATTGGAGCTGTTGAACACATTCATCTTCAAGTAGCAGACATGGAACTTACGGTCTACAGGTCGCTGGACAGGAGCGTCCAGTTCTTCGGCATAAAGGGAAGATTTCTTATTCCAATGGGAATCGGAGCCGTGACATCGCTCATAACGGCGTGCATGATAGGCTCGGCGACCAATGGGCTTGCCGGAATCGCCCTGTTCCTGATACTCTTCTTCGTCAGTGCCATGGCTGTTGTTGCCCTTCAGGGTTCCATCAGAGAGAAGGCCCTCTTCAGGAAAATGGCCATGTCAAGATGCCCGCAGTACATCAAAGTCAAACCGCAGAGACTTATCGGATCATGGAAATCAACAGAAGAATAGCTGAATTGGAATCCGTCTTCCCGCTCGCCGGAGTGGATGACGGATACATCCTTTCCCGGAGCGGCGACGTGACTGTCGGATGGGAACTGACCCTTCCGACGGCTTTCACCGTGGACAGGGCATCGTACGACGCGATGCTCCGCTCGATGGCGTCCGCCATAAGGGCACTGCCGGACTGGACCATGGTGCACCGCCAGGACATATACCTGGACAAAACATACAAGGCGAAAGACAGGACGGCTTTCCTTGATAGTGCCTATGAACGTCACTTCGACGGGAGGCATTATCTTGAAGGTCGCCATTACCTCTACCTTACATTCGCAGGCAAATCCTCATCACTTCGCTCCACCTTTAGTAGCGGACTCTTCGGAACTTCTATGCCCAGGAATCTTGCCTCACCTAAAGACCTGGTTGAGTTTCGCGCCAGGAGCGAAGAGTTTATTGCTGTAGCTACCGCAGGAGGACTGGCAAGAGCACGAAGACTGACAGATGAGGATCTGACAGGTCCCGATGGCCGCGGTGGCCTAATCGAACAGGTAATGACTCTCGGCACAGGGATGCTCTCTGACGTTGCCCTGACGCCGGAGAGCGTCCGCGTGAATGACGAGACGACGGTGTCGTTCATCCTCTCGGAGAGCGACTGTCTGCCGTCTAAGATATCGAGCGTGCGCCGCGTGGATTCCATGAGTTCAGCTACCTCGGAAGTGGACCTCTGTCTCGCATCGCAGGTGGGACTCGTGCTGTCTCGGTATCCGCACATCTGCAACGTATATGTCGTTAAGGACTCGCAGCAGGGAGTCCTCTCCGACCTTTCCAGAAGGACGAGATACATGCGGCAGTTCTCCACTGACGGAGCCAACAGGGCCAATGCCGACGAGAACGACCTGTTCAAGGAAGACTCCGGCAAGGAGCAGCTCTGCGCCGTCCATTCCCACTGCAACGTCATCTGCTGGGGACGTAGCGAACAGGAGCGTCTGGGCATACGCTCGGATGTGAGCGCCGCGCTATCGTCGATGGGCGTGGACGCCGTGAGGGACATCCATTCGGCGCCCGTCCTGTGGTACGCGTCCCTGCCCGGGGCGGAGACGGAGCTGAGCCGCGAGCACCTCATGCTCACGGAGCTGCACGCGGCACTGGCGCTGGCACAGTACGAGACCTTTGACAACGGCCTGAAGAGAGGTGCGCTGCGCCTTACCGACCGTCTGCGACATATTCCTCTGACATTGGACGTGCAGGCGGAGGCGGAGAAGGCCAACCTCGTCAGCAACTATAACATCTTCCTCGACGGAGCGTCGGGAACCGGAAAGTCATTCACCACGTCAAGTCTCCTGTACAACATGTACTCATACGGTGAGCACGTGTTCATCATCGACATCGGAGGTTCGTACGAGCAGGTCTGCGCCGTCGTCGCGGAGGAGAGCGGAGGACGCGACGGCATCTATAACCGTTGGGACAGAGCCCACCCGTTTTCGTTCTGTCCGTTCCAGTCATTCCGTGGCTGGATTACGGACGATGGAATGGTGAGACGTGACGACCCATCGCTGAATTTCCTCATATCCCTTCTTATGACACTGGGAACTGACAGCAAGAAGGGAATCCGCCTTGGGGACTTCGAGGAATCAATCATAGTCTATCTGGTCACATCATTCATCGAGGAATGGCTAGAGGAGGAGCATCCGATACAGTTCCCGCTGTTCGATGACTTTGTTCGGTGGATACGCGCGTTCCTCATATATGGGGATGACAATCCGGAAAAGAAAGGAACGATGCGTCCGTTCCTCACCAAAAACGGAATCCGTGTCGAGTCGGGGGCGTTCAGCGGCGAACAGTTCGTCGAATCGCTGTCATCATACGCCTTGGACGGGCAGTTCGGTTTCCTTCTGAACTCCGAAGAGCCTAAGGACCTGTTCACAAGCCGTTTCACGGTGTTCGATGTTGGTGAGCTGAGCAGCGTGAACAACGACAAGTTCTACTCGCTGTGCGTGCTCTGCATAGTCAACGCATTCGACATCAAGATGCGGTCAAAAGAAATTGAAGGGTTCAAAGTCATGGCCATCGATGAGGCGTGGAAAGCAATATCGAACCAGACTATGGCTCCGTACCTTCGTGAGCTGTGGAAGACTGCCCGCAAGATGTCTACCTCGGCCATGGTCATCACACAGGAGCTCGATGACATACTGACGTCGGACGTCATTCGGGAGACGATCCTTCAGAACTCGGACATCAAGATACTCATGAGCCAGGAGGGCAACAGGAACAGTTTCGGAAAGATAAGCGGACCGCTGGGACTGTCACAGATGGATGTGAACCTGATCTTCAGCATGGCCGGCAAGGAGAAGAAATCCCGCGACGTGTTCATCAAGTGGGGCGGCGGACGGTCCGGCGTCTACACAGTGGAGGCCTGCCCGGAGCAGCTCTGGGCCTTCGAGAGCAACATTCAGAAGAAGCGGCCGCTCATGGAGCTGACGGCGGAGAGCGGGTCCATATTCGGGGCGATCCGCACGCTGACGGACAAGGGCATGATGCCGTAACATATTAAGCGAAATGAAACGACACGTCATCATACTGCTCGGCATCGCCGTCTCCCTGTTCCTGTGCCGCAGTGCAGCGGCGCAGGAGGTGGTCGTGGACCCCACGCACATCGGCGTGGCGGTCGAGAACACCGCGTCGTCGCTGGAGGAAATGATAACGATGATCGAGGAGATGTTCTCCCTGAACGGCAAGCTCGACGACCTGTACGGCCTTGCCGAAAAGGCGGGCGAAGTCGCCGACCGCTTCAGGGAGGTCGGCTACCTCGTCGACATGACCGACTCGTACAATGACCTCCTGAAGCGCACGTACGAGTACTCGGTGAAGGTGAAGAGCTGGGCGGCGGAAGGCGACCTGTACGGGTACGAGAGGCAGCTTAGATATTTCCACAGCTGCGAGATGCAGGGAATCAAACTCTTCAACCAGTACGTCGAGTACTTCAGGAACCTGAAGACCTCTGATGCAGACAAGGCGGAACAGGCGCAGAAGGCGCTCAAGGAACTGGACAAGAGGCGTATCGCAGTCACCCGGGAGATGGCTTCCATTGAGCAGTCCCGCCAGTTTGCTGCCGGCATTGCCGACGCGGTACGCTATCTGGACAAGTCGATGGACGCCAGGAGCTATGCCGAATACTACAGGCCCCTCGGAAGTATGGACTACGCAGCCTCCTCGTGGATAATGCTGGTGAGGGTCATCATGGGAATTGTGCTCATGTTCCTGGTCGTCTCGGCGTTCATCATCATCTTCAGGGGCCAGGAGATGGGCACGTTCACCGGGGCGATGGCCCTCATAAGGTGGTTCGTCGCAGCCACTGTGACATGGATGCTTCTTGAACTCTTCAACTCTTTGATAGTATGACGGATACAATGATACTGACCACCTTGGGCGGGATATGGGGCCTGTTCCAGAATGAGAACGACGCGATTGTGGATGGGAATCTGTCTTCCATCCAGGCGCTCGCCGTCATCCTCGCGGCCATGCTCGCCGCATTTTCACTCATCAGGACAAGCGTCGACTATGTCCATGGAGACGGCCGGTTCGGATGGCAGCTCATGCGTCCGATAACGATCCTGCTGCTGGTGATGAACTTCTCGACGGTATGTTCTGCCATGGACGGCGTCGTGAACATCTTCACCAGGGAGATCTGCAAGATATCGGACTCAAGCCTGTCGGACCTCGGCGACGCCATCGGTGAGGCCTTCAGCAGTCTCGGCGAGGCGCAGGCCGACCTGATCAAGGCGACGGACGAACTGGCGGAACAGGAGGAATGGGGACTGTGGAAGAAAATCAAGGAGGCCGTCAGGATCGCCGCGTCGTCCTTCCTCAAGACATCACGGATAAGCACATTGACCGTCGTCGCATTCGTCGGAAGATGTGTCATGGAGCTCGCGTTCTTCGGGGTACAGGCGTTGGCCGCAGGCATTCTGGCCCTCATACGGATGCTCGGTCCCTTCATTGTGGCGCTCTCCATTCCGGAAGTCTGGAAAGGCGGTGCCACCGGATGGGTGGCGAGATACATACAGGTATCCATGTGGGTTCCTACAGGATACTTCCTGATAGGAGTGTTCACGGCCTACTTCAGGGCCGTCTGCAGGGACATCACGAACGGCGGCCTGGAGGCCGGGATATTCATCATCGGCACAAGCCTGCTGGTGGTAACGACAGGCATGATGCTGTCCATTCCGAAGATAGCGTCATGGTTCATCAACTCGTCGGGCTCGAACAACGCCCAGTCCGGCCTCGAGCGCTCGCTCCAGAGCCTGGGAAGACATCTGATAAAATAAACAACACCAGATATGGAAAAGATAATCAAGGAATTAGTTACGATCAAATCAAGCGCGGAGAACATGAGGAAGATGACGACGGCGGCCCTATGCATCGCCGGGCTGGTCTGCGTCGGCTCCGTAGCGGCTGCGCTTCATTTCACGGCATCACGGCTGTCGGACATCTACGTGCTTGACCACGGCAGCGCCTTCACCGCATCCGTTGGCGAGGAGGACAGCCAGCGCGAGCTGGAAGTGCAGGACCACGTGGCCCGCTTCCACGAGCTGTTGCTCAACCTCTCGCCGTCGAGCGAGGCGATAAGGACGAACATCGACAGGGCGCTCACCATGAGCGACCGCTCCGCATACAACTACTGGCAGGACCTCTCCGAGCAGGGGTTCTACCAGAGGCTAGTCTCCGCGAACATCAGCCAGCAGTTCTCAGTCGACTCGCTGGTGACGGACATGGGCGTCTATCCGTACCGGACCAGGACCTACGGGAAAATGTACCTTCTCAGGGAGTCCAACATCACGGCATACGACGTCTGCACGTCGTGCAGCGTCGTTGACGTGGGGCGTTCGAAGGGCAATCCGCACGGACTGATGATCGAGCAGTTCAAGATCGAGTCGAACGAGAAGATAGGGACACGAAAGAGGAACTGACATGAGACGGACCAGGAATCTTGCACGCATCGTCTCGGAGAAGATTGATGCAGTACGCGGCAACGAGAGCCGTCTGGCGACGGCGCTTGCCGGAGGATGCCTCGTCGTGGCGCTCGTCAAACTGATCTTCATTCTGACAAAGTGATTATGATACGGAACATCAAGCTCAAGCTTACGGAAAGACAGAAACTGGGGATCCTGATAATAGGGCTGGCGGTGATACTGTCCGTCTCCATACTCCCGGTGCTGAAAAAGAAAAAGCCGTCCGGGACCGGGCCGGAAACCACAGGCGTCGAGATCCAGGACCCGGAGACCGTCGCCCCCGAGTCGTCGAAGATAAAGGCATACCGGTCCTCGTCCAACGGCAACGCCGAGCGCATGTGGAGCGACCTGCAGGACAGCCAGGAGGACCCGTACCGCGAGTCTGCGGAAGAAAGCAGCACGCAGAAGGCAAGGGGCACCACCGCCGACGCGATGTACGGAGACATAACATCGCAGCCGCGGCGCTCCCCAGAGCGGGAAACGACGCAGACGCGGGAATCCTCACGTGGAGAAGAGCCGAGACCTGGAGACCCGGGCTATCGGGAATACAGGATGAAGCAGTACTATGACAACACCGATGCGACCGTGAGGCGCGGCGAGGCCGTGAAGGACAGCATCATGAGTGCATCATCAAGGGAAGACGGGCCGCAGCCGCAGGACGATGCGGCCACGGTCATCGGGGACAGCGCCCCGGTAAGGCGGTCCTCCGCCATGTCTACCCTCGACAGCAATCCTGGGCAGGGGTTCTCGTCACTCTCGGCGGACGACGACAAGGTGCCGACCGACGAGAGGTATCCTTTCGAGTGCATGTTCGTGAGGGCCGAGAAGGTCCGCAACGGGTCGAGGGTATCCGTACGCCTTCTTGAGGACATGGTGGTCGGAGGCACCCTCATCCCGAAGAACACACACCTGATGGCCATGTGCGCCATCAGCGAAAGACTGAACCTGACCGTCTCCAGCGTGGAGATGAACTCGAAGATCTACCAGCTGGGATATGAGGCATACGACACTGACGGAGGCAAGGGCATCTACTGCCCTGACCTCGGCGGGGATACGCGGCGGAGCGTCAAGAGCAGGGGGTTCTCAGCCATCGGACGGGTCATCGGCGGCCGCATGGCGCGGCTCGCTTCGGAGGCGGTCCAGACAGGGGTGTCGGTGGCCCAGTCGAAAAGCGGCGAGGTCACCGTGTCCGTCCCGTCAGGATACCGGTTCTTCATAGTAAGGAAACAACGATAAAATACAATGACATGAAAAAGACAGCACTGTTCATCATTTCAATGCTATGGGCGACACTTGCCCATGCGCAGCAGGATACGCTGAAGGTGTCGGCAAGGTTCACCACCCACGTCATCTTCTCCACGGACATAACGTATGCGGACATGTCCGACAGCCGCAGCATTGCGGCCAAGGTCGTCGAGCAGAACAAGAACATGATCGCCCTGAAGGCACGCGCGGCCTTCGGCGAGCCCTGTTCGGTGTCGGCTCTCGAGTCCAACGGAAGGATGTGGACGTTCATCGTGGAGTACGAGGACAGTCCACGGAGCCTCATCGTGGACACCAGGAACCACAGAAAGGAGGAACCCATGCAGCCGTCCGTACAAGGACAGGACGGGGGAAGAAGAAGGAAGAGGGACACCGGTGAAAGGCAGGCCACGGCGAGCACGTGGAAGAGCGGCGACGCCCCCATGCTCGATGAGGTCGGCGGCATGGAAAGGGAGCTGTATCACATCGGCACGTCAGGATACGGGATCACTCTCCTGTGCGAGAACATATACTCGTACTCGGACATCACGTACATGGTATTTTCCGTCGACAACAGGTCGGGGATCAGCTACCAGGTGACTGACGCGACGTTCGTCGTCGAAAGCCGCAGGCAGTCCAAGAGGACGGTTGCATACGACCAGACCGTGTTCCCGAAGAGCAGGTACGGAAACATATCCGCAGGACCAGGGGCGAAGGGAAGGCTGGTCTATTCGTTCGACAAGATGACGCTCTCCAAGGATCAGGTGCTGAGGGTGTACTTCTACGAGAACGGCGGGCAGCGCAACCTCGTGATGACGGTCAGCCCTAATGACATCAACAAGGCCAAGAGCCTGGCAGGAAAGAGATGACAGATGAAGAAGAGCACCAAATATGAGCTGCCGCATGACAAGCCGCTGCTGACGGTGACGGTCGGCGAGTTCGCCGCACTTATGGCCGCCATCCTCAATGAGGGGAAGGCGGTTCAGGATACGGGAACCACGGCGAGAGGGCTTGGGGAACTGGCCGACAGGCTGGGATGCGGACGGTCGAAGGTCTCCGAGCTCAGGCGGCTGGGAGTCCTTGACGGAGCCGTCGTCTCCAATGTGGGCCGCAAGGCCATATTTGACGTAGAGACGGCGATGCGTCTTGTGTCGGAATACAAAATGAACAAATAACTAAATAAATCAGGTAGGATTATGGCAAAGAAAAATGACAATGAGTATTTTGAATACTCAATTGAGGACATTCTCAAGAGTCTTTCAGGACTAAAAAAAGAAATGAAACAACTTCGTCAAGGAATAATTCACGAGAGCAAGCTGGCGTATACAAATCAGGATTTGATGGATATGTTCGCTGTAGGAACAAAGACTCTCAAGAAATGGCGAGACTGCGGGGAACTGACATTTACACAGAGAGGAAGCATATATCTATACTCAAGAGATGATATTAATGAGTTCCTTAGACGAAACCATTTTGATTTTCTGGAACTAAATAAGGAGATCAGCAATAGTAGAGGTCTTTGATAGGATTCATGAACAAACGACATCCCTCTCCTGATTGGAGATGGGATGTCGTTTGTTTAGTTGTTTATATGTTATCAGAATTCCTCATTCATCACAAGTATATCATTGGAAACCTTCTCTTGAAGGAATTGCGCGTATGTCTTCTCAGTTGCCGCAATACTGCTGTGCCCAAGCAGTTTCGAAAGCATATATATGGACATTCCTTTATTGATAGACTTGACCGCGAAACTATGTCTGGCCACATGCATTGTGACTGTTATGGGAAGTTTTGCGTTCCTGCCGACAGTAGCCAAGACTCTATTCACTCCTTTGTCTTGAGCATTCCTGGTCATAAATAGTTTATACTGGTTATTTAAGTCAAAGTCATCCGGAAGCCGATTGAACACAAAACGGTCGTTCAGCCTATAATTCTTCCACCGTTCAAGAATCTCCATAGCACTACTATTCAGAGGTATGTCTACGGCTGCTTTTCTTTTCGTCTTTACCTGTACCTTTGATAGCAATCTTTTTTCGAAGTCAATATGCTTCCACTCAAGTGTAATCACATCTGACAATCTTAGTCCGCAGGCAAAATATGAGAAGAAAAACATGTCAAGGATGATTCTTGCATTCTTGCTTTTTACTTTCTTACAATAATCATAGAAATACTTCATCTGTTCCGGTGTAAGATATCTTGTCTTTTCTTCCTCAGACGGTTCTGATTGGTATTTAGTGTTCCTGGTTATCAGAAAATTACCTAAAATTGGCGCTACCACACTTTTCTTTACAATGCCATTCTTTTCTCCGTAATCTAGCGCAAGATACAGAGGGACCAATGTCTTGTTTATACCTTCTTTGCTGGTATTCTTCTTTATGTTTACACGATAATTTACATATTCATCGAACATTGAAAGTTTCATCTCACTCATGTGTGGTGAAGGCGTATCTGTGAAATTGGCCAGAAAGAACTCAAATGCTATGATACTTCTCTTTTTATTGTACCAAGCCGTATAGCCATATTTTTCCATCTTATAATGGAGGTCATTCACCTTATGCGCATACTCCACGAATATCGGGTCTCTAGAGTCCATGTCGGTTGTCTTTAACCCCAGAATCTCCTGGATTGTACAGATAGCAATCGGCGGTTCCAACTTTAGTATCTTGGAACGGATTGGAGCTAGCGCCAGAGATAGTTTATTATTGATTACTTCATAATTCTCGTTTGATGGAAGTACGATTTGTTGTTTTTCATCCCAATCCTTAGGAAGTATCCATAGATTTGTAGACTTTTTCAAGTACCTATCGGAAAATGGTACCCTAATGTAGATGCATTTCTCACCATTAGGGTTTGGAGAGTTAAGCATTGCAAGCTTAACCTTCGGAATTTTCATTACAATGTTACTCATAACTATCTTATTATCACAAAGTTAATATATTAATTTTGCATAAAAAAGCAAAGCCATGAGATACCGCGAGATACCACGAAATGCCAATAATCTGCCTAATTTTGCAGCACGCTTCAATGAGTTTTCTTTTGCTATGCGCCATTATATTCCCAAAAACGCCAATTTTCCGCCCCTCACTATGCTTCAAGGCATATTCTTGAAAAGTGTCTTTTTTTTCTTTAGGCAGATTTTAAGGCAGATTTTAAGGTAGATTTTCACTCCACCATACGCCCTCAGAGGCCTGTAAGGCATATAAAAAATGACACTAAGAGAAGAAAATCTGCTTAGCGTCATTTTGTAATTAACTGATATTCAGCACATTAAAACCTTTAGTACTCCTCCTCGTTGAAGAAAAAGTCATCCTTGGTCGGGTAATCCGGCCAGATATCTTCTATGCTTTCATAGACCTCGCCATCATCTTCAAGTTCCTGGAGGTTTTCAATAACCTCTTCGGGAGCACCTGAGCGATTTGCGTAGTCGATAAGTTCATCCTTTGATGCAGGCCATGGAGCATCATCCAGGCTGCTTGCCAGTTCAAGTGTCCAATACATAATCTAATCTCCAAACTTAAATTTCTACATAAATGACCGTGCGGGAAAAAGCACCCCATGGTACGGGCGGCAAATATATATAAAAATTCCATATAATGAACATTTTTATGTAATTTTGTGGCCGTCGTCCGGAATCGGGCGATTACCGCAATCACGAAATAGCTTCAAACGACATGGCATACAAGTCAGAAGACATATACGAAAAGGATACCACGGCGGAAATTGCCGTTCACGTGAAAGAAATTCTCAGACTGCTCGGAGAAGACACGGAAAGGGAAGGACTTCTCAAGACACCGGAAAGGGTGGCGAAATCTCTCCAATTCCTTACCAAGGGATACTTCCAGAATGGGGAAGAAATAGTACGCTCGGCGATTTTCGATGAGGAATACCAGCAGATGGTAATTGTGAAAGACATTGAACTGTACTCAATGTGCGAACATCACATGCTGCCGTTCATCGGGAAAGCACACATCGCGTACATTCCCAACGGCAAGATCACCGGTCTGAGCAAGATCGCAAGAGTCGTGGAAACATTCGCAAGACGTCTTCAGGTACAGGAAAGGCTTACCGTCGAGATACGTGACTGCATCCAGAACGCACTCCAGCCGCTCGGCGTCGCCGTCGTGATAGAAGCCGCGCACACCTGCATGCAAATCAGAGGAATACAAAAATCCAACGCCATCACCACGACCTCGGCTTTCTCCGGCGCGTTCCTCACCTCCGCCAGGACCAGAAACGAGTTTCTCAATCTGATCCGCGATACCCGCTGACAATGCTGCTGTCATATTTGCGGTCCCATTCCTGGTAATATTCGATTTTGGGATCCTCGAACAATGACATCTGTACGGCCGTCTCGCGCGTAAACTTGGAAACCCCGATACCCACCTGGCGTATTGGAGCCGAGCCGTCCCATACTTCAGCCAACAAACGCCTTGCCTCATTCAAAATCAGAGCCGTAATATCCGTTGCCTGAGGAAGTTGGCATTGTTTCTGGGCGACACTGAAATCCGCGAACTTGATGAACATCGAGACACACGAGCACATGAAACCCTGCTTTCTGAGCCGATGCGCCACGATACACGCGACATTGAACATCTCCCTGTCCAGCTCCGAAGGATTCACGATATCACGCGCGAAAGTATGCTCCGCGCTGATGCTCTTCGCCTCCTGGACCTCCGTCTCGACAGGCTCGTCGTCACGCCCGTTCGCATGCTCATGCAGCTGCGCCGCGAAAGTTTTGCCCACTATTGTTGTCAATGCCTTCACTTGAACTTTCGCCAGGTCGCCGATCGTCCGGATGCCGTGACCGGTCAATTTCTCACGGGTCCTCTTCCCCACCCAAAGCAAATCCCCCACAGGGAGAGGCCACATTTTCCCGGGCACTTCTTCCGCCCATAAAGTATGGACCTTATCCGGTTTTTCGAAATCCGACGCCATCTTGGCCAACAACTTGTTCGACCCCACACCGACATTGACAGTAAACCCCAGCTTTTCCCGAACCTCATCCTTCAGCCGGCAGGCGACCTCCGCAGGATCTTTGCGATACACCCTGAAAGTCATGTCGATGAAACACTCATCTATCGAAAACTTCTGAAGGACAGGCGAATACGAACGGCAAATATCCATAAAGGCCCCGGAACACTGCTTGTACCACGCCCAGTCGCCTCGGACAATCACGAGATCAGGACATAGCCGCAATGCCATACTTACCGGCATTGCCGTCTTGATTCCCAACTTCTTCGCAGGAATGGAAGCAGCCGTAACAATGCTTCTCCTGTCAGATGGGTCACCCGAAACGACAGCAGGGACGAGCCTGATATCAGACCCGCCCTCTGTCAGAATCTTGATTGCAATCCAGCTGAGAAACGCCGAATTCACATCAATATGAAATATCACCCGTCTCATACAAGAGACCTATTATCTGGTCACCTCGGCCTACGGTATGACCGGCAGATTCCTCTCCCTGGAAAAAGCCGGATGATACCACAGGGCCATCAACAGCAGGACACACGCCGCATGCCTTTTACCGTGCTTTACCATACCTGCTGCCATTGGTCTCCGCCAGCCTGGCCCTCAAGGGCCTTTTGGCCACGAAATCACAGAAATCCTGATACAGTTCCACATCGGCAGGATCCTTTGAATATTTCAAAGTATGGACACCCTTATGCGATATATAATAAGCTATCGGGAGTTTCTCCCATGAACCGTATTTCTTATAGGCGGCCATGTATTCCCTGAGCCTTCCGGCACGGCTGTCCGGAGAATCGGCCGCCGCCCTCTCGTCAAACTCCATCTCCATGGCCATCCCGTAATTCAGAGCCCTGTTGCATGCACTTACAAGACGCTCATCCGTGAGCCAGTCATTGAAGAAATAATTGGGCTGGTACCATGCCATGTCAAACCCTTTCTCCTTCCAGAGATTCCATCCGGGTGCATTATAATAAGGTATCCATGTAAAAGGGTAGCCTTTCGAATGTATGTATCCGGAAAGCTCCGGCATCAGGTCACCCAGCCCGGTGGTCTCTTCCGTCACGAAATAGAATCCGCTCAATTCAATGTACCTGTACCTGTGCTGATGATACCTTTCCAGCACCTCGTCTATAAACCACTTGCAGGCGGCCAGCCTGTCCTCCGGCCGGGAAAAATCCGCCACCTCCCCGTCCAGAAGACCCCAGTAGCGCGTGCCGCCGGTATTGGCCACGGGATTTTTGTAAGGGATAGGATTCGGTATGGAAATGATTATCTCACGTTTGTATCCTGGATCCCCGAGTCTTTCCGCAGCCTCCGCAACGCACCGGTCGATCGCATCAAGGCATTGCCCGTCCTCAAACCAGTAATTTATCAGGTCAAGCCAGTCAGACTGGAGTGCAGACTGCAGATAACTGCCGTCATACGCCCTGTGTCCAGGATCGAATGCCACCCCGGCACCATGGTCCATAATCTGCAGGAAAAGGAAACCATCGAACAGCCAATGCTCCTTCCCGTCCCTGTCAGTATATGTCACTAGGTCCTTCATCCAGTCAATGTCATAGAACTTCGACTGGCTTCCACCCGCATAGCACAGGACATAGTCCCCGGCAGAAAGATGCTTTTTGAGTTTTTTCTGACGGGCAGTTTTCGCAGGCTTCAGCGCATGCTGCCGTATAAGTTCAGGTATATTTTTCTCAGACAGCACTCTACGTGCGATATCCGGACGATCGGTAGTAAGCTGGTCTATCCCCAAATCGAGGACCTTCCCCATATTCTCCGCATCATTTACTGTCCACACATTCACGCTGAAACCATGCTTTCGTGCCATTTGCATATAGTCAGGGGTCTGCAGCAGGTGATTATAATATGCATCGATTCCATTGACCATGTTGTCAAGCAGGTCATCAACCGTCCTGTCACTTCCGAGATACTGGACAACAAAACCGGGTGCGGCCTTTGCAAGAAGACTGCACTGCCTGATATAGAAAGAAATGAACATAACCTTGGAAGGGTCAAACATGCCGTATTCTTTCAGTTTCTCGACTGATGCGGCAACGGCCCTGTCCTGAAGATCATCCGTAATATGCCCTTTGAGTTCAAAGACCAGCATCGGGAAAGTCTTCTGTGCAGACGCATATTCGAGGAATTCGTCAAGAGTAGGGATCGTCTCCCCGTTCTCAAGCCTGTAATCTGAAAGTTCGGCATACTGCGTATGGTCAATCCTTTTGCCGTTGATGACCTCGTCATGAAAGACCAGAAGCTGTCCGTCAGCGGTCATGCTGACATCGAACTCCGTCCCCCAGAATCCGGCCTTTGCCGCTGCCTTGAACGCAGCAAAAGAATTGCGGGCATATCCGCCTTCCTCACAGTTCCAATAACCCCTATGGGCTACAATGCCCACAGCACCGTCCCCATGCCCAGGGACATTTCCTGATGCCGCAGCGGATGTCACGGCTGTCATCGTCATGACCAGAATATAAAGCAGACTCTTTATCATATGGCTAAAAAATTTTTAATGTGCGATTTCCCCGGTTCCGTCCGGAAGGATATCGCATACCCAAGATACAGTCATTCATTGAAATATTTTCTGTATTTCCTGTACATATCCATACATGCTCCGATTTCATCTCCAATACTTTCAACGGGAAAGATCTCGTCCCCTGCCGCCCACCTTTCTTCAAAGGCGAGGCATTCATTCATAAAGCGCCTGTAATCGAACGGCCTTCCCTCCGCAAGAGAAGCCTGCTGCTGTGAGTAGAACATCTCATATCTCCGACAGTAGAAATCATCCACCAGCCCCGACCAGTTTTTGCAGGCATAGTCGTTGAGAGGACTTCCAGGCTTGCCCCATAATGTTATCTGTGTCTTGGCATTCCATTCATATAGGGACTTTTCCTCCGGGGTGGTCCCCAATGCTTTCGCAGCCTCCACCCACGGGCCGAGGAGGAACTCCTTCCTGGTCGCAAGCAGATCGTCTATTTCATGCATAAGCGACAGCACCTCCGATGACCTCTGAATGAACATCCTGGAATCCGAAGAATAAAATGCTTCCTGGGATTCATAATGCAGCCGGTCAAGAAGCTCCACGAGAACCTGGCGGGTGACATCCACCAGGTCATACCGGAAACCGTCGCTTCCGGAAAGCGCACCGGCACAGTTCATCATACCGTCCCACGCTGTCACAAGCGAGTCCAGAGGGAAGAAATTCCCCGGTTTTTGCAGGCTGTCCGGACCAGATGCGAAGACAGGCCTCTTCGTCATTACCGACTGCCTGCCGCCATCGGCGTCCGTATGGTTTGAATACACCGAGTTCACCAGGGTTTTCCATGACCTGGTGATGCCGGACTTCACATCCGGAGCGGCATCTTTCAGTCCATAACGGCATGAAAGATAGTCCCCGAGAAAAGCATCTACATCCACCGGAGTATCCTGCCAGACATTCTCAAGCATCAGGGCAAAGATAAACGGATTCTGGTTTATGCCCTCCATGGTAAGGCCTATGCCCGACATATTGCCGGCATCAGCGCGATGAAGCAGGGAGGATGGCTCGGAAGCCACTATATCAGACGTGCCGCAAAGGCACTGTCTCTGTCCGAAATTCTGAAGCATGCACCATATCCAGGGCTTGCCGTAGAATGACCTTGCCTTTTTCCACACCGGCTTCATATCCGCAAAAAGATCCAGGAGCAGCATCCTGTCATCCGGCACAGGGTCCAGCAGGGCCTTGATCTGCCTGTCACCCCAAAAATCCGCCTGGTGGTAGAACAGCCATGCCTGCATTACCCATACGGCATCCGGATCAGCACCCGCCATACCTTCATAGACTACATTCGACATAGAGGCAAGGTACTCCGGATCTGATGTCGGGGGAAGGTTCTCATTGAAGGTATCGGCTGTATAATAGTGGTTAGTGCCATAAGTCCCGATCTCCTCTTCGACAAACATCTTCGCTATGACGGTAAACATGCTGTCCGAGGGAGACAGGATGGAAACAGCGGGATAATCTATCCACTCTGTCTTGTCTATCTTCGCCTCAGGGAATCTGGTTTCAAAAGACGGAGGAACATGGCCGGTAAAGGCTGGGAGCACAGGTGTCATGCCTAAAGAACGCTCCCTGCCGAGAATGAATTTCTGAAGATCTTCATGGGCATCGATAAAAGACTGAGGAAGAGGTCCGCCCCATCCGTCCAGGTTCCCCATCCAGAACCAGTTGAAAAAAGCCGGACCGCTGAAGAAACCGTCAAGCTCCTCATCCGTAAATCCCAGCTTCCTGTACACCTTCTGCCATACTGTATTCTGTCCGGTAATGGCAAGAGGCATATTGATTCCGTTCATAGCCATGAAATCAATCTCCTGCTGCCATCTGTCATGGTCCCACCAGCTCATGGAATAGTTGAATGTACAATAGTTCAGATAATACCTGAACTTGTACGGGGAGACCCGGTCCACCCGCTCCACGGGAAGAGGCAGCCTTTCAGGAAGTTCGGTACTGCTACCGCACCAGCTGATATGATATCCGCAGTATTGCCTGAGGTACCGGTGCAGCGCACTGGCCACGCTTACACCGGTGTTTCCTTCAAGCACAATCCTACCGTCGTCCGAAGCGTAAAAGGAAAACCAGTCCTTCCCGTCCTTCTGCCGGGGTGTCACGAGGACCTCAAAATCATTCGCATGCTTTCCTGTGACCCTCTTCAGCAAAGCCTCTGCAGCCTGTTTCTGTTCCGAAGGGGTGTATTCCGATTTCAGGTCATGTACAGAGTCTCCGGAAGAACAGCAGGCCAAAAACATTGAAAGTACGGAAACCGCCAGGGCAGACCCGATACCTGTAAACTTATAACGAATTGGCATCTTCTTCCGGTTTTACATCTGTTCAAGCATCTTCCACATCTGATAGAGCCCTCTCGGCACATGGAAACACCCTTTCCATTTCCCGCCTTTCAGAGGAAGCAGGACTTCTCCCCTGCGGTTCAGGTACCCGAACCATTCCGGATATTCCCTGTCCTTGAAATGGCTCCACATATAACCGTCGAGCTTTTCAAACCACCGGAGACATTCTCCGTTGCCTGTCAGGGCATATCCTTTAAGCATGGCAATGGCGGATTCAATATGCACCCACCACAGTTTCTGGTCCCATTCAAGCTGCTGCTGCGGATAGCCCTTACGGTCCATGAAATAGAATATCCCACCATATTCCTTGTCCCAGCCATATGCTATCACATTAAGGGCAATCTTTACCGCCTTGTCTATCAAGGACCTGTCATTCAAGCGCACACCGAGGTCCATCAGGAACCACATTGCTTCAAGGTTATGGCCGGGATTGATGACCCTGCCTTCAAAACAGTCAATAAGGCTGCCGTCCAACGATGACACATTCTCCACCATCATCCCGATCTCATCTTTATAAAAGACGTCGAGAACTTCATGCAGGCACACCTCGATTGTCTTGTCAAGCACACTTTTATCTTCTATCACATCCTCTATTTCCAAGGCCATGTTACAAATGATCATCGGAAGCGAGAATCCCTTCATTGGCCTAGTGCCAGGATAGGATTTTTCCCAGATACCCTTAGGGTTGTCCTTTCTTGCAAGTATCCTGTCAAAAGTCTTTTTCGCTATTTCGGCATATTCTGGATTTCCGGTGGCCTTTGCGAGCTGAGCGAATCCCATACATGCAAAAGTATTGGAGAAGATATTGTACGGCTGGATCAGAGGCCGCCCCTCCCGGTTCAGGGAAAAATAGAAATCATAATTTCCGTCATGGCCGTATTTCTTCAGGAATTCCCCTCCCTGCAGAGCACAGTCAAGCCACTCCTCCTTTCCCCCGATACAGTTATACAGCATGGCGAACAGCCACACTTCCCTGCCCTGGAGCCAGATGAACTTGTCCGTGTCATAGACACTTCCGTCCCGGTCCAGACAGCTGAAATAACCCCCATACTCTTTGTCCTGAGAATGTTCAAGCCAGAAAGGCAGGACAGAATCCATCAGTTCATCCTTATACTGCTTCGCCAACTTTTGAAAATCAATCATGATAATTTATTTTATAGATAGAAAAACAGATGGCATCCTGATGTCCGGGATGCCCTGACACACATTTAATCCGATATTGAATGTCCTTCATCGGTATCCCACCATACACGTACCGCCATACCGTCTCCCTGGCCATTGTTAAGGGACGGGTCGGAAGCATGCTGTGCATTGTCCCTGCGTTCGGCATCGCTGTAGCGGATTTTCCTGACGAACTCGTTTTTAGACGGATCAATATCAGGGTCATCGCTCTGAAGCACCGGGGTCAGTTCAGGGAAACCTGTCCTGCGACATTCCGCCCATGCCTCCATACTGTACGGATAGACAGCCAGCCATTTCTGTACGGCAATCTTCTCCAGGTTGACATCAAGACCTCCGCCATCTACCCATGCAACATCTCCGGTATTGATGTATGTCTCGTCATTTTCAGTAGAATACAGTGACGCATCCACTCCGTCACGCTCGGTCTCGAACGAAGCCCTGATGCCTTCAATGTAGTTAGCCTTTGCATCCCCGGCTCCGGCCCATTCCCGCAGGGCGGCCTCTGATTTCAAGAGGCATACTTCAGGATAGCCCATCACCTTGAATCGGCGGGTGCAAGGAAGAGGAAGTGTAGCATCGGCATTAGTGACATTGCCGCTGTTCCAGTCGGGGAAGAACTGCAGCCCGTACGGACGGGAATTGTTGTCCACATGGTACTCTATCCATCCGTCCTCGTCCGCCGCCGAGAATTCAGTGACAGGGACGCCGTTCGGGACACCGGAGAAGGCCTCCCCCTTATACACTAGGTCAGGTTCTGTCCCAAGGACATATTTCTTCATATAATTGGCTGTAACCCCGAACCAGAGCTCCCGCCGCGGATCAGCCACGGAACTTGTGTTCTTCAGGATATTCTCCATGGTCCTGCTCATCCTGAAATCATTAAAAGAGGCTGTCTGGGCAAGAGGATGCCCCCATTTGCGGCCGATAATGCGGAGCGAGACATTGTCGGCATTGCTTTCCATAAGGCCGTCAGCTATGGCGGCTTCCCCCTCTGCCTTCGCCTTGTCCGGATCCACATAGACTATGCGCAGGGCACAGCGCAGGCGGAGGGAATTGGCGAACTTGCGCCATTTGTCTATATCTCCGGCGAAAAAGAGGTCCGTATCCTCATCGCAGACATCCTGTCCGGACAGATTCTGCGCAAGGATTGAGGAAGCTTCGGTAAGCTCCTTGAATATGTCATAGTAAATATCCTTCTGGGAATCGTAAGCCGGCCCGTCCACCCCGAGACCGGCCTCAGAATATGGCAGGTCACCGAAAATATCTGTCATGGCAATCGTGGCATTGGCCGTAACGATGCGGAGCATCTGGACGATATTCGTATATTCCGGATGTTCGTCAAGCTCGCCTTTCAGCGCCTTGACATGCTTGAGGGCCTTGAAGTACGGATCCCAGAAATCCATCGCCCAGTCATTATTATAGGCATAACGGTCTGTCAGAAAGTTCGAGTTTGTATTGGTAAAATACTGGCAGTACTGCTGGGTGTACAGCTCTTCCGTAGTCTGGTAGCCCTCCGTGGCGGAAATATGCATAGTCCTTTCCTGGATATAAGGGAGCACGTATGCTGGGCTCGTATTCACCGCATGGCTCGGTGAAGTGTTCATCTCCTCGAAATCTCCCGTACACCCGGCAAAGGAGAAGGATGCCAGCAACAATATTGTTATTTTGTATTTCATGATCTGGTATATTTAGAATTTGACATTCAGGGAAAATCCCATTGTACGTGTAGGAGGCATGGACCCTATCTCGAACGCCTGTGCGAAATCCGACCTGGAATATGCGCTCTCCGGATTGACCGGTGCATTCTTGAAAAGGAACCAGAGGTCCCTGCCCACCGCGGAAATCTTCACGGACTTGAGAGGTGTGTTCCTCAGCCATTTCTGCGGCAGGGACCAGCCCAGAGAAAGTTCGCGCAGCTTGACATATGAACCGTCATACATGAACGCCTCCGCGACTCCCGAAGCTCCTCCGACACTGGTCCAGTAGGACTCGGCGGTGACACTTTTTTCATTTGGCATCCCGGTAGACTCCACGATACCGTCTATCACCATTCCGTCCCTGCCCTCAAAAGTCCTTGCAGAGTTTCCGTATGCACATGCATACGAATCGGTAAGGGAAATGAAATCGCCTCCGCACCTTATATCGAAAAGCGCGTGCAGGGATATCCCTTTCCATCTCAGCGTAGTCCCTACGGAGCCTGTCCAGTCGGGGGTGATGTTCCCTATCACCTTGTCCGTCTCCTTGACAGGGACGCCGTTATTATCTATCAGCAGCTGGCCGTTTTCATTGCGTTTGAAAGCATTGTTTGCTACAATGTCACCGAATCTTCCGCCTTCCTCTACCACCACCGACGCTATCCTGACAGACCCCAGCGTATAACGCTTGATAGAATCATACAGTTCCACGCATCTGGTACGGTTCAGGCCCCAGTTGATGTTCACATCCCACTCCCAGTCGTTTTTGAGTACAGGAGTCCCTGTGAGCATAGCCTCGAATCCGTAGCTCTTTATCTTGCCGGCGTTCACAAGCCGGGAGGTATAGCCGGATGTAGGGGAAGTGGTAATTGAGAGTATCTGGTTGGTAGTATTCGAATTATAGTACGTGAAATCCAGCCCCAGCCTGTTGTTGAACATACGGTAGTCGAGCCCCACCTCGAAAGACTGTGTCTCCTCCGGCTTGAGGTCGGACAGAGGATACATGTCCTGGATGGACATCTCCAGCAGGGTGGCGTTCACATCCGATCCCACTGTCCTGTATGTAAAATCGAGCTGATAAGGGCTTGTGTCGTTGCCCACCTTCGCCCATGAAGCACGCAGCTTGAGGAAATCTATCGCCTTGGGGAACTCGAACATTTCGCTTACGATGGCGCTGAGGCTGACAGACGGATAGAAATACGACCAGTTTTTCCGGGGAAGCGTAGAGGACCAGTCATTCCTTCCTGTAATATCGAGATATACCATATCCCTGTACCCGAGGCTCACATTCCCGAATACCGACTGTATCTCCTTCTGGGAATAGCTTTCGGAAGCCTGCCTGAGGTCTCCGTTAGACATCCAGTAATAATCGGGGATCTTGAATTTCCCCGCATCTCCGCTCAAACCCTCCGACAGGGAATTGTACACTGATGTACCGAGGTTTGCCTGGATGGAGAAGTCCTTTATCTTTTTATTGAAATTCAGGATGAGGTCCGCATTGTATTCCCTGTGCATGCTCCTGCCGTATGTATACTGGGTCGGCTCGTCTCCATACAGGGAATAATACTTGAAGTCCTGGTTCTTGTCATGATACAGGTCAATCCCGACACGCCCTGTAAGGTTCAGCCACTCGGTAAATTTCACAGTAGCCTTTATCTGGCCTATGATTCTGTCACGTACACGCCTGTTTCCGTTTTCCGGCATGACGATACCGTATGGATTCTGGAAATCGCGGGAAAGCCCGGACCAGTTCTTAATTACGTCATTGCTGTCGAATCCGGCATTCTCCAGATCCGCAAGGACTATACCGCGCGGCATCTTTATGAACTGGTTCATAAGGCTGTACTCGCCCTGGGTCGGGGCGTTACCGACAGTCTCATGCATATAGTTCACCTTGGCCCCGACAGTAAGCCACTTGTTCTTGAATTCTGTGTTCAGGTCGTAATACTGCCTCTTGATGGAATGGTTAGGCGTATTGCCATTGTTCCTCGAATCCGTGAAGGAAAGCCTGCCGGTAATATACTCGCCTCCGGCAGAGGCTGTCACGGTATTGTTGTACGACACACCTGTACGGTAGAAATCCTTTATATACTCCGGCTGCGGCTCGAGGGCCACCTTGCCGTAGGATGTGTCCCCGTATCTGATATCCTGCCAGTGCCTGACCTTCTGCCCTGACATCCTGGCACCCCAGCTGCCACCGAGGGCGGAACCGTTCCAGATACCGTTGGACCCCTGCCCGTATATGTTCTGGAATTCGTAGATATTGTCATAGATGGTGGAGAAATCCACATTACCGTTGTATTCTATCGAAAGCGGCTGACCGTATTTGCCCTTCTTTGTAGTGATAATGATGGCCCCGCTCTGGGCGCGCGAGCCGTAGAGCGCCGCAGCATTGGCCCCTTTCAGGACAGATATGCTCTCGATGTCTTCAGGGTTGATCGATGAAGCCGCACCCGCATAATCCTGGCCTCCCCACTGGTTAGGCTGTCTGGAAGTCCCGTCATTGATAGGCACTCCGTCCACCACCCAGAGAGGCTGGTTCGAGCCGCTCAAGGAATTGAGCCCTCTCAGTACGATACGTGTCGCGCCACCCATACCGGCCCCGGACTGGGAGATCTGAACGCCCGCTATCTTTCCCTGAAGCATATTGGCGACACTGACCGCCTTGTTGTCCTGAAGGCCGTCGGCCTCGATTTCCTGCATTGCATACCCGAGAGACTTAGTCTCCCTCGATATTCCGAGGGCAGTCACTACCACTTCCTTGAGCACCTGGGCGTCAGGAATAAGCTGGATCTCCATAAATCCCTGGTCCCCTGCCTCCACCGATGCGTCTTTGTACCCGGTAAAGGAAACCACCAGGACCGTCCCATGCGGAACCGATATGGAGAATTTCCCGTCCACGTCAGTAATAGTCCCGACAGACAGGTCATCGGCGACCACACTAGCCCCTGCAAGAGGAATCCTGTTCTCGTCAATCACCACGCCTTCGAACCGGACTGGCTCCTGGACAGCAGCATCAAAACCGGCAGTCTGCATACCGGCAGCTCCTGCCGGACAGCCTGCAGCGGAAAGTATTCCCACGGAAACGGCCACCGCTATTTTCGTGAAAAATTTTTCTTTCAGATTAAAATTCATAGTACAATTTTATAAATGGAATTAATATATCAAATATTTATAATACAACACGCCAGCAAATATAAACATATTATTCAATAAAACAATCTATTTTATTTATTATTTTTATTACAAAATTATTAACATATAAAATTATTTCTTATATTTACGATTATTAATAAATTATTTTATTATGACAGACATTCATATTGGGAGAAGAACTTTCATCAAAAAGACCGCAGCTGCAGCTGCCGCTGTCACCGTCCCGGGAATCATCGCGCCGGCCGCAACCGGGATTGGCCGCAGGAACACCGCCGGAGCCTCTGCATCCACAGGTAATCTTATTGTACCTAAAGCAGAAGGTCTGAAGATCACAGGTACATTCCTTGACGAGATCTCGCATGACATCCCCCACCAGAACTGGGGCGAGAAAGAGTGGGACGCTGATTTCAGACACATGAAATCCATCGGGATAGACACGGTCATAGTGATAAGGTCAGGATACAGGAAGTTCATAACATACCCGTCCCCGCACCTCCTGAAGAAAGGATGCTACATGCCGTCCGTGGACCTGATTGACATGTTCCTCAGGCTCGCGCAAAAATACGGCATGAAATTCTGGTTCGGACTTTACGACTCAGGCAAATACTGGGACACAGGAGACCTGTCGCAGGAGATAGAAGACAACAAATACGTGATCGATGAGGTATGGAAGATGTACGGGGAGAAGTACACCAGCTTCGGAGGATGGTACATAAGCGGGGAGATCAGCCGCAAGACCAAAGGGGCCATTGAGGGTTTCCACGCGATGGGGAAGCAATGCAAGGATGTATCCGGAGGACTCCCTACATTCATATCCCCTTGGATAGACGGCAAGAAAGCCATCATGGGCACCGGGAAGCTGACCAATGACCAGGCGGTGTCAGTGGCCGAGCACGAAAGGGAATGGGACGAGATATTCGACGGGATACACGATGTAGTTGACGCATGCGCATTCCAGGACGGGCACATAGACTATGACGAGCTGGACGCGTTCTTCACCGTGAACAAAAGACTGGCCGACAAGTACGGGATGCAGTGCTGGACAAACGCGGAGACATTCGACCGTGACATGCCGATAAACTTCCTCCCGATAAAGTTCGACAAGCTGAGGATGAAGCTCGAGGCGGCGAAAAGATGCGGATACGACAAGGCCATCACTTTCGAGTTCTCCCATTTCATGAGCCCGCAGTCGGCTTATCTCCAGGCCGGGCACCTTTTCGACAGATACAAGGAATATTTCGGCATCAGTTAAGCAGAGGTCATGGCTCCACCACGAAACGAATTGCGGGACCGGCCGGCATCATACCCGGCAGGCCCCGCGAACAACACTACCAACAATTTAAATTATTTCCTGTAAAACCCTATCGACGACCACACCTTACGGCTGGCTTCCGCAGTAACATCATTCATATTCTCCGAACCGACAATCATACGGGTGGACCCGCCGCCGTCATAATTGACCGCATAGGTGCACCCGAGACCTTTCATGATCATCGCAAGCTCTGTGAGCAGCGCCCCGTCACTCTTTTCGCAGCGCCCGTCACAGATAAACAGAATCACCCTGCCGTCTTCAGTATAGCCGACAGCCGTCCTGTCCGGACGCACATCATCACCGAAAATATCATAGGGGATCATCTCGAAATTGTGCATATAGTATTCTTCACCCTGTCCGGTAAGTGTAAAGTCGAACGGGCATTTCCCGTCGTACAGGAGCACAGGGCCGGCGCTGATCGCATATTCCGGCTTCCAGTCCACAGGAGCAGAAGGAAGCTTCGGACTCATCATGGCATAAGGGTCAGAGCCTATAAGGGACGGCAGCGGCCTGTCATAATAGTATATTGCCCCTCCCGATCCGGTCCAGTAGACAGACGGCACACCGTCGGCATCTACACCGAAAATGCCTCTGGTAGCAGGATAGACACTGTTGTATTCCGGGTGTTCCGGCCTCAGGGAGCCCCTGTATGTAGTCACCATGCCCTGCTTAGAACCGCCGACCACCGATATGCCCAGACTTCCGGAAGCAAGGAAATAAGCAGCATTCACCAGGACGCAGCACTTCGGATCCTCCGCAGCCTGCTCGTCCACAGTCTTGATCCGGTCGTGAAGATTCACCTTCAGCTCCACATCCGAGGAAGTCACATCAGCCACCGCATACCAGGCATTGAAAGGCCTGCCATCAAGTGGTGAATCCGTAAAATACACTGAAACAGAAGAAGGCAGCTCCGGAGTATCGAGCCTGGTCCAGTCAAACTTGATCTCGGACGGCTCTTCACCGAGACGCCCTTCCACTATATCCTCACTGTAATATACCTCCCGGCTGTTCCTGAAATACGCCCGGAAATAATAAGTCTTGCCATAGTCCAGAAGAACATTGGAAATCACCTGGGTCTCCTTCCCGGAATTCCTCGTAAGCTTCGGACCGGCCTGGAAATTGTCTTCAATCACAGGCGTACCATCAGTGTCCCAGCAGATCCCACATTCCGGATAAGAGGTCAGGTTCTCGACGATGACGTCATTGTCTATCTCGTATTCAAGCACTACCGATACCGGTGTAGACATGGCCTCCGGCGCCAATTTTACGAAGGACACGCCGGATATATCGCCCGGCGTATCCTCTCCACCGTTTTCCGGCCCGCACGCAAGCACCAGGAATACTGGCGCAAGCACGAGAGCCGGAAATATTATATCGCTTCGCATAGACATCTATCCGGGGAAAACTACTCGACCACCACGTAACGCTCTACTGAAAGATCAGCGATGCTCCATCTTGAAAACCACCAAGGCTTTACACCGTCCTTGAACATAGCGATACTCCACAGTTTGAAACGATAGTACCTTGCGTCAGGGACTTTATCATAGTCGAACTTTATGGCAGTGGAAAGCAACGGTTTCTGGCTTAGAACCTCCTCTTGTGACATATTCGCAAGCTCCTCACTGCGGTCTGAAGAGCCGATAAGGGTCCAGTTCTTCCATTCACCCACACTGCGGTCTTTCACTTTTACGGCAGGGACACCGTTCACCGGCTTTCCTTCCCAGAAATCTACGGACTCGGTCTGTATTTCACCTTCACCGTTATAGGCATAAACTTCAATTTTTGCAACAAAGCCATTTTTCACATAAGGCTCCCAGTACGGATAAAACACCAGAGAGGCAAGACGCATTTCCGAACCGAAGTCAAAAATCGGGGCTCCTGAATATGCAGCCACCTCATATTCCGCACTTTTCGTCAACTCTGGATCAAGCATTTCATCCGGAATGTCCTGACCTTTGTTCGGCTCACACACCATCCCCCAATATTGGTAGCTGCTACGCTTGATGCTGGTGCCATCATAATCAATAGCCGTAACACGGTCAAACATATATTTCGGATGAACATTACCGTTAGGATCAGCTATCCTTGATTCTGGATAATAAAGGTCACCATAGGAATTCCCTATGAATTGGGCAATCTCCGACAGGTCAATAGCTTCAGTCGTAGTGACAACCGGTCCATTATCCCCACCCTGCTCACCTTTGTCGCAAGAGTAAAGAGCCATCAGGGCTACAGCCCCGAATAAAAACATCATTTTTTTCATAACTATATAAGATTAAGAAGTAATTTTTATAATACTAATAAATTATAGCCATTTTTCACAAACAACACGATGCAAAAATAAAATATTTATTTTACAAAACAATGTTATTAACAAAAATTTAATAATTTTTTTTATATTAAAATTATTTTAATATGAATTTTCATTATTTTTGTTGCCGTTAAAAATAAAATTAAATAACATCATGACATCATCAGGACAGGCCGGCACCAACACCGGATACATCATCTTCCTTTCAGTAGCTTCAGCCATCGGAGGGATACTCTTCGGATATGACACAGCCGTGATATCCGGAACTATAGGCAGTGTGACACAGCAGTTCTCGCTGGACACCATGCAGCAGGGCTGGTATGTGGGATGCGCCCTCATAGGCTCAATCATAGGGGTAATATTCGCGGGGTCGCTGAGCGACAGCATCGGGAGGAAAAAGACGATGCTCATCGCCGCCACCCTGTTCAGTATATGCGCACTCGGGTGCGCGGCCTGCTCCAGTTTCGTACAGCTGGTCTGCTTCAGGATCACAGGAGGGATAGGCATAGGCATCGTCTCGATCGTCGCACCTATTTATATATCAGAGGTGGCGACCGCCGACAAGAGGGGGACGCTCGTCTCACTCTACCAGCTGGCCATCACCATCGGCTTCCTGGCAGCCTACCTGGTGAATTTCCTCATACAGGACGCGGCGCACTCGGCCGCATACACGCCAGGGATGCTGCAGCATATACTCCAGGACGAAATGTGGAGAGGGATGCTCGGCTCCATGATCATCCCTGCACTTCTGTACCTCACAGTCATATTCTTCATACCGGAGAGCCCGAGGTGGCAGATAGTCAAGGGCTACGGGGAAAAGGCAGCCGCGACACTGTCCAGGATATACAACAGCGCATCCTCCGCGCAGGAGCAGATACGCCTCACCAGGGAGTCCATCGCGGGCGAAGCCAGGTCCGAATGGAAAGCCCTCCTTCAGCCGGGGATACTCAAGGCTGTCATAATCGGCTCGGCCATAGCGATCCTGGGACAGTTCATGGGCGTGAACGCCGTCCTGTATTACGGCCCGACCATTTTCGAACAGGCGGGCCTCTCAAGCGGAGACTCCATGTTCTCCCAGGTGCTGGTAGGAGCCGTGAACATGGCCACCACCGTGATAGCCGTGTTCATAATAGACAAAGTGGGCAGGAAGAAACTGGTGTACTGGGGCGTGTCCGGCATGATACTCTCCCTGCTGATGATCGGCCTGTACTTCTCGTTCTCGGGATCCTGGGGACTGGGCAACGGCTTTCTCCTCGTGTTCTTCCTTTTCTATGTGTTCTGCTGCGCCATCTCCATCAGCGCGGTAGTATTCGTGCTCCTGTCCGAGATGTACCCCAACAGCGTCCGCGGACGTGCCATGTCCGTCGCAGGCCTCGTCCTGTGGGTCGGCACATACCTCATAGGGCAGCTCACCCCGTGGATGCTCGAGACCCTCACCCCTGCCGGGACATTCTTCCTGTTCGCCGCGATGTGCATCCCATACATCCTGATAATGTGGAAAGCCGTACCGGAGACTACCGGAAAAACATTGGAAGAAATAGAGGACTACTGGAAGAATTTTTAAAAAATTTATAAATATTTTTTAATTTTGTCTAAAATTGTCAATACAATCAATAATGAAAAGCTCATTCCTGAACAACCCCGACGGAAAAAAAACCATCATAAAGCAGAAAATCCTCAGTCTGTGCATCAATGAAGGCGAGTACAGCATCGCCGAGCTGAGCAAAGAGACGAACACCAGCATACCTACCGTGACCAAGCTTGTAAGCGAGCTTATCGAAGAAGGGTATCTTGAGGACCTCGGGAAAATGGGGACTTCCGGAGGCCGCAGGCCGAGCATATACGGGCTGAAAGCTTCGGCAGGATATTTCATAGGGGCCGACATCAGCAGGAACACTGTCAGCCTGGCTGTGAGCAACTTCAAAGGCAGCATAATAGACTACCAGGACGACATACCGTTCACTCTCGAGAGCACGGAGCAGTCCATGGACGAGCTGAGCGGGCTTCTCAGGAAATACATCAGTAAGCTCGGCATCGACGAAGACAGCGTGCTGGCCTACGGGGTGAACCTCACAGGCAGGATAAACCATATAACAGGATACAGCTTCTCATATTTCATGGGCGAGGACAAGCCGCTGGCGTCGATGCTCGAAGACAGGCTCAAAGCCCCGGTATACATAGAGAACGACTCCAGGGCGATGGCCTACGGGGAATACATCTGCGGAGTGGCCAGCAATGAGAAGAACATGCTCTTCATCAATGTCAGCTGGGGCCTGGGAATGGGTATGGTCCTGGACGGGAAGCCGCACTACGGGAAATCCGGATTCTCCGGGGAGATCGGGCATTTCCCTCTGCTGGACAACGACATCATCTGCCAGTGCGGCAAGGTCGGCTGCCTGGAGACAGGAGCCTCGGGCCTGGCCCTGCACAGGCTTCTCATGGACAAGCTCAAGGAAGGCAAGGCCTCTATCCTGTCGTCGAAATTCTCCGCAGGGGACGAGATAACCCTCGACGACATACTGGGAGCCCTCACGGAAGAGGATGTGCTGACCATAGAGACACTCGAGGAGACAGGGAGCACGCTCGGTCGAGCGATAGCCGGACTGATAAACATCTTCAACCCCGACCTGGTAGTGGTGGGAGGCCGGCTTTCCGTAGCTGAGGAGTATCTCATGCTGCCTATCAAGAGCGCCATCAACAAGCACTCCCTCAACATTGTGAGCAAGGACACCGTGATAAAATTCTCCAAACTGGGCAAAAAGGCAGGACCTATCGGCGCCTGCATGCTTTCACGGAGCCACATGCTCGGACTGCTGTAGCACCGCTTACTTCCGCCCTGCTGCCACGACGGCACCGGGGCGGAAGACAAGATGTCGGACAGGTTCAGCAAAGTCACGGACGAGCTCCGCAGGATCTTTGCGATACACCCTGAAAGTCATGTCGATGAAGCACTCATCTATCGAAAACTTCTGAAGGATATGAAATATCACCCGTCTCATCCGAGAGACCTATTATCTGGTCACCTCGGCCAAAGTATCCGCTGCAGCTTTGACCACATCGGCAGCTGCCTTGTGAAACGGCGAATGCAATCCGATGAATCCCAGATTATCAGTTAAATACAATACTGCAAAAGCGATTGCCAGAACGAGAATCACAGTCGGGAGCCATATTTTCCATGCAGGAGTCTTCCTGCCATACGGATCCGCCAGCCTCAATTTCGGGTACTTGGCCACATTGGTCAGCTTGCCACCGAAAAGAATATTGACCAGAACCTTGGAGTTGATGGCCCAACCGTTGGCATTCAAGATAGGGCCGAGATTTCGCTTGCGGAGACTCATCCATGCCAAGAAACATGAAGGGCCGGAAATCACAAGCAGCATAAACACCAAAAGCAGGAAAAGTTTGAGCGGAGGTGTATTGCTCACACCTGAAATGACATCAGTAACAAAAGACCCGATATATCCCAATGCCATGCCGATGGCAGCAAAGATACCGGCGAACTTGGCAATGTCAAAAGGCTGTTTCTTATTGGCATCGGCAGCAGCATCTGCAGGGGCCACAGTCGCAGCACTCTGAACCTTGGCCTGAAGGTCAGCATTGATCTTGGCATCCTTTTCAGCCGCAGACTTGTTGATGAGACCGACGCAGAACTCCCACGCCTTGCGATATGGAGCCCAGAAGGCCTGTTTCACACTCACCGGATTATCCACGACCTTGGTAATCACGGCCTCCCAGGCATTGCCATGAAGATCATAGAAAACGCCGTTCTTTCCAGGACGCAAATCATAAATGTCGCCGTCGGTCATGACTGCCACGGCATCCATCGACTTGCCGAGTTCCTTGGAAGTACACCTGAAATATATAAGGAAAATACCGCTGAGCTTGGCCATATCGGCATGTTTTGACATATCCGCAACCCTGATACACAGGTCGCAGCACCTCTGGTCAATGTAAAGCTGACCGAGCTCAAACATTGCCCTTACCCCCGGAGCGCGCGAATAAAAATCAGTGAACAGCACGAAATTCTTCAGGAAACGGTAGAAATCACGGTAATAACACATCAATTTCTTCACGTCATCGATGGAATCCGCTTCCGCCTTCACTGCCACATCACTGGCCACAAGTTCCAGCAGATCAGCATGATAATTATCAGCCAAGACAACACGGATTCTGTCAATTCCAAGCGACTCCACCTCGCAGCCTTTCTTGTCCGCAAGCCAAGCAGCGTAAGCATTGAACTTGGCAGCCACCGAATCCCATTCAGCAGCGGTAATACCCTCACGGCCGTCAAATTCCGCTCCGAGCACGAGAGAATGAACCATGTCGAACGCAGCCTGCCATGCTGGATTTATAGCATTGAACGGCAGCAGACCGGACGTAGAAGGCTTGGCAAGAGGACAATCAGCCACAGAAGCGATATCCGTCACGGAAACACTTACAGACTCTGCGACTACCGGGTCGAAAGCCAGGAGCCTGCAACGCATGAAATAATCGGAAATCTTGTCTTTCAATGCATTATAAGCATCATAAGCAGCGCCGGTATTGTCACCATAAGGAAGCACCGTTTCATCCGCCTTGTCCTTCCACGCCGCATAATCGGCACACGCGGCATAAAACTTATCCAGAAGTTCGGCCGTCACGCCAGGCTCCCCGGATCTGTCCGTCACGGAACCGATTGTAGCGATACAATCCGCAATCACCTGTTTGTGAGCATCATCCTCGGCCGCAGAAACAGGTATGACCCCGTCCCCATTGAATCTCGTCCCATCGAAAATCGCCTTCGAATCAGAAGCATTGTCAATACTGATTTCATCATTGTCAATGCCGAGATTCGACAGAATCTGCTTCGCGGAGCCATACAGGCGTCTGCCCGCGTCCGTAGACACATCTATATTGCTCAGTTTCAGCACACTGTCCCCGTTCAGGATCGTGTCCTTGTCCTTGATGACGGAAGTCAGCCACTCTGCAGCCTTCACGACCTCTTTCACCATTATCTTTCCGTCCTTGTCCGCATCAAGAAATTCCAGCGTCTGTCTGTCAAATTCCAGCCCGTCCACCGGACAACTCAGCACCGTCCACAGTTTCTGGTCAAGTTCTCCAAGATGGGCTATATCCTCTCCGGAACCGATTTTCACCCTGATTGCTCCACCTAGAGAGCAATATTGCCAATCATATTTAAAAGCCATTTGTCAATAAAAATTTTCCAAATATATAAAAATATTCGTTTTACAATGCGCGCCTGCGGCCGAAATCTCCCTTGAACAGGAATTTCAATGTCACCCCGACCGAATCCGGAAACAATCTTCCGGCATCCGCATAAACACCGGCCATCGCCGACATATACGGCAGCAAATCCCTGAAAGTCAGTTCCAATGCTCCTGAAAACTGGCGCGGAACGTCATCAAAAAACGCCAACCTCTGACCATAAGTTCCGTAATTGCGGCTATATGTCACCTTAATAATATAAGGTATCTTTCTGCAGACCATACCGCCCACACCGAAATTCCACGCCACTATCCGATTGTTGCAGACACCGGGAGTGATTCCGTTCTCCCCCACCGGCATCGGAGTAAAAAGCGGAAGCCCGACTACCTTTCCATTGTAAGTCCACCCGGACTTATACTCCCCGTTATTGAAATAATTGTCACATCCGCCTACCACATAACGTGTCTTTTCCGGATTTTTCTTCAATTCTTCGGGCGTTGCAGGCCTGTCATGACGGGTGCCGGACTGCCATTTGGTATAGATGAATTCCAGCAGCAAGTCGCTCACCCACTTTTCCTTGTCATTGAAAGAGAAATGCAGCGTATTCACACCGTCCGGAAAATTCTGGAAACCGACACCAGACCCGTCCTCGAACGGAATATCATGCTGGAAGGTCAATATCCATTTCTCTTCCGCCCAATCCAGACGTACAAGCTCGCGTCCGAGATGGTTGCCCAATGCATTGATCTGGTCACTCTTGGAGGCGTCATCCCCGCCGTTGCTCCCGACCAAAATTTTCAGATAATCCGTAAAGGAATGAGGCTGGGGCCCATACAACGGCGAATCACCACCCCACTGCACCCAATCCTCCAGACCTGCGGTCAATGTCAATTTCTTCGTCAATGCTACCCTGAAGTACAATGCCTGATTATGCAGAAGTGCATGTTTCACATACCGGTTGTCCCACATTCCGTAATCACCGAAATCGAACCTGACCGCCAGAATGCCACGGGTTTTCGGGACAGCCATCCAGTCGGAATGAAGATTATATCCCGGGAAATTCATTGAATTGTCGGTGAACGTCAAATCTCCTCCTGTTATGGAGAGCCCTCCGAAATCCATTTCCCGGCGTTTGATTCCCAAATCCAGATTGAGATTTCTCCACCCGGCAGAAACATAGGCTTCCGGCAGGAATCCCCGGAAACAGGATTTCTTGGAGGTCCTCAACGGCATATATGCCTCAGTTTCAGCCGAATAATAGCCCGCAACAGCTAGCCCCGCAGAAAAGCGGAAATCATTGGCATTGAAAAAAGCGGAAGATGCACCGGCATTGACAGTCGCTCCTGGCGACGAGGGTAGAATCCCGCCTCGGTTGGTATAACTCCAGAACGGCATCGCGCGCCGCCCGGCACCCATCAGACTCATCTCCACGTACCACTCCCCTCTCACATCCGTATTACCGGCAAGAACCTGCAGCGGGAACAATAAGAATAATATCAATGTCGGTTTAAGTAGTTTCATATTATATAGTAGGACAAAATCGGCTCGTCCATCTCCGCAAATATCGCAAATATTTGTCAATATGAAAATTAATTCCTATATTTGCAGTCCTTTTTGGCGGAATTTCTCCGTCGGAAGAATGTAAATTATTAACTATTATTACTTTAAGTATGAAACAGTACGAGACCGTTTTCATTGCAACTCCCGTTTTGTCTGAGGCTCAGATGAAGGAAGCGGTTGCCAAGTACGTAGACTACATCGTTAAACATGGCGGTGAAGTCGTGTACGAAGAGGACTGGGGACTGAAGCAGCTTGCTTACCCTATCCAGCACAAGACATCAGGATTCTATCACTTGATCGAGTTCAAGGCTAATCCTGAATTCATTACCAAGCTCGAAACCCAGTATCACCGTGACGAGAGAATTATCAGATATCTCACCGTTGCACTTGACAAGGATGCTGCAGCTTACGCAGAGAAAAGAAGAGCTAACAAACAGGCAAAGGCTGCCGCTGCACCAGCTGCTGCTGAGTCTGAGAACTAATTTAAGGAGGTAGAACTATGGCACAGACAAACAATGCACAGCAGAATAACGAAATCCGTTATCTGAACCCTCCTGCAGTAGAGGTTAGAAAGAAAAAATACTGCCGCTTCAAGAGAGCAGGTATCAAATATGTAGATTACAAGGATCCTGAGTTCCTTAAGAAATTCCTGAACGAGCAGGGTAAGATTCTCCCTCGCCGTATCACCGGAACATCTCTCAAATTCCAGAGAAAAGTCGCTCAGGCAGTGAAGAGAGCCCGCTCACTCGCGCTTCTCCCGTATGTAACAGACCTTCTTAAATAATCAGGAGACAGGAATATGGAAATCATTTTGAAGAAAGAAGTGGCCAATCTCGGTCACGCAGATGATATCGTTAAGGTAAAAGCAGGTTACGCTCTTAACTATCTTATTCCTCAGGGATATGCAATCCTCGCTACTGAGTCTGCAAAGAAGCAGCATGCCGAGACAGTTCGTCAGAGAGCTCATAAGGAGGCTAAACTCGTAGCTGACGCAGAGGCTCTTGCAGCTAAGATTGCAGCAGTATCAGTTAAGGTTTCTGCAAAGGTTAGCGAGAACGGCAAGATCTACGGTTCCATCACCGCAGCACAGCTCGCAGAAGCACTTGTTGCTGCCGGCGTAGAGGTTGACAAGAAGGATATCACCATCCTTTCACCTGTCAAGGAACTCGGCGAGTACGAGGCTGAGGTAAAGTGCTACAAGAGTGTAAAGGGCACTTTCAAGTTCGAAGTTGTAGCTGAATAATCATCAGCAACATATACCACATCGAAAAGACTACCGGACATCCGGTAGTCCTTTTTTATAATGATTACTAACCAAAAACCCTATTCTCGGAGTTAATTTTTCGTCAAAAAGAAGAAAACGATTAAAAAAAATTAGATTTTATTAGCGTTCTTGAAAAAAATGTAATATCTTGAGGCAAAAATTAAGCCTTACATCCGATGGATAACAAGACACAAAACACAGAAACCCCTCAGAAAGGGAACATTCTTGTCATTAACACGGGGTCCACGACCACGAAACTAGGTTATTTCTCTGACGGGACCCGAGTATTCGATACCAAACTGGAACATACGGCTGAAGATGTCGCCAAATACCCTTCAGTAATGGACCAGGCCGACATGCGCCATCAGGCAATCAAGGATTTCATGGCTTCCAAGAATATTCCGCTGGAGGACGTCGACATCGTGATGGCCAGAGGCGGACTCATTGTTCCTGTCATCACAGGCGTCTACAATGTAAACCAGGACATGCGGGAAGTCTTGAAGAGCTGCCGCGACGGAAAACATGCATGCAACCTGAGCGCCATCCTTGCCGATGATGTTGCAGCTGAAATCAACCAGATCAGGGAGGAAAAACATCTCACTCCACGTTTCGGCAAATGCGTCGCATACATTGCCGACCCGCCTATGGCAGATGAAATGCTGCCGGAGTGCAGGATGGGAGGAATTCCCGAATTCACCAGAAAAACTCTCTTCCACGCGCTCAACTCCAGGGCCATCGTGAGAAGATATCTCCGTGAGCACGGCCACAAGACCAATGATGTTACAGTCATCGTAGCCCACATGGGAGGCGGCGCCACGATTTCGCTCCACAGAAACGGAAAAGTAATCGACACCAACCATGGTCTCGGCGGCGACGGCCCCATCACCCCGGAAAGAGCAGGATGCTGCCCTCCTTTCGAGCTGATAGACATGTGTTTCAGCGGAAAATACACTAAAGAGGAAATCCAGAAGAAACTCATCGGAAGAGGCGGTGCGGTAGCATACTTCGGTACCAACAGCATGATCGAAGTGGAAAAATTGGCAAAAGACGGAAATGAATTGGCGCAGACCTTCCTCAAGGCATACGTCTTGAATATATGCAAGTACATTGCCGCAATGGCGGCCACCGCAGACGGAAAGGTCGATGCCATCCTCCTTACGGGAGGCATTGCGCACAGCAAGGAACTCATGGACGCCATAACTGCAAAGGTCAAGTTCATCGCGCCGGTGGAGGTGTTCCCCGGAGAAGATGAAATCAACAGTCTTGCCGAAAACGGATATATGATTCTTTCCGGACAGACGAAGATTCATACTTATGACAAAGACAGAATTATTGAAGATTAATTAACATCATCATAATGAGTAATATAGATTGGAGCAAGCTGTCATTCAGCTATACTCAGACCAAAGCATTGGTCTACAGCCGTTGTATTGACGGAAAATGGGAATCTCCTGTCGTGACAGAGGATTTCAACATCGGTTTAAGCAGTTTTGCCGGAATTTTCCACTATGCCCCATCATGCTTTGAGGGACTGAAGGCATTCCGCGGAGTCGACGGCAAAATCAGACTTTTCCGTCCGGACCGCAACGCCAAGAGAATGACAAGCAGTGCCGCATACCTTGACATGCCGGCACCGTCAGAGGAGCTGTTCATCGAGATGTGTGTCCGTTGCGTGAAGGAAAATATCGACTACCTTCCTCCTTATGAAGCAAGCGGCGCTTCCCTGTACCTCCGCCCTGTACTTTTCGGCATCAATCCACAGCTCGGCATTCATTCCGCAAAGGATGTAATGTTCGCTGTAATGTGCTCACCTGTAGGCACATATTCAGGAGCCAAGATCCTTACTCCAGGCAATGCGGTAATTTCCAGAAACTATGACCGCGCTGCCACATACGGTTCCGGATGCTACAAGATCGGCGGCAACTATGCCCAGTCACTGCACGCATACAACCTCGCGCACAACACCGGCTACCGCGAGCTTCTGTTCCTGGATACCGCCACTAAGACCACAATCGAAGAGTTCGGTTCTTCCAATTTCTTCGCAATCAAAGGCAACACATACATTACACCACGTTCGAAGAGCATCCTGCCTTCAATCACCAACCTCAGCCTCCGCACAGTAGCTGCCGACATGGGACTGGATGTGGAAATCCGCCCGATAAGAGTCGAGGAGCTCGCAGAAATGGACGAGGTCAACTCATGCGGTACGGCAGTTGTCATCACACCTATCAACTGCATTGATGACAAGCCGGCACTAGAATGTCCGGATGTATCCCGCCGATACAGAATTCCATCCGGAGAAAACTGCGGCGCAACCAGCCGGAAGCTCTACGAACATATCATCGGCATACAGAAAGGATTGGAAGAAGACATCCACGACTGGTGCTTGTTCATCGACTAGGCAATGCAGGAATTAGAGACAATCGAAAAGATTCTTGCAGAAGGCAGGATCGATGAAGCTATCCGTCTGCTCGACGAATATATCACCTCGGCTCCGGAACCGTCGGACCGTGCCTATTACCTGCTGGGGAATGCCCACAGGAAGAGAGGCGACTGGCAACTGGCGATAAACAATTATCTGGAAGCCATGGCGATAAATCCGGAAAGCCCTGCGGCCAATGCATACGCGATAGCCAATGAGATTCTGGACTTCTACAATAAGGATATGTACAATCAATAAACACAAGGTATTATGGCTAAAATGAAAGGAGCGACCATAGTCGATACCGAGAGATGCAAAGGTTGTAATCTCTGCGTCGTCGCATGCCCGCTCAATGTCCTTGCTCTAACGACCAAGGAAGTGAACCGTAAGGGCTACAATTACGCCCATGAGGTTCTTGCTGACACCTGTACCGGCTGCGCTTCATGCGCTACAATATGCCCGGACGGGTGCATAACCGTTTACCGTCTTAAAACAGTCTAAGCTATGGCAGATCAGGAAATCACATTGATGAAAGGCAATGAAGCCATTGCCCACGCAGCAATCCGCTGTGGTTGTGACGGTTACTTCGGTTACCCTATTACCCCTCAGTCTGAGGTTCTTGAAACTTTGGCCGTAGAAAAGCCTTGGGAGACTACCGGAATGGTAGTTTTGCAGGCTGAGAGCGAAGTTTCATCGATTAACATGGTCTATGGCGGCGCATCTACAGGAAAGAGAGTCATGACATCTTCTTCCAGCCCTGGTATCAGCTTGATGCAGGAAGGATTGTCCTACATGGCCGGTGCAGAACTTCCTGCCCTCATCGTGGACGTCATGCGCGGTGGTCCGGGACTCGGAACCATCCAGCCTAGCCAGGCAGACTATTTCCAGGCCTGCAAGGGCGGCGGACACGGCGACTATCATCTCATCGTGCTCGCTCCTGCTTCAGTTCAGGAAATGGCTGATTTCGTGGATCTTTCATTTGAATTGGCATTCCGCTACAGAAACCCTGCAATGATTCTTGCAGACGGTGCCATCGGACAGATGATGGAGAAAGTCGTCCTTCCTCCGTTCAAGCCTCGCCGCACCGAAGAAGGAATCATTAAAGAATGTCCATGGGCTACCACGGGACGTATGGGCAGAAAGCATCCGAACATCATAACTTCGCTTGAGCTCCGCTCAGAGGAAATGGAGGTCATCAATCTCCGCATCCAGAAGAAATACAAGGAGATAGAAGAAAAAGAGGTACGTTTCGAGGAATATCTTCTCGATGATGCGGAATACGCAATCGTCGCATTCGGTTCTGCTGCCAGAATCGCGAAGAAGAGCATCGAGATTGCCCGCTCACAGGGCATCAATGTCGGCCTTCTCCGTCCTATCACCCTCTGGCCGTTCCCTACCAAGGAAGTCCAGAAACTCGCCGGAAAGGTAAAAGGCATCCTTTCACTTGAAATCAATGCCGGACAGATGGTGGAGGATATCCGCCTCGCCGTAGAAGGCAAAGTTCCGGTTCAGCATTTCGGACGCCTCGGAGGTATCATTCCTGACCCTGACGAAGTCGTGGATGCGATCAAACGTCTTTTCTAATTCTGAAGACCATGACAAGAGAAGAAATAATCGAGCAAGGACAGGTTGTCTATAAGAAACCTACCTTATTGAATGACACTCCGATGCATTACTGCCCTGGCTGCAGCCACGGAGTTGTCCACAAGATAGTCGCAGAGGTAATCGAGGAGATGGGAATGACCGACAAGACGATTGCCATCTCACCGGTAGGCTGCGCAGTATTCGCCTACAAATACATTGACGTAGACTGGGAAGAGGCTGCTCACGGAAGAGCTCCGGCATTGGCCAGCGCCACGAAGAGACTTTGGCCGGACAGACTCGTGTTCACATACCAGGGTGACGGAGACCTCGCCTGCATCGGAACAGCGGAGACAATCCACGCGTTGAACAGAGGTGAAAACATCACTATCATTTTCATCAACAACGCTATCTACGGTATGACCGGCGGCCAGATGGCTCCTACTACCCTTCTCGGCATGAAGACAGCTACATGTCCTTATGGCCGCGAAGTGTCGCTTCATGGCTATCCGCTGAAAATCACAGAATTGGCAGCGAAACTGGAGGGAACATGCTACGTTACACGCCAGGCAGTCCATACAGTAGCCGCCATCAACCGCACCAAGAAAGCTATCAGAAAGGCATTCGAATATTCCATGCAGGGCAAGGGTTCAAACCTCGTAGAGGTCGTATCTACCTGTAATTCAGGATGGAAGATGAGCCCGGAGAAAGCCAACAAGTGGATGGAAGAGAACATGTTCAAATTCTACGAACTGGGCGACCTCAAGGATAATGGTACAATTTAAATCGACAAGGCTATGACAGATGAGATAATAATCGCAGGATTCGGAGGACAAGGTGTTCTCTCGATGGGTAAGATTCTGGCTTATGCCGGTCTGATGGAAGGAAAAGAAGTAACATGGATGCCTGCTTACGGCCCTGAGCAGCGCGGCGGTACCGCCAATGTCACGGTAATCGTGAGCGACGCCCCTGTTTCCTCCCCTATTCTTTCTAGTTTCGATATCGCTATCGTGCTGAACCAGCCTTCTCTCGAAAAATTCGAACCGAAGGTAAAGCCGGGTGGAATCATCATCTACGACGGCTATGGCATTTCAGAACCACCTACAAGAAAGGATATCAAGGTCTACAGGATTGACGCCATGGATGCAGCGGCAGAAATGAACCTCATCAAGACATTCAACATGATTGTCCTCGGAGGTCTGCTTGCAATCCGTCCGGTCGTCAAGATTGACAGCGTCATCGCTGCTCTCCGCAAGACTCTTCCGGAAAGACACCACAACCTCATTCCTAAGAACGAGGAGTCCATCCGAAAAGGAATGGAGCTGATCAAGGAAGTAAAATAATTTTACATTCATATGTTTACGGAGCCCGTCTCTTTCCTGGACATTGTCCTTGAAGAGACGGGCTCCTTTCGCCCGTAAAGCCGAGGACGGCTACACCGTTCTGCCGGACGCGAATTCCAGCATTCAGACGATTTGGTTCCAAGAAAACGTTTTAAGTTGCACCAAATAAGTTATCGTATGTGTTTTGTACCGCAGAAACGTTTTAGATAGAACAAAATAGCAAAACTGATGTGAGTTCGGATAGGAACAAGCCCGACCGGAGCCAGTTTGCATTCTGAAATCAGGATACGCCCGTAAGAACAGGACTTTTCCATGAAGAAATGCAATTGCGGAGACGACTCGAGCATTTTTCGCTTCTCTCGGCAGCGACGTCCCCTCGTTATTATCTAAGTTTCAACCACTTAAACATCTGAGAAATGTCAAGAGGTAGCTTCGAAAGAGGGTCGAAATACGGGCAATCGGCATGAGCATTGGAATGGACAAGATACATCCTCACAAATTTCGTCGTACCCTCGCCACTATGGCAATAGATAAAGGAATGCCGATAGAACAAGTCCAATGCATTCTCGGTCATGTCAAAATCGACACGACCCTACACTATGCTAAAGTAAATCAGGCCAATGTGAAAATGTCCCATCGAAAGTATATCGGATAACGGTCAAGTCCATAAAATTCACTACCTTTGCACAATCATTCCTGGATATGCAGCCTTCGAACGAGTGACAACCCTCAAATTCGCACTAACGTTCAACAAGTTTGACAACTTGCGAAACTTGAGCAAATAATGTTTCTATAAATCAGCGAGTTGGCAAGTTTGTGCCCAACGAATATATATGCGACAAAACATATTTATATTATGTCGTGGACTTTTGTTACAGGCTGTTTGCTTTACGATACTCCTTAGGTGACGAACCGAATCTTGCTGCAAACTCCTTATAAAAGTATGATTTACTGCTGAAACCGGATTTATACATAACTTCCTGCACTGTAAGTTGGGTGGTCTTGAGAAGTTTGGACGCGTGATCCAAACGTACCATACGAATATACTCTCCTGGCGTTTTCCCCGTAAGTTCCTTCAACTTCTCGTAAAGCGAAGTTTTACCCATGCCTATAAAATCAGAGACTGAAGTCGGATTGAGAGCTTCATCATCAATGTTTTTCTCTATGAAGCCTACGATATCCGCCAACAGGCGCTCATCTTCATGATGAAGAGTCACACCTTCCCTGACAGTGACATCAGAACGCACCGAGTTGAAATACTCCTTCATTATCGTACGCTTATTCAAAAGTTGTTCAATCGTTGCCAAAACATGCCTGGGATTAAACGGCTTGGTTATATAAGCGTCTGCACCATGCTCTACCGCTTCTATACGGTCTTCTATTGACAGTTTTGCAGAAACACTTACAATTGGAAGATGCGCGGTACGCTCATCTGAACGGATCTTGTCTATCAATCCCAATCCATCAAGTTCAGGCATAACGATGTCACATAGAACCAAATCAGGTAAATTCTGCTGGAGAATCCTGATAGCCTCAAGTCCATCATTTGCTGTCAGCACAGTATATTTTGAAGACAGAATATCCAGCAAGAGGTCCCGTATGTTATAATCATCCTCAACAACCAATACTGTAAACTTCTGATGCACGTACAGTGAAACCGGCAGATTGAGAGTCACGTCTTTAATTGAATCTTCCTCTGGTTGCTTTTCAGGCATAGGGAGTTGCGGCAATACAACCTTAAACTCAACATACTCATTCAATTGGCTTCCAACTGAAATCTTTCCGCCCAGCAGATCTGAAAGTTCCTTTGTAAGATTCAGTCCGATACCGGTGCTTATGGCATGTTTCTGATTCGTATGTTCAAAAATCTGGAATCGGTTAAAAGCCTCGGCACACTGCTCTTCAGTAAGTCCTTTTCCAGAGTTGCGGACTCGAAATTGAACAGTGCCGTCAGCCTGACGTTCCAGATAAATTTTGATATATCCATTGGCCGGCGTGTATTTGAACGCATTTGATATAAGATTGAAAAAGATTTTTTCCAGCACATTCCTATCTGTATTGAAAGAATCAATTGCCTCAATCCGCGCAGACACTTGAATATGGTTTTCTCCTGCCAGCAACATGAAATTGTCTATGATTGAGTTGAGCATAGACTTCAAATTGATAGTTTCCGCATGCAAAATTGTATAACCCTTGTCCGCTTTTCGGAACTCCATCAGTTCATTGAGCAATTGCTGCATCCTCTCCGCATTATTCTTTATAAGGAGAACATACTTCTTTGCATAATTATCCAATTCTCCACGTTCAAGCAGTTGCTGAGCCGGTCCATAAATCAAAGTCAAAGGAGTAAAGAATTCATGGGCAATATTTTCAAAGAAGTTAAGCTGTGATTCATGCATTTTCTTCTGTTGTGCCTTTTCAACATGCTCCAGTAAAAGTTGGCGGCTCATCCGGATTCGATTGCGAATTATGGAATACACGACATACGCAACGAACATCACCAACAAGAAATACGTAAAGACAGCCCAGCCGCTGAACCACCATGGATGCCTCATGCGAATATTCAGACTGAACATTGATTTACACCATACACGGTCCCCATTCGTATATCTGACATCAAGCCTATATCGACCAGGAGGAAGTCTTGTCAATGATATTGAGGAATTACTCCCATTACTGATCCAATCATCGGAAATGGAGGAAATGCGATACTCAAATATACAGTTTTCATTGTTGATAAAATCACCCACACAAAAAGAAAGCGAAACATGAGCCTCATCATAATCCAAGCAAAGTACGTTCTGTTTAATGCGGTCATAAACATTCAGCTCTGCATTATTTACACGCAAGCCGGAAAGCCTGATTTGTGGACTATAATCACGAAGTGACATTTCTTCGGGATTGAAATAACTGAAGCCGGCCACTCCACCGAAGAAGATATCTTTATCGTTATCCCTGAAATATGCACCATCAGCAAATTCATTGTTTTGCAACCCGTTGAATGATGTGTACTGAACAGAACTCCCGGAAAGTCTGTCAATGCAAATTATGCCGTCGCCTGTACTAACCCACAGATTACCGGCCATATCCTCCACTATGCCATGCACAGCGGAATCCTCCAGATCACCCTCGCCAGGGAAACTGGAGTATCGTAGTTGTCCTTCCTCAGTCATCAGTCTGTTCAAGCCATAACTGGTACCAACCCAAAGACTGCCGTCTGTACTACGAACCATGGAAAGGACATCCATATTGATTTCTTTTGACAGATCGGAATAATCAGAAATGCTTTCAAATTGCTCTTTTCCCGAATCAAACTTAACTACGCCTCCCCCTCGGGTTCCCAGCCAAAGCAAATCTTGGTTATCACTGCGTACAATCGAATAAATGACATTGCTCCCCAATGCGGAGTATACTCCAGACGCTTTATACTGTCTGACATCATGCACAAGATATCCGTCTCCTTGCAAATATTTCAAATTCATGCGTATCAAGCCTCCTCCTGAAGTCCCAGCCCACAAAACAGAATCACCATGGCTGAAATTCAGGCTATAAACAGATTTGACTGTAATACTGTCTGTCGGGAAATGCAGTTTTCTCAAGAACTTTTCGCCTCTCAACAAATAGTTGATACCTTTTCCCTCTGTTCCGATAAAGACATCCCCCCGGCTGTTCTTGCGCATACTGTAAACGGAGTTGGAAATCAATCCTTGAGTTGTTGTAATCTCCCCCAACACCTTACATTCCCGCTTATCAAACAGTTTTATGCCTTCGCCCTTTGTTCCGACCAATATGGTTCCATCCTCACTTTTAGAGAAGCATCGGACAGGATAGGCAGTATGAATTGTCCTGAAAGGTGATGCGTATTTGAACAACTTCAGAATACCCCTTCCATCCGTCCCTATCCATAGAATATCTTGAGAGCCGGCATAAAGCGAAAACACCGCAGTCTTAGCGGGGAACGAGTCGATGACATCACTATGCCTTGCTCTTAAATCGTAACGTACAAGTTTGGAATAATTCCTGTCCGTCAAATAAAGAAAACCTCCCCGGGAAGCAATTCTACCGACATTCGGCAATCCCGTTTCGATTCCATAGCGTTCTCCGGTACGCAAGTCCAGCGCTTCGACAAAACTGCCGCAATTGATTACCAGCATATTATCAGTCAATGATATATCTGATACCTTACACTGCGTTTTCACTGGAGACTCTTCCACTAGCATTGGAAGTCCGCGACCTTCAAGATATACGAAACGATAACACCGGATTTCTCTGGATTCTGTCAGCATATAAATTCGGTCTGTATCATCAATCAGCATTGACAATACCCTTGGTTCACCTCCGACGACAGGAATAAACCCTGATTCCCTTACACCTTGTCGGTACAAAAAGAAACCGTGCTGCTTGGCACAGACAAGTATATCGTTTCCGGAGGTTTTTCCCAAAATGTATGATACCGGACCGGACTTGGCGTTATTATCCCGACCCGGATAAAAGTTCGAGAACCGCCCTGTCCTTTCGTCCCGGCGACTGACACAATCATTAGTCACTATCCACATTGTAAGAGAGTCCTGCTCAATGATTTGTCGGATAATATTGTTGCCGATACTCCCGGAAAAATTCCGTTTATGGCGATATATTTGAAATTTCCTCCCATCATACACATTCAGCCCGTCCCAAGTCCCTATCCAAAGCCGGTGATGGGAATCCTCACAGAAACAATTGACCGAGCTGTTTGACAGACCGTTTTCATTGGACAATCTCTCAATACTATATTGTTCCCCCGCAAGAGAGGCCAAGCCTGTCAAACAGAGCAGAAAAACAATCAATGAATACTTTAGTGGTTTCATATGGTAAAGTTATAGAGAAGGGTCATGAATTCAAAATTTTGGATAATGCGACGACATAAAGTGAACCAATTTCGGAATAGAGTGAACTTTTTAGAGTGCCCTAAGAACCTTTTTCGATGGCTTAAGTACCTCGATGTATTTGATGATTTTTACTTTTGCGGAACTAATAACAACAGTTATCATGAAATCATTCAATCTCATTTTTCTTTTGATTGCCGCAATCACAATTTCAGATTGCGGATTCGCGGGCAATTCTCGAGCGGACAGTACCGCGAGTGAAAACAAATTGCCCGAATGGACATTGGGAGGATTCATGCGTCCCGAAGGAGTGAATCCCATCATCAAGCCAGACACACGGACCAAGTTTCTTTGTCCGATGCATAAAGATTCTGTCGGATGGATGGAAAGCGACACCTTTAATCCTGCCGCAACGGTAAAAGACGGAAAAATATGTGTCCTTTTCAGAGCAGAGGACAACTCCGCCACCGGCATCGGCAAAAGGACTTCCAGAATAGGTCTCGCCGAGAGCACAGATGGAATAAAGATGGAAATACGGAACGAACCTGTTCTTTTTCCGAAAGAGGATTCTTTGAAAGATTACGATTGGCCCGGGGGATGCGAAGATCCTCGTATTGCGGTAACTGAAGACGGCACTTATGTTATGCTCTACACGTCATGGAACCGCAAGATCCCGCGTCTTTGCGTGGCAACATCACAGGATCTCGTGAATTGGACCAAACATGGCTTCGCTTTCGAAAAGGCCTATGAAGGAAGATTCCACAACTTGAAGAGCAAATCAGGCTCAATCGTAACGAAACTCGATAACGGCAGACAGGTCATAACCAAAGTAAACGGCAAGTACCTTATGTATTGGGGCGAAAAGATGATTAATATCGCCACTTCGGATGACCTTGTCAACTGGACACCTGAATTAGATGAAAATGGTGAACTGAAAGGGGTAGTATTTCCTAGAAACGGATACTTCGACAGTGCTCTGACGGAATGTGGACCTCCAGCCCTTCTCACCGACAAAGGCATTTTGCTCCTTTATAATGGTAAAAACAGGGTTGACGACAAACGTGACACTCGCTTCCCTGCCGGCACCTACTCGGCAGGACAACTTCTTTTTGATGCCCATAATCCCGGAAAGGTCATCGGTCGTCTGGACGTACCTTTCTTCCGTCCTATGGATAATTTCGAGAAAAGCGGACAGTACAAAGACGGAACCGTATTCATAGAAGGTCTGGTGTTTTTTAAAGGCAAATGGTTCCTTTACTACGGATGCGCAGATTCTCTTGTAGGTGTCGCAATCTTTGATCCGTCCAAGAAAACTTCAGGAGATCCTCTACCTAAAAACACTGAAGCATGAAACTAAAGATTGGATTGCTTCTGCTGTTCTTGTCATTCATGACATGCGGAGCGCAAACGCTTACTGTCGCCAGTTATAATCTGAGGAACGCAAATCCTAAGGATGAAGCCCAAGGAGACGGATGGAAGCAAAGATACCCGGTTATTGCAGATCTCATTCATTTTCACGATTTCGACATCTTCGGAGCTCAGGAAGTACTTCACGACCAGTTGACAGACATGCTGGCAGCTCTTCCAGATTATGATTACATTGGAGTCGGGCGTGATGACGGAAAAGAGAAAGGAGAATATTCTCCCATATTCTATAAGAGAGAACGATTCAAATTGCTCGATTCAGGACACTTTTGGCTGGCTGAAGATTCCACAAAGCCGGTGAAAGGTTGGGACGCAGCATACGTCCGCATCTGCACATGGGGCAGATTTATGGATAAAGAAAGCCATAAACGCTTTTGGTTTTTCACTCTTCATACGGACCACAAAGGGGAACAATCTCAGATAGAAAGTTGCCGTTTGGTGTTGGACAGGATAAAAAAAATGTGTCATGGTGAAAGGGCTGTTCTTACAGGGGATTTCAATGTGGGAGAGACAAGCACCTGCCATTCCATAATATGCGAATCAGGAATCCTACGTGACGCTTACGACAGTTCTCCCATCAGATTGACAACAACCGGTACTGAAAATTGGTTTGACCCGGATATAAAAACTTTCAGACGGATAGACCATATTTTCATAACACCGGGATTTACACCTCTCCGTTATGGTATTTTGACAGATACCTACCGTGTACCAACAGATGTTCCAGGAAAATATCGCGCGCATACCCCCTCTGATCATTTTCCAGTCGTCGTTGAGTTGGCCTACTAAACAAAAGCAACAAATTCAATTATCATAAGAACTAATAACATTTTCATAATGAATCACTTAAATAATCATCGGCTATTCAGGCCATTCGTTCTGGCGATACTGGTCCTGGTATCGTTCGCAATGGCAAGAACAGCTTCAGCACAGGACACGAAGTCCGTGCGCTCAATTTCCGGACGAGTAACAGATGCTTCCGGACAAGGCATACCAGGTGTCGGCATAATTGTGAAAGGCACAACCCTGGGTGTCATAACAACCGATGACGGTTCGTTTGCATTGCAGAATGTATCTGACGGATCCACAATCGTCGTCTCATGCATGGGTTATGTGGGACAGGAATTCAGAATCATTTCCACAAAGAGCGTTTACAATGTAGTACTTTCTGAAGACGAGATGCTACTTGACGACGTTGTAGTTGTCGGCTACGGCACCCAGAAAAAAGAGCATCTGACCGGAGCAGTAGCACAAGTCACGGCCAAAGAACTGGAAAATCGTCCCGTAGCAAACCTTGGACAAGCCCTGCAAGGCATGGTGCCAAACTTGAAGGTTACCGTTTCCAGCGGAAAACCGGGTGCCGGTGCAAGTTTTCAAATACGAGGCACAGGCTCACCAAACGGAGGAAGTCCGCTAATTCTTGTTGATGGAGTGGAAAGCTACCCTGACCGTATCAATTCCAACGATATCGAATCCATTTCCGTCCTGAAAGATGCAGCGTCTTCAGCCATATATGGAGCAAAAGCCGCATTCGGAGTCATTCTTATTACCACAAAAAATGGCCGTAAGAACCAGAAAGCCACAATCTCGTATGATGGTTACTTCGCATTCTCCAGCTCTACGACATCTACTGATTATGAAACCAGAGGCTATTACTCTGCCGGAATTGCTGACTTTTTCATGGAATCCGGTCGTGGTGTGCGTTATACCAACTATACAGATGCCGACTATAAGGCATTATGGGAACGCCGTAACGACAAGACAGAAAATCCAGAACGTCCCTGGGTAACGATCGAAAACCGCTTCGGAAGACAAAGCTATGTCTATCTGGCAAACTTCGACTGGTTCAACTATCTATATAATCTTAGCAGACCTACGACTGATCACAACATCAGCATTTCAGGAGGAAGCGACAAGATGACCTACCTGATCAGCGGGAGATATTACTCACAAGAAGGAGTTCAGAAACTTGGTGATGACGGATACAAGTCCTTCAATATCCGCTCAAACATTTCCATTGACGTACGCCCTTGGCTTGAAGTCAAGAATACAACGCGCATGTTCAGCGGCCGTTATACCTTTTCAGGTGTGGATGGCGAATCAACAAACTGGCGACGCCCGGGAATGCACTGTCTTGCCAGTTTCGTTCCGATGAACCCTGACGGGACATCAGTGGCATATACTTCATTGACATATTCATCAACACACTTTCCTTCTGACGGATGGGTTGCAATGATGCAGCAAGGAGGCACCGGAGGGCACAACCTCACTCAGGAAATGGCCACAAAATTCGACTTCATATTCAAGATCCATAAGAACCTGAAGGTTCAGGCAGATTTCAGTTACAAGAAAGGATATCTCCGTAACGACTATCGTGAAATGGATGTAAAATACTCCAAATACCCTGGAGAGGTGGAGACTATGACAACAAACTACTCAGACTCATACAGGGAAGTCGTTTATGACCAGAATCTTTATACTGCAAACGCATTCGCAAACTACAAGAACGACTGGAACGGACATAATTTGGAGATTACGGCCGGATTCAACTATGAGACACGACGTCATAGGGATCTCAAGGCAAAGCGTGAAGATCTGCTTACAAAAGAATTGTCTGATTTCAATCTCGCAGTAGGTGAAGTTTCCGAACTCACTGGGGGTAGAGATGAGCGCGCGACTGCCGGAATCTTCTATAGAGCCGCTTACAACTACAAAGGACGCTATCTATTTGAGGTTGACGGCCGTTATGACGGTTCTTCCAAATTCCCTCGCGGTGACAGGTTCGGTTTCTTCCCATCTTTTTCACTTGGATATAGAATCAGTGAAGAAAAATTCTTCGAACCTCTACGCAATGTTGTTGACAATCTTAAGTTGCGAGCTTCATATGGAACACTCGGAAATCAGGATGTAGGCTCCTATGATTATATCCAGAGCATCAACACTCAAAAAGTAATGGGCAACTACACTTTCGACAAGGTGAGCGGTGCGGAATATGCTTATGCAGATAACCCTGTGTCCGGAGCCCTCACATGGGAGAAAGTGATTCACAAGAATGTCGGTCTCGACTTGAGCATGCTCAGTTCCAGATTGAACCTTTCATTTGACGCTTACATCCGCGACGTGAAGGGAATCCTGACCCAAGGCAAATCCTTACCTTCAATTTATGGAGCAGCAGAACCGATGGTCAATGCAAATGACATACGGACAAAAGGCTGGGAACTGACATTCGGATGGAGAGATTCATTCAAAATAGCAGGACGACCTTTCCATTATTCTTTGTCTGCCACCTTGGCCGACTATAAGGCGAAATATACAAAGGTTGACAATCCTTCAGGAATCCTCAGCGATCCGTATGTCGGCAAAGAGGTCGGTGAGATTTGGGGTTACCGTGTAGCCGGTCTCTTCAAAACGACTGCCGAGGCACAAGAATATGCCTCAAAAATAAATCTGACAGAAGTTTGTTATGACTATTTCCGTTCTGATGCCGGTGTGTATGGTAGAGGAATTCAAGCCGGAGACATGAAGTTCCTCGACTTAAACGGGGACAAAGTAGTCAATGACGGGGCAGGTACGCTGGACAATCCTGGTGACAGAGTAAAAATCGGCAACAGCAACCCACGTTATACCTATGGTCTGAACTTGGCTTTTGAATGGTTGGGATTTGACGTTTCCGCATTTTTCCAAGGCGTAGGACATCAGGATTGGTATCCGGCAAATGACAATATCAAATTCTGGGGCCCTTATGTCCGTCCATTTGCATCTTTCATCCCGAGAAATTTCATGTCCGACGTTTGGAGCGAAAAGAATACCGATGCTTATTTCCCGCGCGCCAGAGCATACTCGGCCCGCGATTCCAAGCATTCTTTGCGTAATGTCAATGACAGATATATGCAGAACTTGGCATACTGCCGATTGAAGAACTTCACTCTCGGATATAGTCTTCCAGAGCAATGGATTTCAAAGGCGGGCCTTTCCAAGTGCCGCATTTATTTCAGTGGAGAGAATCTGTTCTACTGGACAAAATTGCATAATGACTTTATCGATCCGGAGCAGGCAACTACCAGCAAAGGAAATTCTGATGTCTATCCATGGTACAAAACATTTGCGTTCGGAATCAATCTGACATTCTAAAATTTGGATTATGAAACATACGATTATCAATGTTATATTGTTCCTCGCGGCAATTGCTTGCGTCTCATGCGAGGATATGCTCGATTTCCAGCCAAAAGACCGTCTCTCGCCTGATACCTATTTCAGGACAGAAACGGACTGTGAACTTTGGACGAACAACTACTATACGGTATTTCCTTCTGCCGAAGGTGTCTACAGCGAGCCCTTCGACGTGATTGTGCGTGATGTGTTGGCTGACGAGATTTCCGGAGTCAGGAAACCGATGCCTACTGACGGAAACTGGAAATGGACGAAACTGCGTGAGATGAATTTCTTCCTCTCCCGCTCATCACAAATAGAAGAGGAATCAGTCCGTCTCAGATATGAAGGTCTCACGCGCTTCTTCAGGGCATATTTCTACTTTGAGAAAGTCAAACGATATGGGGATGTGCCATGGGTTGACAAACCTCTAAGTTCGGATGACAAGGAACTTTACAAAGGACGCGATTCCAGAGAGTTTGTCATGGAGAAAGTTATGGAGGACATAGATTTCGCCATCGCAAATCTGCCTGAGAAACAAGACGTTTATCATGTGACCAGATGGACTGCCCGCGCATTAAAATCCAGAATTGCATTATTTGAAGGCACTTTCAGAAAATACCATGGAATTGAGGGATATGAGAAATACCTCCAAGAATGCGTAACTGCGTCTGAGCCATTCCTTAACGGACCATATACCATATATACGACAGGAAGTACGCCATATCAGGATTTGTTCACTTCTCAGAATGCCATCGGGACAGAGATTATTCTGGCAAGAGCTTACACCTCCGCCATCAGCGGCATGACACACGATGTCAACGGGCATCTCACAGGAGCTACTATGGGCCGCCCTGGTATGACACGAAATGCCGTCAACATGTACCTGATGAGAGATGGATCGCGCTATACAGACCAGCCTAGTTATGCCACAAAAACTTTTGTTGATGAATGTAAGAACCGCGATTTGCGTATGGCCCAGACAATCCGTACACCGAAATACAAGAGAATCGGCGGAAAAAAAGAACTGGCACCGGACCTGTCCCGTTCCACCACAGGATATCAGCTCATCAAATATCTTACAGAAGAAAAGTATGATGCCAATAAGGCATCTACCAACGATATGCCTCTTTTCAGGCTAGCGGAAGTTTTGCTTAATTACGCTGAGGCAAAGGCAGAGTTGGGCACACTCAAACAGGATGATCTCAACAAAACTATCAAACCTTTGCGTTCAAGAGCGGGATTGCCGGAATTGGACATGGAAGAAGCAAATGAGAATCCTGATCCGTATCTTGCATCTCCGGAAACCGGATATGCAAACGTAACAGGCGCCAATAAGGGAGTCATATTGGAGATCAGACGTGAACGTACCCTCGAAACACCGATGGAGGGACTCCGCTATTGGGACATCATGCGCTGGAAAGAGGGCAAACGGTTTGAAAAGCCTATTGAAGGTTTATACTTTGCCGGTACCGGAGAGTATGATCTTGATGGGAACGGAACAGTCGATGTATGCATATACGATTCCGAAACTGCTCCTGGAAACAAGGCTGATGTACTCTACCTCAAATTAGGAACTGATATTGTCTTAAGCGGAAAGACAAGCGGCAACTTGTTGGCACATAGTACAACTCATAGGATATGGAACGAAGAACGTGATTATCTTTACCCGATTCCTACAGATGACAGAGTGCTTACACAGGGTGCGATTTCACAAAACCCGGGCTGGGATGACGGTCTCCCATTTTAGTAAGCATGAAAAATTAAAGTAATCAACAACTCTTGAAAAAATGAAAACATCAAAGATATTGAAAGCGATAGCCATGCTGTTCGGATTAGCAATCGGAGCATCTTCCTGTCATGATCTGAAAGGAGACAATTCGGATTTTGATTTTGGATATGCCGACACTGAAAGCAGCAACAATCCCTATATCGGAGGCTATTCCAGACTTGACAACTCTATACGTTTGGCGACATACAACACTCATCGTTGCGAAGGTCCAATCACCCAAAATCCATCTCACGATATGGCTCATTATGACATGACTGCCAAAGTCATCAGTCTTTTGTCACCAGACGCCATAGCCCTTCAGGAACTGGACGAAAAAACGACATGGCATCCGGTGTCACAGATTGAAGAACTGGCTAAACGTACAGGGATGCACGCGACCTTCGGCCGCGCCATTGACCAGCGGGGCGGACAGTATGGAAATGGCATCCTGTCCAAAGAAGAGCCCATCTCGACAGATATCATATCTCTGCCAAATCCAGCTCAGACAGAAGCCCGTATAGCCTTAGTTGCTGAATTTGAACATTTTGTATTCATAGCCACACATTTTTGTCACAAATCTGAGATTAACAGGACAGCAGCTGCCGCCGAACTGAACTCATATGCCGAAGAACACTTCAAGTCATATGACAAACCTGTCTTTCTGGCCGGCGATTTGAATTTGAGCAGAACCGGTTCGGATGCTTTCCTTGAATTGCTCAAAAGCTGGAAAATCATCACATCCAATGACTACACCATGTCTACCGGAAACACCCGCATCGATTATGTGCTGATATATACCGGAAATCAGGTTTCCTATAATGTACTCGGAGCCGCTGTTCCGACTTTTTCAGAAATCGATGTATATACCGTTTCTGACCATTTGCCTGTCTTCGTAGATTTGGACAAGAAATAATATGTCAAACTAGAAATACAATCTATTATGAACAATATACTATCAATTGTCTGGCATATAATTGCGATTATCTCCATGTCATTTTTGACATCATGCGCAAGCAACAATGTTGAATTGCCAAAAGCATCCATCAGAGCAGACAAGACTCAGATTGTAGCACCGTCAATGTCATCTGACTTCACCGTTTCCCTCAAGGCCAATTGCAACTGGGGGATAATCAAAAAAGACAACGATGCGGCAGACTGGTTAACCGTCACCCCAGAAACTGGCATGGGTAATGCGGACATCGTTCTGTCCCTGACCGCAAACAAATCTGGGGCCCGAGAGACCATCGTGACATTCAACTCGACTGACGATCCGTCTCAGATACTGAGCATACACGTAAAACAATCCGAATATGGTTCATCTTGGACCATATCAGATCTGAGAGCACTTTCTTCCAATCTGACAGTCGGGGCATCAGAATATACAATCACAGAAGACAAGACAATCAGCGGCATTGTCAATACTGCATCTCTGGGCGCAAACCTTCCTGGCGGGGTATTCGGAATACAAGATTCGAAAGAATCCGGCTCAGGTATAATGGTCCGTACAAAAGAACTGTCTTGGTATAACTTCGGAGAAGAAATCAAGATTCCCGTAAAGGGCAGCATACTGACTCGTGATGAAAACGGAATACTGGAATTACGTCCTGCAGGAGACGTTGACATCGTAAGAACAGAAACTTCAAAGGTTCAACTGAATCCGACGGTCATCTCCTATTCAGATTACATTTCCAAAAAGTATGAATCAATGTACGTTGCCATAGAGCCGGCGCAGGCAATAGCATCTGAATTGATGTCCTCAATGGACGGAAGTGTGGAATTTCAAGATCCGGACAACGAAAGATATTCCGTTTACACCTGGTCTGGAGCATCATTCGCAGGAAATTCCGTTCCAACTGGAAGTGGACGACTTTCCGGTATAGTATCTTTGGTAGACGGCGGGGTTGTACTCCTGCCAGTTTCAGCGGACGATTTCGCCCTTTCAGGCAATCGGTTCGGAGCGGCCGCAGGAATCAGACTCCCGTATGTCTTCTCGTTCAAAGCGAAGGGCACATCGGATGCTGACGGCATGTGCTATAACATGATGAGAATGTCAGACGGCTCAAATTGGACTAATTTCCTTTCAGATCCGCCGGCAAAACAGATTGTAGAACCCACTGACGGTTCAGGTGTCACAATGACGTTCTTCAGAAGCAAGGCATCTACTAGAACTGGAAACAATGGAGTCCGGTTCAGGGTAAATGCCGATAAACTGGACAATATCTTCTCCCTCCAGTTATGGGATTGCGCCAATCCGTATCCATACGTTCTATTGACGTATCCTATCGCAGAAACAATATCAGGGACTTTGTGGTTTTCGTGCAGTGTCACAGGTTCCAACTATGCGCCACGAAATTATATCGTACAAAGTTCTACTGACAATGTGGAATGGAGGACATGCGGAGAACTCCTGATTCCAGCCAAAAAGCGCAACGTTCCTCACTTTTTCTCCGTTCCGGTCACACTTCAGGACAAACTCAAGAAAGGAGCAACTCTCTATATGCGTATCATGCAAAAAGATGACATCCGTATAGGTGGAGATTCTAAAGCGACAGAAGGAGGAGAAGGACGTCTTCATGCGGCGATAGTACTGGATCAGGCTTCAGAAAGTATCACGGACTTCCCTTCAGAGGCGATTTTCAGTGATGGATTTGACAGAATCTATGGAGGCGTAGATTATTTGCTGGACAGTGACAAATTGACAAATATGACCGTATTCTCCGGAAAGGACATCTCTTCCTGGAATGAACAAGAAAAGGGAGGATGGAGCGGAGAAAACGTGAGCGCTCGTCCAGGATACGTACAAATCGGAAATGCTGCTTTCCAAGAGACTCTCCCTAATGCACTTTCCTGCAAGACCGGACAATTGACGACTCCATTCCTCAGTTCTTTGGCAGAAACAACAGACATCGAAGTAACCCTCAAAGCAATGGCTTACAAGACAGGATCAATGATGTCAGATGCTGCTGACAAGAATGGTGATTCATGCAATTTCAAGGTAGAAGTAATCGGCGGAGGTACAATAGATGGAGAATCTTCAAAGATCATTTCCGGAATGAACTACAAGAGTTTCTCAAATTTCCGGTTCATCGTGAAAGGAGCTTCTTCCTCTACAAGATTAAGGTTTTCCGGAGAAGGTGAAGACGGTGCATTTAACCGCTGGTTCCTTGATGACGTTTGCATCATAAAATTATAAGTCCCTTCCCCCTCATTATTGTCAATTAATTCAAATTCAAAAATGAATTCAATAAAACATTTCTCTCTGTTTTTAATGTATTGCCTGTTATCTATACCTTTGACAGCTCAAAACACTAAAGTCAAATCTGAAGAAGTAACGGTAAAGGCAATGACATACAACACTTATAGTGGCCGTAAAATGGGTATTGATAAAATTGCAGATGTCATCAATAAAGAAAACCCTGACATCGTTTCCCTTCAGGAAATAGAACGGAACACTAAAATTAATCCATGGGATACACCTAAAAAACTATCCGAACTGACAGGGATGAAATATTATTATTTTGTCCATGCACTTGATATTCCTTCAGGAGGAGATTATGGAAACCTCATTCTTTCAAAATATCCGATTTGCGAAGAAAAAAGTTTCAAGTTAAGTGCATTAAAGAAAGGTGACTATATCCGCTCATTTGGTTATGTAAAAGTCTTGAAAGGAGGTAAAGAATTCTATTTCGCAACCACACATTTGGATCACAAGTACGAAGACGCAGCCCGTCTGCTTCAGATCAATGAAATTCTTTCTCATGTAGAGCAGCTGGACCTTCCAGTCATATTGGGTGGAGATCTGAATTCCAGACGAGGCTCTGCCACTATGGAAGCCTTCCAAAGATACTTCACCGTCAATTGCCTGAGTGATGGAGCCCCGTGGACAGTACCGGCGCCAAATCCAACTTATGCATGTGACTGGTTGATTTATGCGCCTAACAAGGCTTTTGTCGTAAAAGCATACAATGTCTGCTACTGGGCAGACAAAGAATCCGACCATTTTCCGGTAACAGCCACTTATGTAATCAGATAAGTAACCTTCAAAAAAAAACTGACTCAAGTTTCGCACTTGCGAAACCTGAGTCAGTAATTATTTTCCGAATCTTTTGAGAATCGGGTCGTAAGCGTCGATTCTTCTGTCGCGGAAGAATGGCCATCCTCTACGGACGTATTCAGTGCGGTCCATGTCAATATCGACTACTTTGTTCTCCTCGTGTTCAGTGTCGAACTGTGCGAGGATTTCTCCTTGTGCACCTGTGGCGAAAGAATAGCCCCAGAAATCCAGACCGATGGTATTGCCTGACGGGTCATCCTCGTGACCTACACGATTGACGGTAATCACAGGAAGCCCGTTGGCTACTGCATGTCCGCGCTGAACAAGCTGCCAAGCCTGACGCTGCATTTCCTGTTCCTCTTTGCAGTCTGTGCCCACGCCACCGATTGCTGTAGGATATATAAGAAGGTCTGCGCCATTCAAGGCCATAAGGCGGGCTGCTTCAGGGTACCACTGATCCCAGCAGACGAGAACGCCGAGATTTCCTACTGACGTGTGAACTGGAACAAATCCCAAATCACCCGGTGTGAAATAGAATTTCTCATAGAAACAAGGGTCATCAGGAATGTGCATCTTACGATACTTTCCTGCTATAGTGCCATCCTTTTCCATCACCACCGCGGTATTGTGATAAATACCCGGAGCACGACGCTCGAACAATGAAAGCACCAGCACGATTCCCAGTTCCTTGGCGAGAGCCCCGAACTTCTCCGTAGATGGTCCAGGTATCGGCTCAGCAAGGTCGCACAATGCTGCCTCTTCAGTCTGGCAGAAATAAACGCTATTATGAAGTTCCTGAAGCACAACCAGTTGCGCACCTTTTGCCGCACAGTCACGGATATTCGCTTCCAGCTTCGCAATATTGGCAGCAATGTCTTTTCCGCATGACTGCTGCACCATTCCCACTTTAAGAATTCTAGACATATTTATATTTATTGTTTTTCATTCAACCATCCTTCCGGGAACTGCATCGTCACACAATGAAGTCCGCCGTGACCGGAAAGCAGCGCCCTGCAGTCAATCATCTTCACTTCCCTGTCCGGAAACACGTCCTGCAGCCTCTTCCTCACCACCTCATCTTTCTCCGAACCGGAACCAGGCACGAGCACAGCACCATTGATAATCAGGAAATTGGCATAAGAACCAGGCAATCTGTAGTCATCCAGATACAATGCATCCGGCAGTGGCAGCGGAACCAATTTATACGGCTCGCCATCCAAAGTCCTCAACGTCTTCAACTGTTCTTCCATCGCATGCAGTTCCGCGTAATTCTCATCCGCCTCATCCTCGCATTGAGTATAAGCTATCGTATCAGGCGAACAGAAACGCGCCAATATATCCACGTGACTGTCAGTATCATCGCCCGCGATTCCGCCATGTTCCAGCCAAATCACCCGTTTCAGCCCGAATGCCTGCTTGAGTTCCCCCTCAATCTCCTCCTGCTCAAGATACTCGTTCCGGTTCAATGAACACAGGCACTCCCTCGTAGTCATCAATGTCCCATTTCCGTCAGTATCAATGCTGCCGCCTTCCAGAACGAAAGGTCTCATATCCACACATGCGACATCAGAACTGAACACGCCGTCGAAAAAGATTGTCTTGGTAATCTGATTGTCCATATCGGAGGCGAACTTCAATCCCCAGCCGTTGAACACGAAATCATAGAGATACTTCTCGCCACTGTCACCATGAACCGCGATTCCGCCGTGGTCACGCGCCCAAGTATCATTGACAGGACATTCGCAGAAATGTATCTTGTCAATGTCAATCGACAATCCCTGTGCATCAGCCGCTTCCGCAAGGCGTTTCTTGGCCCCTTCCACAGATGCCGCAACTATCATAAGCTGCTCATGCTCCATGACAGCCGCAGCAATTCTCGCATAACATTCCTGAACCTTGTCCAGTTCATACCAAGGAGTGGTCTCATCCGGCCAAGTCAGCTGGACACCACTCTGTTTTTCCCATTCTGCAGGTAGTCTCATAATCTATAATTCCAAAACATACAAAATTACTCAAATCGCAGCACAAAAAAAACTGTCCACAGCACGAAATGGCACTGCGGACAGTTTCATCATATAAATACTGTTGGTATATTCCTTATTCGATAGTAACTACTCTGTTAAGAACTGCTGAACCGAACCTGTTGTTGGTCGCGCCTTCGGCTTTTACGATGAGATGCTCCTCAGCGATGCCATATTTCTCTACGAGAAGATTCTTCACATTGTTTACACGCTGCTCGGAAAGATACTGGTTGCGCGCTGCGGTACCTGTACCCTTGTCGGCAGAACCTGTAAGAACGAATACCTTGTCAGGAGCCTGCTCAAGAATATTCTTCACATAGAAATCAAGATGAGCCTCTTCACGCTCTGAAAGCTTGGTGCTGCCAATCTCATAATAGAGAGTTGCAGGAGAAACGAGGTCACCGGCCTTGGAAACTGTAACGGTATCAGGTTTAGCATTCTTGAGTTCCTCAATCTGAGCCTTAAGATCTTTATTCTCCTTTTCAAGAGCATTGACCTTATCCTGGAGATTATTGTACTGAGCCTCAGTGAAAGGAACAGGAACGATTGCAGGAACGACAGAGCTATGACGCTTGAAACCAGTCTTGCCCAGGTTTACAGTAAGACCGAAGGTAGCTGACGGAAGAACGCCAATACGCTTGTCAGGCCTAGGAGAAATACCGGCAAAATCAGCCTTGGTAGTCAATGCGGAAAGGTCAAGATAAAGACCAACCCTGTTTCCAAGACGGAAATTGTTCAACATACCTATACCGGCACCGAACTCATTGTTGTTCTTGGCAGCATTCATATACACAAATGTAGGATATACGCTGATATTCCAAGTCCTGGTTTCCTTGTAACCGCTGAAAAGGTTTGAAAGATTCCAGAGCAGGTCCACGTGAGCGCTGTTATAGGTAAACTTCTCATCTGCAATCGTATATCCATCCTTTGCAGAAGCACCGTCCTTGAGGCCTTTCCAGCCCATTCTGACACCGACTGTAGGAGTAATCCATTTACCTACAAATGCATCTACGGCTACGCCTGCCTTAGCAGATGCACCATTGCCAAGCCAAGAATTCACACCGGCACCGGCACCGATGAACCAATTGTCCCCAAACTTATTTGTCTCGTAAGCACCGCGGACAACTTTTCCATTCTCATCACGGTTACCGTTCTCCTGAGCATTAGCAGCTGGAGAAACTACCAGTACACCAGCCATCACGGCGAGCGCACTCATGACAATCTTAAAAACTTTCATTTCTCTACTTGTTTAATACATAATCGTTTAGCCCGATTTTTCCCCGCCAGGATACCCTGAAACAGCGAATAATCAGTCAAATTTATATCAAAATATTTTTTCTGCAAATATTTTTTATCTCTTTTTCGACAATTCCTGACGAATGTCCGACATTTTTTTATCTGTCAGAGGATAGCCGAGCATTATCGCTATACCGGCTGCCGAACCGATAGCAGGAATCTAGCTGATCAACGCCTTGATGGTGGCAAGGGCTTCCGGAGTCTGCAAAAGGTATAGCAATCCACAGAAGATAAGGGCGATATTTACCCCATCTTGTATTGGTCCTGTCTGCGATGAGCCCCATAACAGGGTCAGAGACAGCATCATACAACTTGGTCACCAGCACCAGCGTACCGGCATGAGCAATTACTGACATATTTTTATCAATATTTTTTATTATTCGTACTGATCTGACGTTTCCTGTGTTATTAAAATCTCCTGGCCGACGCCCGGAAACAACATGCATAGTTAACCACAGCTTTCCGCCAAAACAAATTCTATATTATTATTTTTCTATATACCTTTGCTTATTATGCAGTTCAAGATTTCATCAGAATACAAACCGTCCGGAGACCAGCCGGGTGCCATTGACGGCATCTGCTCATCCCTGGAGCAAGGCGCAGACGCAGTCACCCTGCTCGGTGTGACCGGTTCAGGAAAGACATTTACCATGGCGAACGTCATCGAACGTTTACAGCGCCCCGCCCTGATACTCAGCCACAACAAGACTCTTGCAGCCCAGCTTTACGGTGAATTCAAGTCATTTTTCCCGAACAATGCCGTGGAATACTATGTTTCCTACTATGATTACTACCAGCCGGAGGCGTATATCCCATCCACGGACACATACATTGAAAAGGACCTCAGCATCAACGAGCAGATTGACAAACTCAGGCTGAGTGCGGCGTCAGCGTTGATGTCAGGAAGGCGCGATGTAATCGTGGTTTCCAGCGTATCCTGCCTTTACGGTATCGGTAACCCGCAGGACTTTCACGAACAGACCGTAAAAGTCCATGTAGGACAGCAGATTAGCGAAACCAGACTACTATACCATCTCGTAGACGCATTGTTCAGCAGGACAGAAACCGATTTCAAGCGAGGCACTTTCAGGGTGCGCGGCGACACTGTGGATGTTTATCTGGGCGGTTCCGACGAGGCCGTGAGAATCGAGTTTTTCGGTGATGAAATCGATGCATTGTCCCTTATCGATCCTGTAACAGGAGCGACAATCGAGCAGTTGACGGAAGTACCGATCTATCCGGCAGGCAATTTCGTGACCACCAAAGAAAAATCCGTCAGGGCTGTGAGCATGATACAGGACGACCTGGTGAAACAGATGGAATATTTCGAGAGCATCGGCAAGGGACTCGAAGCCAAAAGGCTGAAACAGAGGGTAGAATATGATCTGGAGATGATCAAGGAAATGGGATATTGCCCTGGAATAGAAAACTATTCCCGATACCTCGACGGCAGAAAACCAGGACAGCGGCCATTCTGCCTAATCGATTATTTCCAGAACGACTTCATCACGTTCATAGATGAAAGCCACGTGACGATTCCGCAGATAAGGGCAATGTACGGAGGCGACCATTCCAGAAAGTCCGTGCTCATAGAATATGGATTCCGTCTCCCGGCAGCATCCGACAACCGGCCGCTTACATTCGATGAGTTCGAAGCCGTGACCGGGCAGACCGTATTTGTCAGCGCCACACCTTCAGCATATGAGCTCAACCGTTCGGAAGGACTTGTGGTAGAGCAGGTTGTTCGTCCGACCGGACTGCTCGACCCTCCTATTGAGGTTCGACCTACACATGACCAGGTAGACAATCTCCTCGAAGAAATCCGCAAACGCGCCGAGGTGGACGAACGTGTGCTCGTAACCACATTGACCAAAAGGATGGCGGAGGAGCTGGACGACTTCTTCGGCAAAAGAGGCGTAAGGTGCCGCTATATCCACTCCGATGTAGATACCGCGGAGCGCGTGGAAATCATCGAGGACTTCAAGAACGGACTTTTCGATGTGCTCATCGGTGTCAACCTTCTGCGTGAAGGACTTGACATCCCCTCAGTTTCATTGGTCGCGATACTGGATGCAGACAAGGAAGGTTTCCTCAGGTCTCAGGTAGCATTGACACAGACGGCGGGCCGCGCGGCCAGAAACATCCATGGTCTGGTGATAATGTACGCGGATTCGATAACGAAGTCGATGCAGGAGACCATTTACGAAACCGACCGACGCAGGGCGAAGCAGATAGAGTACAACCGCATAAATCACATTACGCCTAAACAGGTGGAAGTCAAGCATAACGCATTGATTTCCGAACTTGGCGGAGGTTCTTCTGATGACACTCAGGGCAAGAATTTCGGCCGTGTGACAGCGTCCAACTCATACGACAATCCGACATTCATTCCGAATCCGAGCGCACTCGGCAAGGGCCGTATCACTGTCGGCCTCGGGGATGATTCCAAGCGCGAGACCAATACGGCATACGCCGACGGCTATATCCGGGCAGACCTGGCGGCAGTCCTCCAGGACCCTGTAATCAGGTCAATGTCAAGGGAGCAGATCCGGAAATCGGTCGAGGAATCAAGGCGCAAGATGAAGAAAGCCGCAGCGGATCTGGATTACGCGTCAGCCGCACGTTACCGCGACGAAATGTGGGCCCTCGAAGAGTATCTGAAAGTCTGGAAAGACTAACGTGAGGCAATCGAACGAGCTGCGACAAATCCCGTCGACCAGGCGGCCTGCAAATTAAATCCGCCCGTAATCGCGTCGACATCAAGCACTTCGCCGGCAAAATACAATCCGGAATGGCTCCGGCATTCCAATGTTTTCGGGTCAATGCCGGACAACGAAACGCCGCCGCATGTGACAAACTCACCCTTGAACCGGTTACGCCCGACTACAGGATAAATGTCGCCGGTCAATGTCGCTGCAAGCCGGTTCATACCCTTGGAACCCAGTTCCGCCCAACGCTTGGTCTCTGACAGACCGGCCCGATGCAGAAGGAAATTCCAGAGCCTGTTGTTGAACGCCTCCGGATAAATGCTGGAAAGATGTTTCTGAGGATTGGACCTCGCCATATCCGCAAGCATTGACAATGCATCTTCCTGTCCCGCTTCGCCGAGCCAGCTCACAAGCAAACTTGCATCATATTGATTGTCAGCCAGATATCTTGCCGCATACGATGACAGTTTCAATATTGCCGGGCCGCTCATTCCCCAGTCGGTAATCAGCAGCGGACCGGTCGCACGGAATTTAGTCCCGACAATCCCGGCCATGGCATTCTCGACGACCGTCCCCATCAATGCTGAAAGTCCGGCATCCCTCACGTTTTCGCCAGGGCGTGCAGCATCACCGATATTGAAACTGAAAAGCGACGGCAAAGGGTCAATGATGTCCAGTCCAAGACCGTCAAGCATTGACAATCCACTCTTTTTCGGGCTGCCTCCGGTCGTCACCAGGACAATGTCGGCCTCTATCCCGGCAGGCATTGTGCCGTCAGGATCCGGTGCGAACGACAGCTTGTACCGCGGTCCGCCCGCAGTAGACATATCAATGACAGACAACACTTTATGACGCAGTTTGATGTGTACGCCGGCATTTCTCATCCCCGAAAGAAGAGCATTGACTATCTCCATTGCATCCTGCGAAACGGGGAACACGCATTGGTCCGGCTGGGTCAGAAGGCGGACGCCTCGCGCTTCGAACCAGCCGCAGACATCGGCATTGGAAAATTCCTTGAGCAGACGCTTCATCAGGCGATGGCCGCGCGGATAGACGGATTCCAGGCTGCGCACCTGTGCGAAGGAATTGGTAAGGTTGCAGCGGCCGCCGCCGGTCACCGCCACTTTCGCAAGAAGCTTTGCACCAGCCTCATAGACAGTCACGTCAATGTCAGGATTCAGTTCCTTGATATTTACTGCCGCGAAACAGCCTGCCGCTCCTCCGCCGATTATTGCCACTTTCAACATGGTGCAAAGATACCAATCATTAAATTCTCTTCAAACTGCGCTGTGAATAATGTATGATTTTTGTTAACTTTGAACACGGACTTGACGCGGAATACGGATTTTCCGCCAAAATTGTGTGTGATATGGATCTGATTGATGAGAAATTCCCCCATTACAATGAGGAAGGCAGGGCATTGATAAGACGTGCCTGGGCCATTGCATCGGATGCTTTGAAAGATGATTTGAGAGATAACGGGCATCCTTTCATAGAGCACCCGATGAATGTCGCGCTCATTGTTTCCGATGAAATAGGTCTTCCCGCAGAATGTGCAGCCGCAGTTTTTCTTCATGAAACGCTGCGGAAACACCCTGATTATGATATAAAGACAGCCAATTTCCCGCAGGAAATCTACAAGATGGTGGACGGACTGGACAAGATTGCCACGATCAAGCCGAAGGACACGAGACTGGAAGCAGAGAACTATAAGAAACTCATTGTCCAATATTCTACCGACCCTCGCGTGACGGTCCTGAAAATCGCGGACAGGCTGGAGGTCATGAGAAATCTGGAGATGTTCCCGAAACTTTCGAAGGAGCGGAAGATTCTGGAGACATTGATGCTCTATATTCCGCTGGCGCATCAGCTCGGGCTGTACAACATAAAGAGTGAGCTGGAAGACATTTACTTCCGGTTCTCCGATCCCGTGGACTATCGTCTCATCACCAACAAGCTGAAAGCCACGGAGAAAGACAGGATAAAGCTCACCGAAGAGTTCATCCGTCCGCTGGAAAAGAAGCTTTCAGATGCAGGAATAAAATACAAGCTGAAAATCCGTACGAAGACCGCTTACTCCATCTACAAGAAGATGCAGAAACAGAAGGTTCCGTTCGAAGGTGTGTTCGATGTATTCGCAATCCGTTTCATCATCGATTGCGATACCGACCACAAGACCGAGGAGGACCTCTGCTGGAAGGTATATTCTTATGTGACAGAGGAATACGAGTCCGACACCAAGAGACTCAGGGATTGGATTTCCAATCCGAAGCCGAACGGTTACGAATCGCTGCACATCACCGTCAAGAACAAGGACAATGCTTTTATTGAGGTGCAGATCAGGACGCGCAGGATGGACGACATCGCGGAAAACGGCCACGCGGCGCATTGGTCATACAAAGGCATCAAGCATGAGGTCACCATCGACAAATGGCTGACTTCGGTGCGCTATAATCTGGAGCATCCGCAGGAAACGGCTCCGGAAGACCTGCCGCATCCTCCATCCAAGGAAATTTTCGTATTCACGCCGTCAGGAGAGTTGAGAATCCTGCCTACAGGGTCATCCGTCCTGGATTTCGCATTCAATATCCACTCTAATCTCGGCACTCGCTGCACGGGCGGCAAAGTCAACGGCAAGGCTGTTTCCATAAAAGAGAAGCTCAAGACCGGAGACATCGTGGAAATCATGAGCGGAAAGAACCAGAAGCCGTCTCCGGACTGGGTAAACTACGTCGTTTCCGCGAAAGCCAAGAACAAGATCCGCCAGACATTGAACGAAGCGGAATATAAGATTGCGGCTGAGGGTAAAGAGCTGCTTACCAGACGGTTGAAGAACTGGAAACTTGAATTTCCGGACGACATGATGGCGGAATTCATGAAGAAGCAGAAATATCCTACCGTCAATGCGTTTTTCGCTGCGATAGGTGACGGCTCCATCGACATTGACCAGATTAAATCATTCATACTGGAGCATGACGAAATGGAGGCCAAGGCCATCGAGGCTGCGAAAGCGGCAGACCAGGCGGCGGCAGAGGAGTCCCGCAACAAATGGGTAAGCGGAAAATCTTCCGACGATATTCTCGTAATCAACGCAAAGGACCTGAAAGGGCTTGACTACAAGATGTCCAAATGCTGCAATCCAGTATTCGGTGATGATGTATTCGGATTCGTGACCAGGACCGACGGCATCAAGATTCACAGGATGTCCTGCCCTAACGCTGCCAGGCTCATGGAAATGTACCCTTACCGCATCCAGAGAGTGAAGTGGTCCGACACGCCTACCAGCGGCACGTTCCAGGCGACACTGCGCGTAATCACCGCCATAGAGCCGTTCATCATCAATCAGATAATGGATGTGCTCAACACGTTCAGGACCTCGCTCAGGCAGTTCAATGTCAATGAGAACCAACGTAACGGCACCTACGACATCACCATGAAACTGTCCGTGCCGTCAAACATGGAACTGGACAAGGTAACATCCCAGATAAAGATTCTGAAAAACGTAGTAAAGGTTGTGCGCCAATAAGTCCTTGCGGAACGCTATTGCGCAGCGGCCTTTGCTGCAAGTTTCGCTGTGAGGGCACGCTGGAAGGCCCTCGCATTTTTCAGATGCTCGGAATATGTAGCGGCGAAAAGATGCGAACCGTTGAAATCCGGACTTGCGCAGAAATAAAGGTCTTTCCCGCCTTTCGGATTCAGCACGGCATTCATGGCGTCACGCCCTGGAGAACAAATCGGTGCCGGCGGCAGACCGAAATTCATATACGTATTGTACGGCGACTCCACCCTCGTGTGCTTTTTCAAAATACGGTTCAATGAATAGTCAAAGCAGAATGCCACGGTCGGGTCGGCCTGGAGTTTCATACCGACATGAAGCCTGTTCAGGTACACGCCTGCAATAAGCGGATATTCAGGAACATAATTCGATTCTCCACGTACAATGCTGGCAAGCGTCACCACCTCCATCTCCGTAAGTCCTTGAGCCTTGGCCTTTTGCTTATTTTCATCGGTCCAGAATGAATCGAATGCGGCCTTCTGTTTGTCCAGCACCACATTCATGGAATCAGTCCAATAAACCTGATAGGTATCAGGAATGAACAGGCCGAAAACATTCTCCGGGGTAAAGCCATAACCTGCAAGCAATGCGGAATCCTGCAGTGCATTCATAACGGTCAGCGAGTCCATAAGCATCTGGCTGCTGATTTTCCTTGCCAATGTACCGCGCAGCCTGATGGCCCCGGACAATACCAGATTCACAGGTGTCTGCCATCCGTTCTTCAACATCCGCGCGACATAAATGCTTGTATTTGAAGGCTCTATCGTATAGTGTCCTGTCTTGGGTGACGCACTTCCGGCCTTGTCGGTTCCCACCAGAAGATTTTCCTTCCGGAGAGCGCGCAGAAGGCTTCCGGGCTTGCGCACCAAATTCTTTTCCGTGAGAACTTCAATGACATCCGCGACATTCATGTTAGGATAGACATAAATCTCTGCCCTTTCATGGAAGTTCGGCATCTTGCGGTCATAATACATCTGCCATGCGAAAATGCCGGCTACAGTTCCGATGACGACGGAAATCGTCACTACAATTGTCCAAATTATATGTTTCTTCATCTTCTGGATGGTCTGAGGTCAAGTTCATCTCCCGGCTTGGTCACATAATCCCTGCCGAGGTCGTTCATCTTGCACAAGTCCTTGAGTTTCACGCCAAAACGCTGCGAGAGTTCATACAATGTCTCCCCTCCTTCATCGGAAATATACTTGTCAAGTCCACGTTTGGTCTGACTCTTCTTCGATTGCAGATAGACTGTTGTGCCGGGCTCCAGACGCTTGTCGGAAACAGCATCATTGAACCTGAGTATCTCCCGCAGGAACAGGTGATAGTCATTGGCAATGCTTGCGTAGCTTTCACCTTCGAGGGAATAGACGAACGGAACGCCGTTGGTCTTGTACATCTGACGCACCAGCGAGAATGAGAATGTCTCGGACGCCTTTTCGGCAGTAACCCTTTCAGGCTCTTCGATGGACAACGGCGGTTCAGGAATCGTCTCTTCAGCACGCTGTTCCACTATGGTCTCATGTGTATTTTCCTTCTCCGCTTTCCCGGCACGTCTTGCTTCACGCCTCTGTTTACGTGTCAATTTACCCTTGATGGTATTGCGCAGCTCGTTTTCATCCTGGCGAACCTTGACTGTCGTCCCGAAATCTTCCGGGCGCATCGTATCATATTTGTCCAGATGATAATCTTCAATGAGCTTTATAAGCTTGGAAGGATAAGCCGGATCGGTAGCATAGCCCGCTTTCTTCAGGCCGTGCGCCCATGCCTTATAATCCGTTACATCATTGTTGAACAATGACTTGTAGCGGTCCCTGTAACGCAGGAAGTCCGAATGGTCGCTGAAACTCTCGTCCGCAGTACCATAAACGCGGAAGCACTCTCCCCTCCTGTCATCGTCATGATACATCTTCTTCCCGGTCCAGTCATGGCACTTGATTCCAAAATGGTTGTTTCCCTTCACAGCCAGATCCGACTGGCCATAACGTGACTCCAGAAGGCCTTGTGCCAATGTTATACTTGCGGGTACACCTGAACGGTACATTTCCCGTACGGCAACAGGTGCATATTTGCGGATATAATCATCCTGCGGCGACTTCGAAGGAACCACCGCGGAAATGAGCATTGACATGACAAAGGCCAATGCTGCTGTCAACATTATCCTGTTTTTCATCCGTTCAAACCAAAAATTTCATCAATTTACGGAAAAAATCCGACATGTTGCTATATCTGGAAGATGTCACCGTCATTTGCTGCATAGGTCTCCGGAAATATCTTCCTGCACTCCGCCTGATACTGAGCGGCATCACGGCATCTGGAGGAATAATGCGCTATCACGAGTTTCTTCGCTCCTGCATCGACGGCACACTGGGCAGCCTGCAATGTCGTGGAATGAAAACGGAGCTTCGCCTGCGCCTCATATTCCTGAAGATATGTAGCTTCATGATAAAGCAAGTCCACTCCTTTCACCCATCCGCTCAATTCAGGAAACGGCGCCGTATCGCTGCAATATGCGTAGCTCCTTGGTTCATAGGGCAGATAAGCGGCATCTTCATTTCTGATAATCAGCGGTTCATCAGTACCGGAATGCCTTACGAAGCCATTGAGGAATGTTGCCCCTTCGTCAGGCCCTGCAGGACGGATTATATCTCCGCCGGATTTCAATGTCCCGATTTCCGCCTTGGTAAACCCATATTTCTCCAAGGCGTCCTTACGGATATTCATCTGCGGGACCTTCTCCCTGACCATATATCCGTATGTCTCAATCCTATGATTCAGAGGGAATGCCAGGACCTCCAGCGACTTCGTTGAATAAATGACCTCAGGAGCCTTCACTGAAAGCGGATGAAAATCCACATCTATGCCGATGCCCTTTCCGTAATAGGACATGAAGGATTTGAGAAGCGGCCCAAGATTCGACGGCCCATAAATGACCACAGGAGTGGATTTGCAAGTCAATCCCAAAGTAGACAGCAGCGTAAACAATCCTAACAGGTGATCACCATGGATATGAGAAATGAATATGGTATCCAGTTTGGCGATAGGCACCTTGTATCGCAACATCTGGCGCTGCACGGCTTCACCGCAGTCTATCAAAAACAAACGCCCATGTACCTCCAGTACATGAGCGCTCTGAAATCTATCAATAACAGGCATCGCTGATGCGGTGCCCATTATCTTGAGAGTAAAATTATTCACCTTTCTCGAATTTGTCCTTGAGGGCAGCGAGTGCGTCGATGTCACCGAGAGTTGTCTTCTCAATGTTGGAATTGATCTTCTTGACAGCTTTCTTGGTGTTGTCGATCTCAGCAGCAGCCTTCTCAGCTCTTACATCAGCATATGTCTTGAGGTGTGAGAGGAAGAGCTTTCTGGTGCTTCTTCTGAGCTCTGTCACTACGAACGGAAGCTTCTCACCTTCAACAGCCTGCTTGCCATCCTCTTTTACGAGGTCTTTCTTGAATGCGAATCCCTCAGTACCATCTTCGAGGGTAACGTTTGCGCCCTTGTCAGTAGCAGAACCTACAGTAGCCTCAACAGTTGTTCCTACTGGATATTTGCTCTCGAGCTCGTTCCATGGGTTAGGGAGAAGCTGCTTGTGGCCGAGGCTGAGTTTGTGGTTAGCCTCATCGAAGTCAAGGATAACAACGTCGATAGAATCACCTACCTGAACCATCTCTGACGGATGTTTGATCTTGTCCCAAGAGAGGTCGCTGATGTGAACGAGACCCTCGATACCGTCCTCAAGCTCTGCAAATACACCGAAGTTGGTGATGTTGCGTACTACAGCCTTGTGCTGTGAACCTACAGGATATTTCTCACGGATGTTCTCCCAAGGATTTGCTGTAAGCTGCTTCAAGCCGAGAGACATCTTCCTGTTCTCTCTGTCGAGTGAAAGGATCTGAGCCTCAACCTCGTCACCTACCTTCAGGAAGTCCTGAGCGATACGGAGTCTTGGAGACCATGACATTTCTGATACGTGGATAAGTCCCTCTACGCCCGGCTTGATCTCTACGAATGCGCCGTAGTCAGCGATGAGAACTACCTTGCCCTTAACCTTGTCACCGACCTTGATATCCGGATCGAGGCTGTCCCAAGGATGAGCGGTAAGCTGCTTCAGACCGAGAGCGATTCTCTTCTGCTGCTCGTTGAAGTCGAGAACTACGACCTTGATCTTCTCATCAAGTTTAACGACTTCCTCCGGGTTGTTTACGCGGCCCCAAGAGAGGTCAGTGATGTGGATGAGACCGTCAACACCGCCGAGGTCAACGAATACACCATAGTTGGTGATGTTCTTGACTGTTCCTTCGAGAACCTGGCCTTTTTCGAGTTTGCCGATGATCTCGCTCTTCTGCTTCTCGAGCTCAGCCTCAAGGAGAGCCTTGTGAGAAACGACTACATTGCGGAATTCCTGGTTGATCTTGACAATCTTGAAGTCCATTGTCTGGTCAACATATGCATCGTAATCCTTGATAGGACGGATGTCGATCTGTGAACCAGGGAGGAAGGCCTCGATTCCGAATACGTCTACGATCATACCGCCCTTCGTACGGGTCTTGACATAACCTTTGACGATTTCGCCCTTGTCGAATGCCTCGTTTACCATATCCCAAGAACGCAGCTGACGAGCTTTCTTGTGTGAGAGAACGAGCTGTCCCTTCTTGTCTTCAGGAGACTCTACATAAACTTCAACTTTGTCACCAACCTTGAGCTCAGGATTGTAACGGAACTCAGGAGCGGCGATGACACCTTCGCTCTTGTAACCGATGTTTACGAGAACCTCTCTCTTGTTGATAGCGGTAACTGTACCTTCTACAACCTCATTCTCTTTGATGTCAGAGAGGGTCTTGTCATAAGCGGCCTCGATAGAAGCCTTGTCTGTGTCGCCATAGGCAGCCTCTTTCTCGAAAGCTTCCCAGTCGAAGTTCTCCGGAGCAACTGAAGCGTTCAGCGGAGCTTTCTTGGTTTCTTTTACAGCCTCAACTTCTGGAGTCTCGACTGCAACTTTGTTTTCTTCCATAATAATTACGAATAAAACTAGTGGTTTAACATTATTTTTTGTACCCTGCAAGGACGGGATTTCGCCCTATCCCCAAAAAGGCGGCGCAAATTTAGTCAAATTATTCTGATTTACAAGCGGATGCAGCTAAAAATCACTTACTTTCCTTACCAGTCACCTTCTCTTTCACTGCCTGGAATCCCTCAGTCACGCCTTCCTTGATTTTCTTCTTGGAATTGTAGAATTTCGTAGGGTTGATTTCAGCGATGGTGCGGTAGAAAGAGTTGGCCCAGTAATTCCTGAGTCCGAAGCCGCTCGCCTGTCCCTTGAAAGGCATGCAGGAAACGATGTCACCGGTCGCGCAATCGAAGAACACATAATAATAGGTGCCCATCTTCGTGCCTTTGTTCAATTCCCCGGCAATGACGACCAGACCGAGCCCGTCGCCCTCGGGATATTCAATTTCCTGAAGTTCAAATTCAATGTCCTGCTCCGTGAAAGGTTCCGTCGTGTGATTTACGATGAGACCGTTTTCGTCAATGTCGGCGATTCTCTTGAGAGTAGGGTCAATGTCTACCACCTTAATCGCCATTTTCAGCCTTTTGGCCAATGGTGTCACATATTTGTCCTCTTCAGCAAGCATCAGTTTGTCAATTTCCCTGAATGCGGAGATGAAGTCCCCCGCTGTTTCCTCGGCACCGACAACTTTCGCCAATGCGAAGTCGATTCCGTAGAATTTTACGGAAGTGTAGTCACTCAACTCTTTGGTTTCCTGTGCATTGATAGCGCTGCAGGCGATTCCGACCATCAAGGCCAATGTCATAAAAAAGCGTTTCATAGCAATAACTTATATGTTCATCTTATTGTTCAACCTCTCTTGTCAATGAATTTCACCGGCTTGCGGCTCATCGGCGGGAACATTATCTTCGCCACCTCTTCCGGCGTCTCAAATTTCACGCCCGGAGCCACACGGACTTTCGCGCGGAAGATATCCTTGATTTCTTTCTCGAATCTGTCCGACGGAGTCAATGTCCCCACACGCACGAGGACATCATCCGTACCGAGTTCATTGGTATAAACCTCTACTACATAATTCTTTACATCCGGGATATTGTCGAGGATGTCGAACAATGCCGGCGGATAGAGCGTCGTTCCCTTGAACTTTATCATCTGCTTTTTCCTGCCGACCACCGAGCTGACGCGCACCGTATTGCGGCCGCAGCGGCATGGTTCGTCATAATGGTATACCATATCGCCGGTCTTGAAACGGAGCAGCGGCATTCCTGTCACGCCCAGCGTGGTTATCGTGACTTCTCCCGGCTCGTCAGGTCCGACAGGATTATTGTCATCATCCAGGAATTCCACTATCATGAGTTCCGGCTGAAGATGCCCGCCGTTGAAGTATTCACAGTCCGTGAACGAGTGCTGCATCTCGGTGGAAGCGTATGTGGAATAGAGCTGGAGTTCAGGCCATTTCTCATGGATAATCTGCCCCAATGTGTTCAGTTCGAAAGTCTTAGGGTCACGCAAGGCTTCGCCGATGCAGACGCATTTCTTCATGGAGCAGTTCCGGTAATCGATGCCATGTTCTTCAGCAAACGAGATGAGCTTAACGAGAAAAGACGGCACTGCCATGCCCACGGTCGGATGGATGCGGTTAATCGTATCCCATTGGAGTTCAGGTATTCCGTTGCCGACACGAACCACGCCCATGCCAAGTTCGCGCGCCCCCATGAAGTATGCGAGTCCTGCCATGAAACGGCGGTCGATCGTCACCATTTCCTGCATGATGTCGTCTCGGGTGCAGCCGGCGGTCTGAAATGAAAGTTGCTCATTATAAGCCAGATGCTGGAGATCGCCTTCGGTTTCGGTAAAGGTCACCGGGTCGCCGAGCGTGCCTGATGTCGTGGAATAGTCAATGATTTCAGACGGATTCACACAGCAGAATTCGGCGCCATGAAGCTGCAGGTCGCGCTTCGTAGTAACCGGTATCCGCTTCAGGTCTTCCAGCGTCCGTATTTCATTAATATCAATGTCGTTTTCCACGAAGAGCCGCTGATAGAAAGGCGACTTGTCAGACAAATATGCCAAAGTCTCCTTCAACCGCCCCTCCTGATATTTCTTTATTTCCTCCCTGGGAAGAAACTGTATTTCCGGATGTTTTTCCATAAAAATAGCTTGGTAAAACCTAGCAAATATAATATAATTTAGCGTATTTTCCCGAGTTTCGTTTCTATATGTTGATATTCAGAGGGCTTCATGGGGAGAGTGAGGGCGTGGCGATATGAGGCGGAGGCTTGGGCGGCACGGCCGGACGACAAGTAGCAGTCACCTGCCACGTCATATGCCTTGAAATATAGAGAATCCAACGAAACGAAATGACGGAGCGAATCCTCCGGGACATGTCGGCCCGAACGGGCAGCCTTCTGCATTACAGGAAGCAATTTCTTGAACTCCAGGACATCGGCAAAATCACGACTATGTACGAACGGATCTTCAGGAATAACCTCGGAAGACGATTCAAAGCCTGAAGCATCAGCCCCGAAAACATCATCCAAATCATAGCAGACGAAACGGCCGCATTGCCAAGGCGAAGTCGAAACCCAGATTTTTCTTTCGGCAGGACGGAAAATCACCGAATGCATGGCCAGAAGCTGATTGATTGCCAGCTCATTACAATACCCCAACGGCTCTCCTCCCAAGCCCTTCTTATCACGCAATATCGCAGCGGCATTGACAGGATTGACCTTGCCCGTCGAATCCAGCAGTTCCTCGACGCGACGGAAGCGCTGCATGCTGTCCGAAGTACGTATATTCTCCACATTGACAGGATTGTCGCGGAACATCTCAGACTGATAATGGTTCGTACAAACTATGTGAGTTACAGACGAATCCCGGTCTGCCGGATCATACATTGACATTGCCGAAGGCGTCTTTTCGATAATAACGGCGCGCCCGTCACTGACGGAGCCCACCAAGATGGACTCGGAGACGAAGGTATTGTACTCCCCTGCAATTTTCCAAGCCTCCTCCAGGTTCGACGCATATTGCAATATCTTCTTGGTCAGCAATGAGATAGGCGTAGCCGACATTGACGGCGTCTCCAATTTGGCAGCATTGATGGTAACCGTCAGGCCCGCCGTATTCATGCCGGAAAGCACACCCAGCATACCCGGCCACGTGACAGACACGAAGGCATGGCCCGAATCAGGTTTCTCGAAGAGTACCAGCTTGTTACGGGCGAATTCCTCCCCCATGTAGAAATCGAAATTTCTAGCAATGATCAATGACGAATCTGCGGACTCCCTGCCCCATGCGGCGAAAGAAGTACAGCCGACCAGCATATAGTCCTGCATCACATGCCCGATATCATGTGCAGAATGATACTGCATCTGCCTCTCGTAAGGATTTCCGAAATCATCCAGCTCATGCGTGCATGACGTCGACATCGCCTTGATTTCCTGCCGGTATTCCAACGGCACGCTGCTGCCCAGACGTCTGTTGAAAATCGTGATGAAATAATGAAGAAAATCACGGTAGCGCCGACTCGGCACCATCTCGAAAAGCTTGTCCGCAAACGCCTTTTCCTGCATGTAAAGCAGGTCCTCGGCCAATTTGCCGATAGCCTCGCCACGCTCGAACGCAGACCCGGCCACGCTCATCACCCAAAGGCCGTCATCATTGAGCCTCAATGTATTGCCCCCATATACCCGCAAACTGTCCGACAGCTTGACAGCACATTTTTCAGATGGCACGAAATCCGGCTCATTCAAATCCGCAGTAGCATGGAGCCACACGCAGACCGCCACAAGTCCCAGCGCAACCGCCAGAATGCCGGCGACCGCCCAACCCAGGACTTTCAAGACAATTTTCAATACACGTGACATCATTTTTTCCTCAATATATAGAAAGTATTGGATGTTACATCATCATTGGCACGAACCGTCATTTCGAGCCCGGCGGAAGAAGCGACGGCCGCCATTCCCGAACGGGAGATGAAATGCAGCTCGCCCGCCGTCCTGTTGAATGCCATAATCTTGGTGGAGAAGACTTCGCTCAAAGCCGTAACCTTCTGGCCCTCAGCATTCTCCGAATCAGAATCACGTACCAGTACAATGCCGCCCGGTTTCAGCTTTTCAGCACATCTCCTTATCAATGCCGCCTGCACATCTTCATCCATGTAGTGCAGCATGTCGCTCAACACGAAAGCATCGCTCTCCTGAAGTTCACAAGATGAAGCATCGCCGCACCGGAACGTCAGGTTCGGAAGGGTCTTCAGCAGCCAGCTGTTCTGCGCTATCGCAATCTTTTCCGCATCATAATCTATTCCAATGATTTGACGCTCAGGACAATACATTGACAACATAAAATCCGCCTGCCCCATTCCGCAACCAAGATCCGTAATCACGCCTTCACGCGGCAGGACCTCATGGAAGAATGAATAATCCCGCTCCATCCGAGTCTTCACCTTCACATACCATTCAGTGACCGGACCTTTATATATATAGGAAGAAACAAGAGCCTTGCGGAAATAAGGATTGACCGGGCTGTCATATTCACGGCACAATGCCGCATATTCCGTTTTCACAATCGACGTTACCCGTGAAGCAAGTTCATGATATTCAATACATTCCGAAGCCACAGGAGACATCACATGAGTCACCGAGAGGCCTTCGAGCATATTGAATCCATGATTCTTGGGAGCAATGCGCCAGTTGCCGTAGAAGACCACCGGAATGACCGGAACACCGGAATTGGAGGCAAGATAGAATGCCCCCTTATGGAATCTCCTGATACGTCCGTCCAGCGAACGTGTCCCCTCCGGGAATATTGCCAGGCTCCATCCTTCCTCTACATCTTTCTTCAGACGTTCAAGTGACTTCTCATAGCCTTCCGACCTGCCATAATAGCCCAAGAATCTGGAGATTACTCCGAAAAGCGGAGATTTCAGGACCCAGTCCGCCACCATGAATTTCACTTTAGGGAAAGTCGCCAGAATCATTATGATGTCAAGTGATGACTGATGATTGGCGACAATGACGCCGGCCTCTCCCCGCCAATCACGGATAAGAGTTCCGTCAGGACCAATCCGTTTAGGATGGATAAATGCGGCATAGCCTATCAGCCACCGGCAAGCCCTGTGAAGCAGCCATGCGGTTGCAGCCTGACGCCTAGACTTCCGTATAGGCAACAGTATGGTAATGAAGCCGACAAGCAATATCATAGCACTTCCCAAGACCGGCGGAATATAGAAAACGATGTCTCTCAGAATTGACCAAAGTGTAAACGGCGGACGGCCTTCCGAGGTCGGCTTAGTAACGAAAGCATTGAAAATCACCGGCTCGGCGGTATAGGCAACGAGAACGACGGCGAACATTCCGAGAATGGTGATGACCGCGATGGAATGCAGGGCAGGATGACGCGCGAAAACGAGGGCGCCGATGCCCACAACCATTGTAAATGCAGAAAAGAAAATCGCTGTCTTATGCGGGTCCAGCAGCTTCTTGCCGGTCTTGTATTTATACAGCAGACCTTCCATGATGAAGATGCTGAAATCGTCTCCCATACCGAAAATGAATGTGGAGAGGATAATGTTCACGATATTGAACTGAACCCCGAGCATCCCCATTATTCCGGTGATTATCAGCCAGCTGATCGCCATCGGCAGGAAGCTGAGCAAAGCCAGTTCCAGCCTTCCGTATGAAAGCCACAGGACGAAGAAAATCAGGAATGAAGAGATGAATAGGATGAGATAGAAGTCATTGTTAATTCCTTCCGCCGCCTTGCCCGCGAAATAACCCTGGTCGAAAATCACGACATCGTGGTCATCGGCAAATTTCGCATAAACATCATCAATTTCATCCTTGTCCATCTTGACCTGGGTAATGAACATCTTAAGTTCGTCAGAAGCGCCCACCCAGCTCGTAAAAGCCTCAGGAACAGCATTGTCCGCAAAATAGTCCAGAGGTTCATATTTTCTCCCCAGTCTTTCCAATGCAGCATCGAAAGCATCTTCCTTGAAGCCATATGCCGTTGCCGCCCGATGCAACTCGGCAGTCAGGCCGGCAATGCGCTCCGGCGTCCACCAAGCATTCCACTTCTCAATTCTTGCCTGCTGTTCTTCCGGCCCGCAGATAAACGGACCGCCGTCAGCATATCCGAGTACAAGTCCCTCATCTTTAAGGGAATCCAGCCGGGACAATGTCTTTCCATATGCCTTGTACGCGTCCTCTGCCGACTTTCCGACACTCACGAACATCACCGTCTTGGTGGTGTCAGCCGTCTCTGCAGTCAGAATCCGCTCGGCTTCTTCAAGTTTCGGCTCCCAATATGTCAGCCCCATCATGTTACTCTCGAATCCCACCTTCGTGGACATATAAACGCATACCATTGTGAGAATCAGCAGCGACATCTTCAGCCACTTGTTCTTGTCGAAAGGATATGAACTGACTTTTTCAATGCAGCGGAGCACCTTGCCTTCACGCAGATCTGCCTGACCTATAAGGAATTGCGGAAGGAACACCAGACAGAAAATCATTGTCCCGACCAATGTCAACGCAGCGAAGAGACCGAAATCCTGCAGCAGTCTGGATGAAGTGAAGAGCAATCCCGCGAAGGCGCCGACCGTGGTCACGCTGCCGATGACAAGAGGATTGCACAGTTCCTCAAGCAGTTGCGGGACAGTATGGACATAATTCTGGTGCGCAAGCAGGTGGATGGAATAGCTCAGCGCAATACCCATAATCGCTGCTCCTGCACCGACCGCTATTCCGGAGATGCTTCCGCGGATAAGCCAGGCAAATGCCAATGCGAACACCGCTCCATACAGTACCGGACAGAGTATCAGGAAGATAGACCGTCTACGCTTGAAAACCGCAAGGATAAACAATATGATTATGACCAGCGCGACAATGGATGTGGAGTATGTGTCACGCTTTATTTGCCTTGCATTGTAGACGCTCATCGCCGGCCCGCCGAAATAGTGGACATCGATGGTAGGAAACTCTCTCGTCAATGTATCCAAAGCATTGTCAATCACGCTGATAAGCCTGTCGTTGCGTCCTGTTTCGCCGGAAGCGAATGCCGGTTCTATAAACGCCAGCATTGTCCTGCCTCCCGGAGTGAAGACATGGCCGCCCCGGATGACGTAATCGGTAGCCGGATTGAGCTGCGCGGTCCTTGCCAGCACGCTTCCGCCCATTGCCAGCGGGTCCGACATGATGTAGTCCTTCATTGCGAAGCCGGCCGGGGAAATCAGGTTCACATAGTCGGTCATTATCGCGGAATCCACGGCAGACGGCGATTCCAGTTCTGCAAGCCTCTGATAATCTGCGTCTTCCATAAAGACCGGCAGATGATCCATGATGAATCCGATCATTTCCGAGGCATCCGCCTGACCTATCTGCCCGATGTATTTGTCAATGCTTTCGTCCTTGTCTTCCAGAAGTTCGCCCAAACGGTCAGACGCCTGGTACATGCTGTCAAGGGCCGATTCGGAAGATGATGAATCGGCAGCATTGAACATCACAATTATCTTGTCGCTGACTTTCAGGTGCGAGAACACGTCCGCCATGTTGGCAGTATTCTTCGACGACGGGAAAAAGGATGTTATATTTTCTTCAATATCAATCCGCGAGGCCATCAGGACCAGTATGACAATGCTGGAGAACAGCGTCCCCCAGAAGGCAGTCCTGTGACTGCGGAACCAAAGATATAGACGTATGAAGATTCTATGCATTATTATCTGTTTTTGGATGGCGGAACATCTTCAGCAACAATAGCGAAACTGCCCAACACAATGCCGCCAGAACGATGCCGAAGACAATGCTACCCACAAGGTATTGCAGCAGGATACCGCCTATGGATGAGACACTTATCTGATTCAGCGAGATGATTACGGGCTGCCCGAGTATCTTGCATCCGGTCCAATACCCGCCGAAAATTATGAACGGTATCAATGGCGGAAGACTGATGTTCGCCGCCACCAGCGTGATGACCTTGTTCAGTTTCAGCAGATGGGCCAATGCGAATGCACATACCATCTGATAGCCCCAAACAGGCATGACGCCCATCAAAACACCCAAAAAGATTGCTGCCGCAATGCGGGCATTGCTCTCCGGCGAATGAAGTATGTTCCTGTCAATGAACGACTTGATGTTTGTCCATGTGAGTTTCTTGCAGAAGTTCACCGGCCAGCGCCACAGAAGGCAATACAGGACAAGCATCGTGTTCAATATGCTGATTCTGGTAAAATCCCTCAACGGCCGGAAATGCGAAACCCGTTCTCCTTCAGGCGGATAATACACCCGGACAGGAATGTTCTTGACCGGAATTCCCTTCCATGCCGAGAAAACTATCATTTCCAGCTCGAATTCGTAGCCCCCTGTAAGGAAATGCGACGAGAACGGTACGGTTTCCAGCGGATAAGCCCTGTAGCCCGACTGCGTATCTTCCAGACGGATACCGGTTTCCAGACGGAACCAGAAATTCGAAAACCTGTTTGCAAACGTATTCTTTCCGGGCATTCCTTCCGCCCGGAGATTGCGCGCTCCTACCAGAAGCGTACCATATTCATTTTCAATAGCTTCCGCAAAAATAGGCAGATCCGAAGGATAATGCTGCCCGTCAGAATCGATGGTTATGGCATATTTGTAACCAAGTCTCACGGCATAGGTCAATCCGCATTGAAGAGCGACTCCCTTTCCCTGATTCCGTTCTTGCGACAGCGACCTGATTCGTTCACCGAAAGTGCTGATAATCTGTGCAGTAGCATCCGTGCTGCCATCATTGACGACAATCACGTCCGAACAATATTCGAGAACATCGCTGATTACATCCCGCAGTGTACCGGCATTGTTGTAAGTAGGCATGACGACGCAGCAGAGCAGGTTGCGGAGACGCTCCTTGCACCCGAAAGCAGTCATCTTGTCTGTCTGTCCTCCGGTCATAGATTCATTGTTTTACGGAGTTTCATGGCGAGGAAGGAGGCGAACGCCTTCCCGGACAGAGGCTCGGCGACCGAATTCATTGTATATGAATCCTTTGTCAATGTCATATCGAAGAGTGTCATCCCGAAATATGTGGCACCTACCACCCTCACGGTTCCCGGAGAGACGGTGCGCGCAACCATAATTCCTGACAATTCCTTGCGTCCCAGCTTCAACGAAAAGTCGTAACGGCATTCGTCTTGAGCACGCGAGCTTTCGGTCAATGATATTCCGTCATCGCTGCCATCCGGCTGTCCCATTTCGGAAACCAGCAGGCGCGGCATGCAGGAAGTCATTGACAATGAGATACTAACGCACGTCAAAAACAGAAGCAGGTATCGTCTCATTGAATTTCTTGTCTGTAAAAACGTATCCGGTATAGTCCGTGCCGTTCTCATACATCACGAGCCGGTTCACAGACAAATCTTTCTTGTCCAGATAAATCTCCATCCGCGCAATGTAATTTCTGACGGACTGACTCTGAGGTGTTATCGTAATCCTGTAATCAGCTGCCGACTCCTGGACCGATGTCTTGAATCCGGCGCCCATGGCATTCAAATTCCCTGTCATGCAAGAAGTTATGAGTGCACTCATCTGGTCCATCATAGGGTTTCCCTTGGCACTGAGCACCGTAGCCTTCCCATTGGTGACGGTCTTTATCTTGTCGCCGGCAATGGTGATGCGATATTTCGCCGGAGTCCTGTAATCCAGACAAATCTTGTCTTCTTTCTCCCAATAGAATTTTCCCTCGGACTTGACCGTGGAGCTGAACACGCTCAGAAATTTTTCCTGAACGAATGACGCCTGTATGGATGTGACGGCCGAGGTCTTCACCATCAGTTCCCTACGGAACGCCTGTTCATCCTTCACAGCACCATAATCTCCTGCACGCAAAGGAATTACGCACATCACGCTCACGAGAGCCGCAAGTATGACACTTCTCTTCATTTCGTCGGAACCGGGTCTATTAGAAGGTCAGGGACAATGCTTTGGCCAATGAAGATGTTTCCTCGATCTTGGCCTCAACCTTTTCCGGAGACAGGTAATCGAGATTCTTGGCAGCGACAGTCGTCACTTCGCCAAGTCCCCACAACGATGACAATGCCATGAGATAGGAACTGCCCTGTTCCCTCTGGCTTCCGGTCTCGATATCCATGCCTCGCGTAGTTATATACATGACTTTCTTGCACTTGCAGAGTCCTACGCAGGTCTGTCCGTTGTCCGCGAAAGTGACACCGTAAAGCGACATGTTCTCAAAAAACGCCTTCAATGCTGCAGGAAAGCTCATGTCCCAGAAAGTAGCGGCGACCACCAGCCTGTCGGCAGCGGCAATGGTCTTCGCCAATTTCAATGTCGGTTCCGGTACAATGCCCGATGTCCTCTCCGCCAATCCTTCGGGCGTCAACGGCAGCAGACCCGCAGCGTTAACATCAATGATTTCAATATCATAGCGCGTCGAAAGTACCTCTTTCGCAGCGTTGAGAATTCTTCTAGTCCTGGACTCCGCTCTCATGCAGGAGTCGATAATTACCAATTTTTCCATTCCGCAAAGTTAAGAATTTTTCCGTGTTTCCGTCTTGACAGATTCATTATTGTTTGTTTTCTTTGTGTAACTAAATCATAAAGGTCTATGCAGAATTTTGATTATATGACGCCTACCCGTCTTATTTTCGGTAGGGATGCGATTGCGAAGTTGCCGGAGGTGATGACCCAGTTCGGAAAGAAGATTCTTCTCACATACGGTGGAGGAAGCATCAAGAAAATCGGTCTGTACCAGAAGGTGCTGGAGATGCTGAAGGGTTATGACATCGTGGAACTCCCTGGCATCCAGCCTAATCCGAAATACGACCCGAGCGTTCTCGACGGAGTCAGGCTCTGCAAGGAACATAATGTGGACGTAATCTTGTCCGTAGGCGGCGGCAGCGTACTTGATTGTTCCAAGGCCATTGCCGCAGGCGCAAAGTACGACGGTGATCCATGGGATCTGATTTCCTATAAGGTAAAAGCCAAGGCTGCATTGCCTATCGTAGATATCCTCACTCTTGCCGCTACAGGCTCCGAATATGATTGCGGAGGCGTAATTTCCCGTACCGAGACCAATGACAAGATAGGTTATATCGACCCGTTGCTGTTTCCGGTGGTTTCCATTCTGGACCCGGTCTATACATTTACCGTATCGAAGAAACAGACCGCTGCCGGTATTGCCGATGCGATGAACCACACCATTGAACAGTACTTCGTGGAAGATTCTACGCTGCTCAATGACGGCTTTTGCGAGTCAATGCTGCGCAGCCTGATGATAAACGGACGCAAGTGTCTCGAAAATCCTGAGGACTATACCGCAAGAGCTGAAATGATGCTTGCCTGCACCTACGGATGCAATGGAATCCTGGCGCTCGGCAACAGCTACTCCGGCTGGCCGTGTCATGGCATCGAACATGCCCTCAGCGCCTATTACGACATAACCCACGGCGAGGGACTTGCCATCATCACCCCGCGCTGGATGCGACATATCCTCAGTGAAAGGACCATGGACCGTTTCGTCAAATACGGCATCAATGTCTTCGGCATCGACCCGACTCTTCCGAAGCAGGAGATCGCCGGGAAGGCCATCGACGCCACATACGAATTCTTCGAGAGCATCAACATCCCGATGCACCTCCGCGAGGTCGGCATCGACGACAGCCGGATCGACGAAATGGCTCACCACATCGCCGTCAACGAGGGTCTCGACAAAGCCTATGTCCCTCTCACCGAACAGGACATCAAGGAAATTCTCCTGGAAAGTCTGTAGGGTAAACTGAATGCGACATCCATAGAACCAAACCTACCTCGGCAGCGGACGGTCGAAGCGGTAGCCGGCGGCGGAGAGGCGGTCGAGGATGGTGGAGAGGAGCGACGGGGCGGCGATGAGGCGGTCGTGGAGGAGGATGACGGCGCCGGGATGGAGGCGGCGCATTATGCGGTCAGCCACGCGGGATTCCCAGTCTGGGCGGTCGCAATGCATTGTGTCAAAGCTCCTTATGCTCCAGCCGACAGTTTGGAGACCTAGGCGTTTCACTGAGCGGACAATCGTTGGATTTACAACGCCGAAAGGTGGACGGAAAAGCCGGACCTCTTCGCCGGACAATGCTTCCAGAGTTTTTTTACAGCGCAGAATATCCTCGCTCATGCGGGATGTAGAATAGAGCGGAAATGTATTAGCGTGGCTCCACGAGTGTATGCCAAGTTCATGTCCATCTGCAAGCGCCTGACGTACAATATCTTCGTTTCCGGAAATATTCTTGCCTATGATAAAGAAGGTTGCGCGGGCTCCATGTTTACGCAAAACGTCCAGGACCCCGGTGGTGCAAGCCATATTGCGCAAAACATCGGCATATCGTTCACCTCGGACCGGGCCGTCGTCAAAGGTCAGATAGACTACTTTTTCGGGTGTGCGCTCCCGGCAGAACGCCTTCAGATACACGCCCGATCTGATACTTGCGGATGCCCAGAAAAGGAAACCGCAGACAGACAGGACAATGCAGATGATAACGAGCGCCGACATAGGGAATTACAATGCAATATCATTGGAAATCAATGCCATGACGCCGTCAGGATTGACATCGTCCACGTACAGGGTCATCGGACCGGAACCATTAGTGGAGAGGCGGTCGGCGATGATGACGGGAAGCATTGACCCGAAAGCGCCATATTCGGAAACAAGGCTGCTGCAACGTACGGTATCATAAACAGTCCCGTGTCCGGCACATGCTGAAACGAATTCATCCACAGGACAGGACGCCGGCGCCATGCCCAAAATCCGTGCAGAACCTCCGACCGAAGAAAGAAGCAGAGCGCCGGCACCCTCACCGAGAGGCATAAAATCGCCATTGTCAGCACGATACAGCCCCAGACGACGACGCAGCACATCCACTTCCGGTGTAATCTCGTCGAATCCTCCGACAAGCACATGCTGCCCCGGATGTTCATCCAGAAGCATGACGGCATCGGCAAATGATGCCATGAAACCGGACGCATGCTGGACGTATGTGGTATTGTAACTCCTTATCTTTCTTATCAATGCGATGTAGCCGGATGCAGTATTGAAAGTGGACTGCATGAAAGGCGACGGATTCAGAAGTTCCTCGTCACGGTCATAAATACTGTTGCCGAAAGAGACGGTATCTTTCATGAAGCCCATCCCCGTAAACGTCACTATACCAGCCACTTCCTCGGATACGACATCACCCAGCGCCTGCAAGCCGCAATACACGGACATTTTCAGGAGCCGCCCCATACGGCGCCGCAAATTGGCATCGGTTATCACCGGTTTATAGTCAGGTTCGGACGCGGACAAAGGCAACGCCGCCGCACCGGCTATATAACATGGCTTCTCCGGAATTATCATCAACTTGCTCATACTCTGGAAAATATCAATGATACACAATTGCCGCTGAAACCGAATGCCGAAGACATGGCATGATTCGCATGCAACAACCCGATTCCGTCATAAGGCACCAGACCGGTTTCGTCAACAGGTCTCCCCCACTTTATCTGTCGCATAAACCCGAAATCATTGGTTTCCAGCGCCTTGCACACCAACGCTGCTTCAATTCCTTCGGACGCGCCAAGCGTATGCCCGATGAACGGCTTTACGGAACTGAACGGCGGAACGCAGCCTCCGAAAATCCGCAACATGGCATTGCTCTCAGCAAGGTCATTCACTTGGGTTCCGGTACCATGGGTATTCACAAAGCCGATTTCACCCGGTTCCAGTCCCGCAATTTCCAATGCGGCTTTCATTGCCAATCCCGGCCCTATCCCTTCAGGCGTGCTGGCCGTCTGATGATACGCTTCATTGGCATTGCCCCAGCCGGAAACCTTACAGTAAGGACTGTCAGCTTCAGCCGTAAGTACCAGATAACCTGCACCTTCACCAAGATTGAGACCCGCGCGGTCTTCACGGAACGGACGGCAGATTTCCGGATCCAGGATGCGGAGCGAATTGAATCCGTTCAATGTGAAACGGCACAAGGAATCCACACCCCCGACGATGGCGCAATCAGCCATACCATGGCGTATCATTCTGGCGCCCAGCATTATGGCATTGCCGGCGGCAGAACATGCTGTACTGACGGTCGACACTAGGGACGGCTCATCTATAATATCCTGGTTCACAAGGAATTTCACCATGGCAGAAGTCTCGGCACCGGGCGAATGCATTTTAAGAAGTTCCGCATTTCCTTCCTCCAGATTCTGACGATGCGCCGACCAGAACACTTCGCTCAAGTCCATTCCTCCTACGGAAGTACCTGATATGAATACAGTTCTGTCATTTGTCCTGACACCTCTGGAACCAGCATCCGAGACAGCCTCCTTGACAGCCTTCAGGCCCAGAAGAACAGTCCTGCTTACAATCTCATCCGGATTGATACCAAGTTCCGTTTTAAGCTCTGTATCAGACAGATGCACCTCCCCTACCGGGGAATCTACACGTGTTTCGATACGTTCCGGCCTGGCAAGACGCGAATATCCCCGGAGCATACTGGAGACAGTTTCCCCAAGATTGCTCCCGGCAGCCGAAACCACGCCGGCTCCGCTCACGTATACATTCCGGCTCAAGATTATTTGTTCTGATTAGCCCTGATGCAGTCAGCCATCGTTTTGACCGAATAGAACACCTGCTTTCCTTCGGCAGGATTCTTCAACTTGATGCCGTAATCCTTATCCAAAAGTAGTATAATCTCCAGAGCATCAATCGAATCCAGCCCAAGACCATCTTCGCCGAAAAGCGGAGCCTCCGGATCAATGTCTTCAGGCGTAATCTCTTCAAGGTTCAGCGCGTCAATGAGTTGCGCTTTCAGTTTTTCTATCAGCTCGTCCATATAGATTTCATATTAATTCTCACAAAAATAGCCATAATCCGCTGCAACTGCAAGATGTCAGTTCTGTCGCTCCAGAAGTTTGAACACAGCCTCATATTTGCCTGCAATGCTGTCGAAATATCCTATTATACAATATTTCAGGTCCTGCGCAGCCATCATCATTCCGGCATATTGACGGATGTCGCGCATCTGCCTGTCATCCGACCAGAACCACGTATTTTCCCCTTTGATATGATGCCGGATAGAAACTTCACCGGCAGCCACATTCGGCAGAGTATATACGAACACGGCAGGACTGGCGCCAGCATCTCCCTCACTATCAATAACCTGCTGATGTCTCATATCCGTATCGAGACAGCCGTAACGGCCAGACAAAACCATTCCGCATTCTTCCTCGCCGAAATCAATCCCCTCCAGCAGCCTGTCAGCAGCGACATATGCCAGCTTGCAGAAATCATCCATCTTGTAGAACTTCATGTTCTGCCCGCCCCCGGCCTTGAACGCATCACGGATAAACACATGATAATCAGCATTTTCATCAGCAAAAACAACTTCACCGTCCACCTTCACGCTGCCGTAGCCGATTAGCACCTCCCTGCATTCACGAACATCAATATCCACCGATACTCCGACTTCGCCACCACCGCTATCGCCCGATTCCAACGCCACCGCCGCATTGGTCCCGCCGAATCCCGAAGCCGTTTTAAGACAATGACGGACAGCGTTTTCGCCCAATTCGCGGTTCGCGGCAGACACGTTCAACGGCATCGGCACACCCAATTCGGAAAAGCCTGCCGTTCCGGCACAAACACCTCTTTTCAATTCCTCTGCGGCAATGATTGTTTCAATGACTCCCGATGCACCCATCGTATGGCCGAAATAAGGCTTGAGGCTCTGGGCCGGAACATCTTGCAGTCCGGCAAGCGAGGCTGCCTTCGATTCCATTTCATCATTGTATGCCGTGGCGGTGCCGTGCATCTGCAACATATCCAGCTGCTGCGGAAGCACCCCAGCCTCATCCATGGCCCGGCGCATTGCGAAATACAATCCGTCACCGGTTCTGGACGGGCCTGAAATATGGTTCGCATCATCGGTTATCGCTCCACCTGAAATCGCCACGTCATTGCCGGAAAGGCGGTTCCTTGTCAGAAGGATTGCCCCGCAGGCTTCTCCCAGATTCAGGCCGCAGCGCGATGCGTCATAAGGTCTGCAAACATCATCGCTCAATGATTTGAACGAAGCGAAACCACTGGTAATGAATCGGTTCTGCGTATCCACCCCGACTACGACAGCATTGTCACAAACACCCGAAAGTATCATTCTTCTGGCGATTACGATGGCTGAGACGCCGGAGATGCAGGCATTGGAAATGACCCGGATATTCGCAGCCGGGAAGTCAGTCATCGCACCGATTCTGGATGCCATCTGCCCGAAAAGCAGCGGGTCGTCATCAGCCGGGACGTGAGGGCCTTCCCCGCATCGGCCTTCCAGAAGGGAAACATTGCCCTTGGCGGAAGCGATGATCATCAGCGTACGGCCATCCGGAGCGCCAGCAAGAACATTCTTGACACATTCAGCTGCAAGGAGTTCCGCACGCGTATACCCTTCGCCGTACTTTACGCGGAGAGCTGCATAGACAGCCTCGGGAATTATCCCTGCCATCACGGAAGATTGCGTGACGCGCGGATCCGTGCACAGTTTCACGCCGCTTTCGCCACTCAGAACCGCATCCATGTTCCGATGCACGCCTTCACCCAGCGAAGTTATCATCGCCGCTGCTGATATGTAAACCTTTCCTTTCAGCATTTCATTTCAGGACACAACGGATAAGACTATGTCCATATCCCAGATTATCAATGATTTCCACAATCTTCAGACCGGAATTGCAAATCATGTTTTCGAGGTCCACGCTGAAGAACATCTTGCTGTTTCCGTTCGCCATCGCCGTGAAATATACGCTTGTCTGCGCCAAGTCGAACGAGGCTGTGTCAAACCTTTGCCTGTCCCACAATGTCTCCATGATAAATACCTGGGTATCAGCTGTTATGCTCTTCGCGACGCGGGACAATATGCTGACAACCTGTTCCTCGGAAAAGCAGTCCAGGAACTGGCTCATCCACACCACGTCGAAACCGCCCGGAATCGCCGTCTCAGGCTTGAGGAGGTCGCCCGCGTGGGTATGTATCCGTTCAGCTCCAGGCTTACCGTCAATGTTTTTCTCCAGCATACCGATCTGCTGAGGCAAGTCCATGACGGTAACATTGACATCAGCATATTCGGAAACGCACTTCAAAGCAAATCTTCCGGTGTTGCCGCCGATATCGAGAATGCCGGCGGGATTGTCCGCAAACACGTGAGGCAGAGCCTCTTCGAAAGAATTGTCCGAATAGAAATGGTCGAATCCGAACCAGCTTTTCTGGATTTCCGGCTCCAATGAAGAGAGCCCTTCGTACAATGTCGGCCAGTTTCCAAGTTCCTTGAGCCCGGCAGGTTTCCCTGTCTGAATCGCCTCGTCCAGATGGAACATGCCCTTATAGTTCACGTCATGGTTGAAGTCAATGTCGGCTTTCACCATGGGGTCATTCAGCAGGAACCACCCTATCTTGGAAATAGTGAAACGACCGTCGTTGTAAAATACCGTTCCGGCCGTGAGAGAAGATTCCAGAAGAACCTTGGCCCCGTACATTGAAATGCCAGACGCTGAGGAGATTTCAGCGATGGTAAGGCCGGCAGGATTTTTTCTGCCCGCCTCTTCCAGCATAGCTAAAATACCATATTTTATCATCAGGCGGCTGACCTGAAAGACAATCGGCGCAAATGCAATCTGATGTGCAACACGTTGGGCATCAGCGGCCGACATCCGGTACCCGTTATATTTCTTGTCCATAATAATCAGAGGTTCAATTATTTCGCAATCCCCAGAAATCATAGTAATTGTACCATTGTTCCGGATGCGCTGCAAGTTCTTTTTCCAAGGCCCGTACAAATTGTTCAAGGACAATGCTTTCCGCATCTTTCCCATGTTCGGGCGATCCAATCATTGAAAATGAGAAGCGGTAGGTCATGTGCGGCTCGCGTACTGAAAAATAGAGCAGCACCGGGACACGCATCCGCGCAGCCAGATGGAATACGCCGAACGGGAACTTGACCTGGCGCCCCATCAATGATGATGTCATGAGTTTCTCTTCATTGACATACCTGTCTCCCAGAAAACATACCAGTTCTCCCCTGTCCAGCGCCTCGGTTATCATGAATATATGCGCGAGATTGTCCTTGTTCACAGGTATAATCTTGAACGGGGCGTCGGACTTCTGGTTTTCTTCCAGAACTTCCTTTATATCAGCATGTTCATTGTCATACATCACGAGGTTCAGCTTGGTGCCGTACCGTTTGAAAAATGGTTCTCCTGCAGCCCAGTTGCCGAAATGCGCACCGATTATAATCGCGCCACGTCCTGCCTCGACGGCATTCTTCAGAAATTCGAAATCTTCGAACTTATAGTTATATCTGTCTGACAATCCGGAAGATATCGCCACCTTGTCAATGATTGACTGTCCGAAGGAGAAGTAGTTCCGGAAAATGAAAGCCGCCGACTTCAGCCTGCCGTAACCGAGAATTTTCCGTGCATATCGCCAGATGTCAGCTGTCGAGGAAGGTGCTGCCGCAATGAAATACAGGGCGACGAAGAACAGCAGGAAATATGCGGCCTTCACGCCGCAATGCCTTATCAGAAAAATGAATATCTGATAGCCGGTCTTTCCTCCCCGGGATTTTCCCTGCCATTGTTCCGCCATAGGTCAAATGTTTACTGACGGGTTTCGGCCCCTGAAATCTTTCCGTAAAGAAAGTCATAGAAATCGGAAAATGTCCGGATTCCGGCGAAGTCTTCCTTCTTCATGACATAACCGAAATTCTTCTCGACGAGCACCACGATGTCCACAATGTCCAGACTGTCCAGGTCCAGCACTTCCATAAGTGGTGCATCAGGCTGCATATCAATGATATCCGCCTCGAATTCTTCCGACAATATACTATTGACTTTGGTGACAAGTTCTTCTTTGGTCATCATGGAATCAGCATTAAACATCCAAAATTCTCCTCAATATCAAGTTTACGAAGTTATAGCATTTTTTCGGCTTGTGCAAATCGGAGAAATAATATAAATTTGGACAATTTATCATTGACAATGAACTTTTCCGCTTCATATATACGCCTCACCCTCATCACCGCCGCTGCAGTCCTCCTGCAAGCATTGGCCTTCCCTCTTGCTTACGGAATGGAATCTGCTCCGGATTCCTCAAAATTCGGGCATAGAATGGGTATAGACACGCGTGGGGCATGGCTGATCCCGACCAATGTTTTTTTTCGCGGAGAGAATTATCTGGGGCATCGTTTGAACAGCACCTCATCCATCCATCTTAAATATGCGTTCACTTTTCCGTCATGGAGCCGTGAGGGGTTATTGCATCCCACTGCATATCAAGGCATTGGAGTTGCGTGCTATACATTTTTCGACCACGAGGAAATCGGCACCCCTGTTGCCTTATATGTTTTTCAGGGAGCCAGGATTGCAGACATCGGGCCGAAACTTTCACTGGACTACGAGTGGAATTTCGGCATTTCTTATGGTTGGCATCCATACGAGGGCCAGTTCGGTTCGTCAGGAACTTCAGACAGCGCAGACAGGCCAAATGACAAGAACACCGTCGTAGGTTCCAAGTTCAACGCATATATCAATGCCGGGCTGATGCTGACGTGGCGGGTCACCCCTTCACTTTCATTGAACGGAGGCATTGACCTGACACATTTTTCGAATGGAAACACGAAGTATCCGAACGCCGGCGTGAATTGTCTTGGCGCGAGGCTCGGGGCGGTTTACGGTTTCGGCAATGCCGGACGTAACGGTATGAACAGCAGTCTTTTAAAAGCCTCAACCAGGCACAAGGAAAGATTCATTGACAGACTATCCGTCGATGCCGTCATCTATGGTTCCGTCAGGGCCAAAGGCATGATTTACAATGGCCAGGCCGAGATTGCCAAAGGCAAATTCGGGATTCTAGGGGTAAATATCAATCCTCTTTACAGGGTCAGCCGCTGCTTCCAGGCAGGCATTTCTGCCGATATCCAGTATGACGAAAGTGCCAATGTCTTCGACCATGTGGCTGATGAACGTAGAGATGACGGCAGTATACAGTTTTATAGACCGGCATTACGGGAGCAGATTGCGGCAGGCCTTTCGCTCCGCGCAGAACTGACGATGCCGATCTTCTCCGTAGCAATCGGTTTCGGTCACAATGTCATCTACAAGGGACAAGACATGACAGGATTCTATCAGCTCGCAGCCCTCAAGGCCCACTTCACGAAGCACCTGTTCCTGCACATCGGCTACAAATTGCGCAAATTCCACGACCCCAACAATCTCATGCTGGGCCTCGGCTGGAAATTCGGCGCAAGGACTTCGCGAAACTAGAATTCCTGCACCACAGGCAGTTCCAGATATGAATCCACGGAGCGGATGGTCATATCAATTTTCTGATAATCAGCGGATTCTGCCGCATATGGATTCTTCAGGAATTTCTGCGGATTCATGGCAATGAGAGGGAACCAGCTTCCCTGCACCTGCACCATGATGGAATGCCCCTGAACGAAATGATGGTCAATGTCGCACATCGTGAATTCCACTGTCACACGCTTGCCGGATTTCACGGATTCGGGTTTGCCGAAGCCGTTGCGGAAGCGGAGCGGCATGACATCACCACGCACCAGCATCTGATAGCCGTCAGGACGTACGTCAATGAGTTTCACGATGACATCCGCATCAAGATTACCCCCATTTTCCGAGTCCAGCACAAGGTCCATTCTTACTTTGACAGGACCTGCGACATGGATATTGTTCTTCAATTCAGCGCCACGATATGTGGCGACATCTTTCCTTACTGATGCAAAGCTCTGGTCTGCAACCATATAGGACCTGTCGCGATCGGTGGATTTCACGTCCATATAAGGAACTGGAGATGCAGGGTCTGAAGTTATGGTCCGCGTGCCTTCCGATGGTGCGGAAGTCATTGACCTGAAGGATAGAGAGTCATGTCCGGACAGGTACAGCTTGTTGAATTTCATGTTTTTCGGAGGCCATACGTCATAGCTTTCCCAGAATTCCGCCATGGAGCGGCCCTCCATTACGCTGCGCATGGACTCGCCCGAAGGACAGACATTGACACGGACAGGCTTCACGCCTTTTCCTTCCAGATAGTATGAAAAGAACGGGAACTCCACACTGTCCTGATAATAGGCACCAGACTTTTCGCCGTACCAGACGTCCGCGAGATGGTTTGCCGTGCGGTTGTTCCATCCGCCGTGATACCATGGTCCGGCAGCCAGATACAGTTCACAGTCCGGAGACATTGTCTTCAACATTTCGTATGTACGGAAAGCGCCGTAACAGTCTTCCGCGTCGTAGAAACCTCCTGTCACCAGCATCGGGATCCTTATGTCCTTCAAGTGTACGCTCGGGTCCCGGTCCTTCCAGAAGCGGTCATAATCAGGATGTTCCATCATCTGATTCCAGAAGCGCAGGCTGTCGCCGAGGAATGCGTCGAGTTCCTTCAACGGCCTTCCCAGATAGAATTCGTAAAGATCCTTGTCAATTTTGAGAATACTTCCGAGGCGTTCGGTCGACGGACATGGACGGTAACGATAGAAACTTGACCCGAAACGACAAGCATCCGCAAGGCAAAGGGCTCCGTTATGATGAGCATCGTCTCCCATAAACCAGTCAGTAGCAGGAGCTTGCGGCGATGCAGCCTTAATTGCCGGATGACGGGACAATGCTGCCAGAGTGGTGTAGAATCCAGGATATGAAACACCCTTCACGCCCACATTGCCGTTATTCTTCGTGTTCTTCAAAAGCCATTCTATCGAATCGTACACGTCAGTGGCATCGTCCACCTGCACCACGCCTTTCACCACAACCGTATCCGCAGCTCCATCAGATCCCGACACATAAGGTCTCATGTTTTCATATTCACCTTCACTGAGGAATTTTCCTCGCACATTCTGCTGAACGATTATCCATCCTTCAGCCGCATAATTCGCCATATCCCATTTCATTCCGCCAGGGTATTTCTCGACCTTGCCCTCCGTTTCGATTTGTCCGGGTTTTAGACCGTATGGCTTGAGTCCGTATGGCGTACGGAACAGCATAATCGGGCCGGCCTTCTTGCCAAGTTTCTCAAGAAATTGCTGCACAGGCTCATAGATGGCCGTATAGATATGTTTTCCGTCGCGCATTTCTATCATGACTTCGCGTCGGGTATAGTTTTCCGTGAGCCATTTGTCATCTACGATTTGACCGTTCTGTGCGAATGCCGATGCCAATGCTGACATCATTAGTGCAATAACTGTGATTATGCGTTTCATTATACGTTATGTTTTAACAATTCCACCCGCAAAGTTAGCTATTATCCGCTTATTTCCTTTCCTTTCATTTCGTGTCATTTCGACCATCAGGAAATTCTACTTCCCATGGGTAACGCCGTAACCGAAGAGGGCAAAATCACCTTTGCAAGGATCGTCGGGAAAGATATCGCTGAAGGCATCGGTAATTTCCCGGACGGTCTTGATATCCTTTGGCTTGCGGGCAGTCAGACCCAATTCCACAGCCTGGGTGTAGACATGGACATCCAAGGGAATCAGAAGCTCGTCAGGGGAAATGTTCTTCCACAGGCCCAGATCCACCTTGCCGTCGTCACGGACCATCCAGCGCCGGAGCATGTTGATTTTCTTGTTCGGCGCCTTTGCATCTTCCTTCTGTCCGAAAACCAATGTCCTGATTTCCGGAACGCCCAATGATTCTAGACTATCCTGCCCGACATAGATGCTTTTCAACCGCGCGCAAATCGCCGCCACCTCGCTCCATTTCACGGTACGATGAATGCTGACGGGGTCGTCACGCCAACTTCCCCGCATTACATAATCGTATGGTTTCCAAGACATTTCATCGAAAAGTCGGGAACAATCCCGTACAATCATTGACCTGCGCCCCCAGGCGAAATGAGCCGCGAAAATCGCCGAAATCTCCACGTCTTTCAGGTCGCATAGGCCGGAACGCATCAGTTCCGCGAAACGCGTAGGGAAAATTATCGGGTCTTCCTGAAAATATTGCCTGTCATTGTAGGTCTCCGCCCATTGTCTCAACAAGGCTGCCGTATCTTTCGTCATATTATTATAAAGCTTTTACTGAATCTCTCACGGCCACCGAATCCTTTGCCTCCACAAGTGCCTGAAGCTGAACCGACAACGTCTTGTACAACGAATCCAGCAGCGGCAGATTCTCAGGACGGACAGGCTCGGCGCTCGGCGACTCCATGGTCAGAGGATTGATAGGCGAACCTCCTTTCCAGACACGGAAATCCAGATGTGGACCAGTAGCCACGCCGGTCGCGCCGACATAACCGATGACATCCCCCTGACGGACACGTGCACCGACTTTAAGACCGGAAGCATAACGCGAAAGATGCAGATATGCAGTCGTATAGACAGAATTATGGCGGATCTTCACGGTGTTTCCGCCACCGCCTGACCAGCCCTTGCTGATGACGGTACCGTCACCGATCGACATGACCGGCGTACCTGTAGGAGCCGCATAATCCACACCGGTATGAGCCTTGACTCTACCCGTCACAGGATGCTTGCGACGATATGAAAAACCGGAACTGATGCGGGAAAAGCGCAGCGGCGCCTTCAAGAACGCCTTTTTCATGCTCTCGCCCTTCTCGTTCCAATAAACATTGCCGCCATCCCCCTGATCCAGCCTAATCGCAGGCAGGCACTTCCCGCCATGCGAAAACTCCGCGTAATAAACAGTATCAATGTCAATGACTTCACCTCCGCACAACGCTTCATCATACATGACGCTGAAACGGTCGCCCGGCTGAATGGAAAAGAAATCCACCGTCCAGGCATAGATATCCTCCAGATGAAGAATCAGCATCTGAGGCGCTCCGGCACGACGCATATCATTCCAGAGCGATGATGAAATCTTCACGTCAGCGAACTTCCTCACATGGTCCACAGGACGTGCAACTTTCCATGCTCCAAACGGTTCCGTACATTTGAACACCGTCATTTCTATCTTGTTCTCATTGTACACGAGGAACTCCAGAACCTGCTCCGTGGAATCCTTCAGCGTATAATACGCCTGCCACGGATTCCCCGCGCGCATCTTCCCCGGCGAGAAAACAGAATCGCTCGCCGACACCAGATCCATCGTCTGCTTCGGCGTCAAGCCCAGACGAGTCATCAGCCCCATAAAAATTTCGCCGTTTTTCACCACGCCTTCGGCCAATGCGAAAGAATCGGTGCAGAAGCCCAGCGGATAAACGGTATCTTTCTGTTCTTCAATGCTTTTCGTTTCCTTTCTGTGACAGGAAGGAATAAATGTCAATGCTGCCACAGCCAAGAGCGCTCCGGCAAGCGATAAAGTCCCATGTTTCATGGCATCAAAGATAGTAACATTCAAAAAAAATATAATGAAAAAAAATGACTATCTTTGAAAGATTTGCATCGAAAGAAACAGTATGCAGGGCGACAAAAACATAACTCCGGTGGCATTTTTCCGGTCACCGTTTTCCTCCAAGTTCGGAGTCCCTCGCCAAAGCGGCGTGGTGGAAGAACTCGAAGGAAGAATCGTGTTCACGCGGGAATTCGCCAGAGAAGAAGCGATACGCGGATTGGAAGGCTTTGATTACCTGTGGCTTATATGGGGTTTCTCCGGCAATGAAGGCAAATGGAGCCTGACCGTCAGACCGCCGCGCCTGGGCGGCAACAAGTCCGTAGGCGTTTTCGCTTCACGCTCCCCTTTCAGGCCCAACGGGCTCGGACTCTCCTCAGCCAAAATCATTGACATTGACCTGAATGGCCCCGAAGGGCCGGCAATCATTGTCGCGGGCGCGGACCTTATGGACGGCACGCCGATTTATGACGTGAAACCTTATGTGGCGTATTCGGATGCGCATGCGGGCGCGCGTTCCGGCTTCACGGACTGGACGGCATGGCATGAGGCTGAGGTGGATTTTCCGGAAGGACTCCAGCAGAAATTCGCCGGGCTCAGCAAGACGACAGATACTGAAAAAGCTCTCATTGCATTGCGCAAGACATTGGCACAGAAGCCGATACCCCAATACAGCCATGACTCCGGGCGCATTTACGGCATGCCGTTCATGGGATGCGACATTCGGTTCCGCGTAGAGGGCAACTGCGTGACTATCATTGACATAGACCCTGAAATAAAACAAAAATAGCATGACACCGGCAATCATCATCATAACAATACTCGCCTATTTCGCCACCATCCTGGCAATCTCCTGGTTCACAGGCAGAAAGGCCGACAACGCAGGTTTCTTCAGCGGCAACCGCAAGCAGTCCTGGCATGTCGTGGCTTTCGCAATGATAGGGTCAGCGATGTCAGGCGTGACGTTCGTTTCCGTGCCGGGCATGGTCGCGGCATCCGGATTCGGCTATATGCAGATGACACTCGGATTCATTGCAGGACAGCTGGTCATAGCCTTCGTGCTGGTGCCGCTTTTCTACAAGATGAACCTGGTCTCCATCTACGGCTATCTGGAAAACCGCTTCGGCATCTCCTCGTACCGCACAGGCGCATGGTTCTTCTTCATTTCCAAGATGCTGGGCGCGTCCGTCAGGCTCTACCTCGTCTGCATCGCCCTGCAGCTCATGGTCTTCACCCCGCTCGGCGTGCCGTTCAATGTCAATGTCCTGGTGACGGTCCTGGTGCTCCTTGCCTATACATATCGCGGTGGTGTGAAAGCCGTCATCTGGATTGATTTTCTGAAAACATTCTGTATGCTGGTATCCATCATCCTCTGTACCATATTCATCAGCAAGGCATTGGGCTTCACGTTCGGGTCAATGTGCCACGCAGTGGCGGACAGCGGAATGTCCCGCATATTCTACTTCGACGATCCGGACCACCCGCAATATTTCTTCAAGCAATTCTTCGGCGGAATGTTCACCCTGATAGCGATGACAGGTCTGGACCAGGACATGATGCAGCGTTCTCTTTCGTGCCGCAACGTGAAGGACTCGCAGAAAAACATCATCACAAGCGCATTGCTCCAGACAGTGGTGATTTTCCTTTTCCTGGTGCTGGGCGTGCTGCTCTACCTCTTCGCCGTGACATACCGGATACCGGAAGCCGCAGGTGACAGATTATTTCCGGCCGTGGCGACAAGCGGGCTCCTTCCTGCCCTGTGCGGCATCCTGTTCGTACTGGGCCTGGTGTCCTGTTCATACGCTGCCGGCGGCTCCGCACTTACAGCATTGACCACATCATTCACGGTGGACATTCTGGGGACGAAAGGACGTACGGAAACGGAAACGAAGACATTGCGCCAGCGCGTCCATATAATCATGGCGGCATGTATGGGCTTGACTATCATCATATTCTCGCTACTGAACAACACCAGCGCAATCGATGCCGTATATAAACTCGCGAGCTACACCTACGGACCGATTCTGGGAATGTTCGCCTTCGGCATATTGACGCGAAGAGAGGTGCGCGACGCCTGCGTTCCATGGGTTTCGATTGCCGCGCCACTGCTCTGCCTCGTGCTCCAGCTCAATTCCGAGCGCTGGTTCGGCGGTTATCAATTCAGCTATGAACTGTTGATTTTCAATGCTTTATTCACAATGCTAGGCCTGCTGGCGTGCAGCCGTCAAGGAAAGGCATAATCGTATACGACCCGAAACTACAATTAATGAAATGAAGAACAGAGAACAAACAATCATATGGACAAGCTGGGCAGGAGTCGGCATCAATGTCCTCCTTGCCGGTTTCAAGGCAGTCATCGGACTGCTTTCGAATTCCCTCGCCATCTTGCTCGATGCGGTGAACAACGTCACAGATGTGTTTTCCGCTAGTGTAACCATCATCGGCATGAAACTGGCCGCCAAACCGGCTGACAAGGAACATCCGTTCGGACATGGCAGGGCAGAATATTTCACGGCCGTAATCATCTCCGTAATCATCATATTGGCGGGAGGTTCGTTTCTCGTGGAATCATTCAAGAAAATTCTGCACCCCGAGCCGGCGGACTATTCCACGCCGATGCTCATCGTGCTGGCTGTAGCTGTTCTCGTGAAGATTCTGCTGGGGCATTTCGTGAAACGTATCGGCCACAGGGTCAATTCGGAATCACTGGTGGCAACAGGCGCCGACGCATTGTTCGACGCACTGGTAACAAGCGCCACTCTGGTCGCCGCCATCTGCGGAATGATATTCGGACACAGTCTGGACAATATCCCTATCGACGGCATCCTCGGCCTTCTTATCTCATTGATAGTCATCAAGTCAGGCTACACGATGCTGATGAGCCCGGTCAATGAGCTTATGGGTGAGCGCATCCCGGCAGGATTGACGAAAGCCATAAAGGCGGACATCTGTAAAATCAGTCCGGTGCTTGGAGCTTACGACCTCCAGCTTCACAATTATGGCCCGAAACAGATGATCGGAGCCGTAAATGTGGCACTCCCGGAGGAAATGACCGCCGAGCAGATTCACCTCCTTTCGCAGCGTATCAGACGTGAAATATATGAGAAATACAGCGTCCTCCTGACAGTGGGAATCTATGCCGTAATCACCGGAAACAAGGAAATCGTCGAAATGCAGGATGCCATATCATCCATAGCAATGTCGCGCCCAGGGGTACTCCAAGTCCACGGAATGTTCATTGACACCGCCGAGCGCCATATCTCGTTCGACATTGTCTTGGACTTTTCCGTACGCGACATCCTGTCATTGAAGCAGGACATCACCGATGCCATCCTAGCGCGCTGGCCGGATTATTCCGTCCAGATCAATGCCGACAAGGATTGGTGCGACTAAAGGCCTTTGGCCTTGCCTTCGTCCCAGATGGCATCCATTTCGGCCAATGTCATTTCCTTAAGGTTGCGGCCCTGTCTGAGGGTGTGTTCTTCCAGATATGTGAAGCGGCGGCGGAACTTGTCACATGCGCGGTTCAATGCCGTGTCAGGATTCAGTCCATAAAGTCTGGCGGCATTGATCACCGAGAACATGAAGTCGCCGAGTTCTTCTTCGGCGCGGTCTCTGGCGGTTCCCGGAACGGGAGTCATGGTATATCCTGCCGGAACGGTATCGCCCAGTCCCTCCTCTTCAGCCATTGCTTCAAGTTCCGCCTGGAATTCTCCCTGCTCTTCCTTGACCTTGTCCCAGACCTGCGACGGGCGTTCCCAGTCGAAGCCGACTCCCCTGGCCTTGTCCTGCATGGAATAGGCTTTCAGAATCGGGGGCAATGAATCCGGCACTCCGGAAAGGACACGTTTGTTGCCGCCTTTCTCCTTCATCTTCATCAGTTCCCAATTCTCGGAAACCTGCTCTGCATCAGCGGCTTTCCCCTCTGCAAAGACATGCGGATGACGGAAAATCATCTTCTCGCAAAGCCGTTCCATAACGTCAGCGACATCGAATTTTCCCTGTTCTTCGGCAATCTTGGAATAGAATACAATGTGCAGCAGCAGGTCGCCAAGTTCCTTTTCCAGGTCCTTGTCGTCTTTCTTCATCACCGCATCGCTGAGCTCATAGACTTCCTCGACGGTCAATGACCTGAGAGTATCCCAAGTCTGCGCGCCATTCCACGGGCATTTCGCCCTGAGTTTGTCCATCACATCCAACACGCGCCCGAACTGCGCCAGTTTTTCTTCTATAGTATGTGCCATAACTATTTCAATTTCGTCCAGCAAAATTAATAAGATTCTGCAAGCGCGCAAAATCAGAATCAGAAACTCGTTTTAAGATTATTTCGGAAAAATTTATAACTTTGAAAGTTTGGTCGCCGGAAATTATGGCGGACAACATTTTATTATGAGAAAGATATTTTTCCTTTTGGCAGGCATTGTCACATCAGCATTGACAATATCATGCAGCGAAGAAGGTACCGGACGCAGGCCCGGCACCGATGACGGATACATTGAAATTTACGAAAATCCGAACTGGAAGATTTCTGCAGATGCGGCAGGGCTTTCAGCCGAAGTTTCCGTGAAGAGCATCAGCAACGAATACTATTATATGGATGTCATACGCCTGAACGAGTTCACAAGCACTTTCGGCAGCGACATGAAAAAGTATCTTCAGGATGAAGCCCGCATGGTAAGGCAGCAGGCGGAGCAGGAGAACAAGTCATTCAACGAGTTCGTGTCCCGAGGAAGCAGCAGTGTGACATTCAGCGACTTGACGGCAGAATCATGGGTAGCTGTGGCGTTCGGGATGAACAAGGATTGGACATTGACCGGAGCATACGTCTGGACGACCTTCGACATAGACAAATTCGTACTGACATTGAACCCTTCATGGAAAATAAAATATGAGGGCAGGAAAGTCGATACCCAGGACGGCGTGTCGCAGGACGTGGATGTCATCAAGGTGGAAAGCTCCGACGGCAAGGATTACTGCCTGGACATCGTGATGGCAAAGGACCTGAAGTCATGGTACAACAATGACTTGGCCCAGTACATCCAGGATGAGCCGAATTACTACAACGGCGACATCTACAATGGCGGGATGGAACTTCTCTTCGACCGGATGCGTTCAGGAGACTGGAAGGCAGTGGCTTACGGCGTAACGCCAAAGGGCATGCCGACCGGAGAATATGCCGTGCTGGACTATACGGTAAAACCGGAAACGGCATCGGCGGAGTTCAACAGATGGCTGGGCGCGTGGAAGTTCTCCGGAAAGGATTCGAAAGGAAACCAGGTGTCATACGACATCAATATATCGTCTGTCGATCCGAACTATATCTTTAAGGTAGAGGGCTGGGAGACCGGTTCGCAGAGTGAGCAGCCAATGGACGACTATTCTTTCGAGACAGTCTATAACAGATTCAGTGACAAGATGTTGTTCAACGGATTGTATCTCGAAACATATCAGGACAACAATAACAAGGACGTAGATTTCTGCTTCTACGGCAACTTCGATTTCAACGGGGAGCAGCTGGTTCTCACGGACGGTCTCACAATCGCCGAGGCGTCTCTTGCCAATGACGGTAATCAGGGCACCATCAGCGGCTGCAGTTTCGATTACATTGAGAACAACAAGACATACCCGTCGACGTTCAAGTCAATGCAGTACATGGATTTGCCTGTTTCCAGCGACGAGGTGCTGATATACAATTCCAACGTCCCGCTCTTCCCTATCACGATGACACGCAGCACCTCCGGCAGGAGCATCTCAACGGCATCGGCACACAGCACCAAGGTTCTGCGAGTAAGACCGGCAAGACATGTCAGCGGCAATGCTTCCGTAACGTCCTCCAAAGCAAGGCGGAATCCTGGGACGCGCAAGTGATAGGAGCCGCCGGATGGCCAAGTTATGAGATGCGCACCTGACGATCTTGGGGCAACCCCGAAAACGCTTACCTCTCGTGCGTAAAAAGGCCGGATTTACTCACAACATGTCGAATTTTGGCCACGACGTGCGTGAAAAACGTTTTAACACGCACGGAGAGTTACATTGCAAGGAAATGACCATCAGTAAAGACCATGTGGCAGAGAAGCCCCGGCGGGGGTGGGACCTCTGGAGGCATGGTCGCCCATGACCTTGTGAATGGG
>OGOJ01000058.1_pt1 | contig 103618 bp, 97 predicted proteins | sample 1552601 | NCBI WGS metagenome assembly OGOJ01 (sample SAMEA2580184, study PRJEB22360) | human gut metagenome | biome: human gut; feature: human-associated habitat; material: faeces | place: Denmark | collected 2008/2010
TAGGTGGTGATAAATACATATATATTTTAACACATTGTATTTCCATTGTTAGCTAATATGCAAAAAATATGGAAAAATAATACAAAAACACACAGTTATATATTTTATACATTAAATTTCGTGCAATTATAACAGGAAATAACAATCAATTTGCATTTTATTGTTTTTTGACTACTTTCTTACATATATCGGGCATTGTATTTTTTATTGCTTAATAATATCTATTGTTATATTAGTTTGAAGAAGCTCCGACAGCGGCAGAAAAATTTATAAAACAGCCTAAACAATACATTAAATATTTACCTCATTTACAGAAATAGTTCATTTTATAACACAGCTGCGTTTTCGCGGCGATTTTTTTGCACCCAAAAGGGTGGAATTTTATTAAAAAGAGTAGACAATTGTGCTAAATTGATAAAAAATTAACTTTATGTTTAAACATTTTATTAAAAAAGTATAGATTTTTGTTAAAATTTATAGTAAAATTAAATTCAATTCATTTTTTCAAAAAATGGGGGAGTTTTATGAAGAATATGCTTACTGACGAGACCCGCAGTCAGAGAGAAAAGCTAAGCGAAGTCTTTGAAAAATATAAGGATACACCTGGCAGGCTAATGCCTGTTTTGCAGGCGGCTCAGGATATTTACGGTTATCTGCCGTATGAGATTCAGCAAAGAATTGCCGAAGCGCTTAATATTCCCATAGCCGATGTATACGGTGTTGCTTCATTTTACAGTCAGTTCAACCTTACGCCGAAGGGCAAGCATCAGATATCCGTGTGCCTTGGTACGGCGTGTTATGTTAAGGGCGCAGATAAAGTACTTAAAAGAATAGAAGAACGGCTGGGTATAAAAAACGGAGAATGTACGCAGGACAGGTTGTTCAGCATTGATTCCTGCCGCTGTGTGGGAGCGTGCGGACTTGCTCCCGTAATAATGATAGATGATGAGGTATACGGCAACCTTGACGTGAATAAGGTTGACGCAATACTTGATATGTATATTGAAAACGAGAAGGGCGGTGAGTCTGATGACGATAAATGAGCTGAATGAGATAAAAGATAAATACAGGGATCTTGTACTTGTTCGTAAGCTTGCCGCCTCTGAAAGTGAAAAGCTTGAAAAGAAAACGGAATACAGAAAACAGGTGCTGGTATGCGGAGGAACAGGCTGTACTTCGTCTGGCTCAAAAAAGGTTCTTAAAGCGCTCAGAAAAGAACTCGAAAAGCAGGGAATAGATGACGTCCTTGTAGTAAGAACCGGCTGTTTCGGTCTCTGCTCCCTTGGCCCTATTATGATAGTTTATCCGGAGGGTTCGTTTTACAGCAAGGTAACTGCGCAGGAAATACCGGAAATTGTTGAGGGGCACCTTAAAAAAGGCGGAAAGCCCATCAATAAATATCTTTATCCGGAAACGGTACATAAGGACGGCAGTACAATTCCTCTTGCCGAAACGCCGTTTTATAAAAAGCAAATGCGTATCGCGCTTAGAAACTGCGGTATGATAGATCCTGAAAATATTGAGGAGGCTATCGGCGCAAACGCTTATCAGGCTCTTGCCAAGGTGCTTACCCAGATGACTCCCCAGCAGGTTATTGATGAACTGCTTGAGGCAGGGCTTCGCGGCAGGGGCGGCGCAGGCTTCCCCACCGGGCGCAAATGGTCTTTTGCCATGGCTCAGGATAATGACGTAAAATATGTGTGCTGTAATGCTGACGAGGGCGATCCCGGCGCGTTTATGGATCGTTCCGTTCTTGAGGGCGACCCGCACGCAGTTATTGAGGCAATGGCTATCGCAGGCTATACGATAGGCGCAAAGCAGGGTTTTGTTTATGTGCGAGCTGAATATCCGATAGCTGTTTCAAGGCTCAGGATTGCAATTCAGCAGGCAAAGGAATACGGACTTCTCGGTAAGAATATTCTCGGCACTGATTTTGAATTTGATATTGATATAAGGCTCGGCGCAGGAGCTTTCGTCTGCGGAGAGGAAACGGCTCTCATGACATCAATTGAGGGTCACAGAGGCGAGCCTCGTCCGAGACCGCCGTTCCCAGCCGTAAAGGGCCTTTTCGGCAAACCTACTATTTTAAATAATGTTGAAACATACGCAAATATTGCGCCTATTATTCTTCGCGGCGCAAAGTGGTATTCTTCCATAGGTACAGAAAAATCAAAGGGCACAAAGGTTTTTGCACTCGGCGGCAAGATAAACAATGTCGGTCTTGTTGAAGTGCCCATGGGCACCACTATCCGTGAGATAGTAGAGGAGATTGGCGGCGGTGTTCCAAACGGCAAAAAATTCAAGGCGGCTCAGACAGGCGGCCCGTCAGGCGGCTGCGTCAGTGCTGAATACATGGATGTTCCCATTGATTATGACAACCTTATAGAAATAGGCTCAATGATGGGTTCGGGCGGCATGATAATCCTTGATGAAGATACGTGTATGGTGGATATTTCAAAATTCTATCTTGAATTCACCGTGGATGAAAGCTGCGGCAAGTGTACCCCCTGCCGTATAGGAACACGCAAACTGCTTGATTATTTAACAAGGATTACGGACGGCACTGCAACTATTGAGGATCTTGATAAGATAAAAGAACTTTCAAATCATATGAAAAATTCCTCTCTCTGTGCCCTTGGTCAGACTGCGGCAAATCCCATTCTTTCCACGCTCAACGCATTCGGTGAGGAATATCTTGAGCATATTAAAAACAAACGCTGCCCTGCTCATGTGTGCACGGCTCTCCTTTCATTCACAATAAACCCGGAAAAATGCCGCGGCTGCACGCTCTGCGCGCGCAACTGCCCTGTAGGCGCTATCACCGGAAATGTGCGTGAGCCGCATACCATAGATGCAGACAAATGTATCAAGTGCGGTTTGTGTATGAGCAACTGCCACTTTGAGGCAATAGAGAAGAAGTAAGGGGGCGATGAATATGGTTAAACTTAAGATAAACGGAATACCCGTTGAGGCGGAGGAAGGCGCAACTATAATAGAAGCCGCAAGGCTTGCAGGTATAGATATACCGTCGCTCTGCTATTCGAAAGAAATAAACTGCATAGGCGCCTGCCGTGTGTGCATAGTTGAGGTAAAGGGAGCAAGAAGTCTTGTAGCATCCTGCGTATATCCTGTTGAAGAGGGTCTTGAGGTGTGGACTAATACACCCAAGGTACGCCAGTCAAGGCAGACAACTCTTGAGCTTCTGCTCTCGGAGCATCACAAAAAATGTCTTTCCTGCGTTCGCTCAAGCAGGTGCGAACTTCAGAAACTCTGCAAGGATTACGGCGTTGATGAGGATAGATTCCCCGACACGGAAATGCTTCAGGAGGTTGATTATTCTTCATCATATCTTGTAAGGGACAACAACAAGTGTATTCACTGCATGCGCTGTACTGCTACCTGTAAAAATCAAACTGTGGGCGTTATCGGCCCCAGAAACAGAGGCCACAACAAAACAATCGGCTGTGCTTTTGATATTCCGCTTCAGGAAACGGCGTGCGTTGGCTGCGGTCAGTGTGTTGTTTCATGCCCCGTAGGCGCGCTCTATGAAAAATCAAGTGTGCCCGATGTGTGGGAAGCTATCGCCGATCCGTCAAAAAGAGTGGTATTTTTCACGGCTCCAGCTATCAGAGCGACACTTGGCGAGGAGTTTGATCTGCCGATAGGCACAAATGTTGAAAAGAAACTGCCCGGCGCTATCAGAAGGCTTGGTGCGGACGCCGTGTTTGATATGGACGTTACAGCCGACCTGACAATTCTTGAAGAGGCAAATGAACTTATTGACAGGATTAAGAACAAAAAGCCCCTTCCCATGTTCACTTCTTGCTGCCCCGGATGGGTTAAATTTGCGGAGCATAACTTCCATTCGCTTCTGCCAAATCTTTCAACATGCAAATCACCTCAGCAGATGTTCGGCGCACTGCTCAAAACATATTATTGCGAAAAAGAGGGCATAGATCCAAAGGATCTGTATGTTGTATCCGTAATTCCGTGCACGGCAAAGAAATTTGAGATAACACGCCCCGAAATGGAGGGCGATGTGGATGCGGCTATCACCACACGTGAACTCGGCCAGATGATAAGCGGAGCCGCTATCAATTTCAACGCACTCAAGGATGAAGAGTTTGATTCACCGTTTGATGTTGCCAGCGGCGCGGGCGTTATTTTCGGCGCAACGGGCGGCGTTATGGAAGCGGCGCTCAGAACTGCCGCAAATATTTTGGACGGAGATTTCAAGCTTGTTGATTTCAGCGAAATCAGGGGCGTAAACGGCATAAGAACTGCCACATATAATGTTGCGGGAATTGAGATAAAAGTTGCCGCGGCAAGCGGTCTTGCGGATGCAAGAAAGCTTTGTGAAGAGGTTGAAAGCGGAAACTCGCCTTATCATTTCATAGAGATAATGGCGTGCCCCGGCGGCTGTATTAACGGAGGCGGTCAGCCTATACAGAGAGATGCTACAAGAAATACAGTTCCTATTAAAGAGCTTCGTGCTAAGGCGCTATATGATGAGGATTCGGCGCTCAAGCTCAGGCGTTCTCATGATTCTCCCGTTATAGAAAGGCTCTATAAGGAATACTTAGGAAAGCCCAACAGCGAAAAGGCGCATCACCTTTTGCATACAACGTATACTCCCAGAGATAAATACTGATATTTAAGTCTTATGGCAGGCAGACCGAAAAGAGTAAATTTTCGGTCTGCCTTTTTTTGATAAATTTGTGACTTTTTTGTGTTCTCGGTTGTGTTATGGGTGAAAGACCTGATCAGGCTTTTGCTTTTATTTGTATATTTCGCTTTTTTAGCGGGAAAGGAGGAAAAATGGCAGATAAATATATTGAAGAAATTTTCCGGCAAAAATATGAAAAATACTCTCAATTGATATTCAAAATAGCGTTTCTGCATATGGGCAGCACCTGTGATGCTGAAGATGTTATGCAGAATGTGTTTATGAAACTGCTTTATAATTCCCCCGATTTCAAGGACGACGAGCATGAAAAAGCCTGGCTGATACGTGTTACCCAGAATATGTGCCGAAATTCCCTGAAAGTCCGCGTAAGGCAGTGCGCCGAATACCATGACGGTGTTGCGGCTTATAAAGAGCGGGATATATCCAAAGCGATTGATATTAGTATGAAGATAAAAGACCTGCCCGCAAGCTATAAGACCGCAATATTCCTTTGTTATTATGAAGATATGACGATAAAAGATATCTCAAAAACACTCAGGATAAGCCAGTCGGCAGTAAAAATGCGGCTTAAAAGGGGCAGGGAATTGCTTAGGTCTGAACTGGAGGAATACAGATATGAGTAATACTGAATTCAAAAAAGCGTTTGACAGCGTTGCGCCCGATCCGTATATGGAATCCAGAGTGCTTGAAAATATAAAAACTTCAAAGAAAAAGCACTTCCCGTTAAAGCCTGTTTTAAGCGGCGCTTTAGCGTTTGCGGTAATAGCTGCCTGCGCAGGCGGAGTGCATTATAAGACCACTTATACTGACAGACCGTTTTCTGTAATTGTTGTATCGGCTTCAGATGAGATCACGAACAGCGCCGTTATAGGAGATAAAGAGATATCTCTGCCGGAACTGACCGTTGAAGCGGATGAGTACAGCTCCGGGGATACGGGTGTGTATACAAATAATAATGCAGGTTTTGCCGTAAGCGGTGATGATATTGATTATATACAGTATAAAAGTGAAAACGGCTACTTTTTCTATGCAGATGAGCTTAAAATGATACGCGATAAACTTAACGGCGATTATTATGCGGCTGTTATCCCTGTTTCCGACGCTGACACACAGAATATTAACAGCCTGCTTAAAAGCAAGAACGTGGAGACCGTTTTCGACGATTACGTATCATCGCATAATGTTTCTGAGTATTTCAGCGGCATAAGCACAGATATGTATAATTATCAGGTGGAGTTTTTAAAATGCTCTGATGAGATAGGTTGTGATGACGAAGACGGCTATGCGTTTTTCCTTACCGATCTTTCAAAGACTATGGATTATTATAGCGGCACAGGCATTGTTGCAAACGGCACCGAAACGCTTACCGTTGACAGATATGATATTTCCAAAGAAGTGCTTGAGAAATATTATAACGAGGATGAAATACTGATGATGACAAATGTCGGTTATCAGCCGCAGGCGGCGGTGGAAGCTCTGCTTAATGACCCCGATATGGATAAAAGCACTCTTCCGGGAGATGTGATTACGATAACCGTTACTTTTAAGGACGGCAAAAAGGCAAGAAAAGTTATAACCGTTTCGTTTGACAGCAAAGGCGCGGCGCATTTTGCTTACAAATAAATACCGAAACCCCTACCTCCGGGCGGCTGAGAAATCAGTCGCCTTTTTTATTGCTTTTTTTCGGAATTATGCCCTTTTAACGCTATGGAACAGCCGTTTTCCGCCCTAAGGGTGAAAGGACCTTTCAAAAATTAACGGAGGCGTATATGGGAAGACGAAAAAAGAAAACTCCGCAGGAGGAGATTTGCGACGGTTTCAGACAGCTTGCATTCGGTACCGTGCAGGACGCCGTTGCTCTTCTTTTTGCGGATGACCGTGAAATACTTGAGAAACTGCCCGAATATGATCTTTTCAATATCAGCGAGATCAAAAAGCCGAAAGGCGGCGGTATGGAAATAAAGTTTTTTGACAGAATTAAAGCGCTTGAAAAGCTGTGGGAATTTTCCGAAACAGGTTCTTCAGAACCACTCAGCTTTTACAGGGCTCTTGAGGAGGGCGCCAAAAACGCCGCAGGCACCCTCGGCGGTGATTATGGCGAATAGCTTTTACCCTTTTTCGCCGAAACAGCTTGCCGTTCTTACGTGGTGGTGCCAGGGCAGTCCCGCCGCTGATAAAAACGGAATAATATGTGACGGCGCTGTGCGCTCGGGAAAAACGCTTTGTATGAGCATTTCCTTTATCAGCTGGGCATTTTACCGCTTCAATGAAACTTCTTTCGCAATCTGCGGCAAAACGATAGCGTCGCTCAGGCGCAATGTTGTAACGCCGCTGATTCCCGTTCTTACCTCCCTTGGCTTTGCCTGCAGTTACAAGCTTAGCCGCAACTTTATAGAGATAGAAAGGGGCGGAAGGCGCAACCGCTTTTACCTTTTCGGCGGGCGTGATGAATCTTCTGCCTCTTTGATTCAGGGTATGACCCTGGGAGGCGTTATGCTTGACGAGGCGGCGCTTATGCCCCGCTCCTTTGTTGAACAGGCGCTTGCGAGGTGCTCTCTTGAGGATGCCAAATATTGGTTCAACTGCAATCCTGAGCACCCGTTTCACTGGTTTTATAACGAGTGGATTTTGAAAAAACAGCAAAAGAATATGCTTTATCTCCATTTTACTATGGAGGATAATCCCTCTCTTTCTCCTGAGGTGATCAGCCGCTATAAAAATCTTTATTCCGGCGCTTTTTATGAAAGATTCATAGAGGGAAAATGGGTTGCGGCGGACGGCCTTGTATATCCTATGTTCAGCCCCGAAAGACATATCAGAAAAAGCAGCGGCGTTTTTTCTCAGTATTATCTCTCATGTGATTACGGCACAGTAAATCCGTTTTCACTTGGGCTTTGGGGCAAAAGCGGCTCAAAGTGGTACAGAATCGGCGAATACTACCACAGCGCAAGGGATGCGGGCGTTCAGCTTACAGATGAGGAATATTACAAAAATCTGTGCGACCTTGCGGGAAACAGAAAAATAGAAGCGCTTATCATAGACCCGTCTGCGGCAAGCTTTGCAGAAACAGTGCGCCGCCACGGTAAATACAGGGTCATCAAGGCGGACAATGATGTTCTAAAGGGCATAAATCTTGTGTGCCGGGCGCTTAAAGAAGATGATATTTATTTTTATCCGTGCTGTGAGGACACGATCAGGGAATTTTCGATATACCGCTGGGATAACGATATAAAAAGGGATTCGCCGAAAAAAGAAAACGACCACGCAATGGATGATATACGCTATTTTGTTTCCACCGTTTTATACGGCAAAAACAGCGATATCTACACATTCGCGGTAGAAAGGATGTGAAAGCTTGGGCCTGTTCAGTAAAAGAAAGTCGGGCAAAGCCGCAGGCACTGCCGCAGCGGCGGTGCAGACGAGCGCTTTTTCAAATCACTCTTTTGTAAATCTGGGCGGGTTTATGAATCTCGGTCTGAACAACCGCGTTTATAAATCTCTCAGGGAAAATGTGCCCGTCATAGACGCGGCAGTGCTTAAAATAATCAGGCTTATAAATGATTTTGAGTTTGAGACGGGGAACGATCAGACAGACGCGCAGATGAACAAGTTTTTTGAAGGTATCTGCGTGGGAGGAAATCAGACGGGTATCAGCGCGTTTGTTTCCACCTACCTTTCGGACTTGCTCACTTACGGCAGTGCGGCAGGTGAAATGATTGCCGATGACAGCGGGTTTTACGCGCTTTATAACGGTGAGCTCAGCGCTCTTGAGGTGAAAAGGGCGCAGAACAATCTTGATATTGAGTTCTACAACAGCGGCAAAAAACTGCCTCGCCAGGATCTTATCCTGTTTTCCGCTCTTAATCCGGAGCCCGGCAGTATTCTGGGCACAAGCCTTTTGAGGGGACTGCCGTTTATTTCTGACGTACTGCTCACAATCTACAACACCATAGGTGAAAACTGGGAGCATGCGGGCAATCTCAGATATGCTGTAACATATAAACCTGCTGACGGTGACACGGATGCGGGTGTAGCCCGTGACAGGGCAAGCCAGATTTGCCGTGCGTGGCAGGACGCCATGAGCAGCAAGGATACCGTAAAGGATTTTGTTGCCGTTGGCGATGTAAGCGTGAAAGTAATAGGGGCAGACAACAACGTGCTTTCAAGCGAAATACCTGTAAGACAGCTTATGGAGCAGATAGTTGCAAAAACGGGTCTTCCGCCGTATATGCTTGGCTTTTCGTGGTCTACTACTGAGCGAATGAGCCAGCAGCAGGCGGATATGCTCACAACTGAGCTTGAGGCATACAGGAAGATAATAACGCCCGTTCTTATGAAAATAGCGGCAAAATATATGGAGGTCAACTCCCTATATCTGCCTGTAAAAATCAAGTGGGCAGATATCACGCTTCAGGATGAAACGGAGCACGCTAAGGCACGCCTTTACAACGCCCAGGCAGATAAATTACTCAAGGAGGGCACTGATGACTGATATACTTACAGTTAAAACATACACGCCCGACGAAAGCGATTTTGAAAAGATAAGGGCGTTTACGCGCCGTGAATTTTCAGAGGACGAGCTGTATGTGTTTGAGGCAACTTTATGTGACAACGATATAGACAGGGATTTTGAAAAATTCTCGGATAGTGCGCTCAGCGCGCTTCAGAAGCTTTTTATAGGCAAGACCGGCATAAAAGACCATTCAATGAAAGCTCAGGATCAAACGGCAAGGATTTTTGATACCCGTCTTGAAAAAACAGCGGGCAAAATAACGGCAGACGGCGAGCCGTATATCGCGCTAAAAGCAAAGGCGTATATGGTTCGCACCCCTGAAAACGAATCGCTTATAAAGGACATTGACGCGGGAATTAAAAAAGAAGTTTCCGTTTCATGCAGTGCGAAAAAAAGGATATGCTCTGTCTGCGGGTCAGACAGATCCGAATCGTACTGCGGTCATATAGCAGGCAAAACCTACGGGGGAAAACTCTGCTACACGATTCTTGACGATGTTTCCGACGCTTATGAATTCAGCTTTGTTGCCGTGCCCGCACAGAGAAACGCGGGCGTTGAAAAAGCGTTTGATACAGAAAAGGACGGTATTATGACTGAAGATATTATAAAGAAACTCAAAACGGGCGGCACAACTGTTTCCGATTCCGAGGCGGCTTATATAGTGGAGCTTGTAAGCGGCCTCAGTGATGACGCCGCTCTCGGCAGGGAATACAGAAAAAGTCTTATAAAAGACCTTGTAAAGCTGTGCAGCAAAGAGCTGCCGCAGCTTGATATTGAAATATTCAAAAAACTTGCCGATGTTATGACAGCGAAAGAGCTTGTATGCTTTAAAGAAGCGTTTGAAAAGCAGCGCGCTCAGCGTGAAAAGCCCTCCCCTCAGCTTGCAAAGCAAAAGGAGCAGGGCGTAAAAGGCTCTTTCAATGAATTCAGAATTTAGGAGGAACACAAATGAGAGTAGGATATAAGGGATTTAACGAACAGGTGCTCACCTTTCCTGCCGCAGATGAAATAACTGCGGGCAGTCCCGTGACCATTGCGGATACAGGTCTTATTGCAAACAGCACAGCAGACGCGGAGTTTGCGGGCATTGCTACACAGGGCGGAGATAAATTTGCCCCTGTTATGGTGAGCGGTTATACAAAACTTTCATACAGCTCAGGTACGCCGAAATGCGGCTGGCAGTATCTTACCGCAGACGGCAGCGGCGGTGTTAAATTTGCCTCCAGCGGCAAAAAAGCATATCTTGTTGTTGAATTTGATACAGACGCCAAGACCGTCGGCGTGATTCTTTGATGCAAAGGAGGATTTATAATGGCATTTGATAATATTAAGCTTGATAAGGGGCTTTATTCCTCTTCAAAAGGTTTTACTGCTTCTCTTGAGGCGGCTGACCCGTCCGAAAATTATATCGGCACAGAACTGGAGGGACTTGATGCTTACCAGCGTCAGCTCAAAAGATTTAACATTAAGGTTTCCGGCACAGGATCGGACAGCGTTTCTAAATTCTTCCAGACAAGTGATTCAGCTGTGCTTTTCCCTGAATATGTCAGCCGTGCTGTGCAGCAGGGTATTGAGGAAACCGATCTCCTTTCAAAGATAATAGCAACCACAACAGAGGTGGATTCACTTGATTACCGCTCTGTGGAAAGCATTCCGTCAGATGATGAAAAAGAGCTTGCCGCAGTAGGCGAGGGCGCATTTATTCCCGAAACTACCATAAGGGCAAAGGATAAACTTACCCGTCTTTATAAAAGGGGCAGAATGCTTGTTGCGTCATATGAGGCAATCAAGTTCCAGAAGCTTGATCTCTTTACCGTAACACTCAGGCAGATAGGCTCATATATCGCCCGCTCACAGTTTGCGGACGCTATTGAGGCGCTTGACGACGGCACTTCTGAAGTTATCTCTGCTTCGGGTGATACAGTAACATACAACGATCTTATCAATCTTTGGGCAAAGCTTTCGCCTTACAACATGACCACGGTAATCGCGGGCGTACCCAGTATTTCCGCTCTTCTCAATATGGATGAATTCAAGGATTCGGTTGCGGGTCAGAATTTCCACGGAACGGGTAAAATGATTACTCCGCTCGGTGCGGAAATCGTAAAATGCAACGAGCTTGGCGCAGACAAGATTATTGCGCTTGATAAAAACGCGGCGCTTGAAAAAGTGTGCGCAGGCGGTGTTGTGACCGAGTATGACAAACTTATTGACAGACAGCTTGAAAGAGCAACTGTTACCACCATTGCGGGATTTTCAAAGATATTCCCCGATGCGTGCAAGTTTGTTGAATTCGGCGAGTAATAAAGAAAGGAGTGCGGGCGATGATAGACAGGGCGGAAGTCCTTGAATGCCTGAAAGAATTAGGCTTGTCCGAAAACCCTGAAAGTTACGGCGCGGTGATAGACTGTGCCTGCAGCAGCGTTTACGCCCGCTTAAAGGACAAGGCGTACGAAACGGACTGCCGAGCGGTCTTTCTTGCCGCCGCGCAGGCAAACTATATTATCTGCTGCGGCAGTGAACAGTCCGGCGGGTTTGATTCCTTTACCGCGGGCGATGTTTCGTTCAGCGGCTCAACAGGTGCGGCACAATCGGCAAAAGCCGTTCTTGCCGCCGCAAGGGAAAACGCCGCCGATCTTATTAATGACGGCGCCTTTGCTTTTAAGAGTGTCTGAATGAACAGAGCTATAAAAATTAAAAACGGCCTTAAAAAAGCAGGAAAACAGGTGTATCTTAAAGACGGCGAATGGGTCTCTACCCCGTTTTATGCCGTTGTTGCGCAGAAGTGGAGAAGCAACAGGTCAAACTTTGAGCAGGTGCAGACAGCGGCAGGTTCGGTCAGCAAGGACTATTTTACTTTTATAGGGCCTTATGATCACAATATAATTTCTCTTTCCGATGACGCGCGGGTGCTTTTGGGAGATGAGGAATTTGTTTTTAAAAAGAAGGAAGAGGTAGCGGCAGGCGGCGAAAAGTTGTTTTACTGGGGTGTTCTGAGAAAGGTATGGTTGGGCGAAGATGATTGATTTCAGCAAAATTACGGCTCAGATAATCGAAAAGCTGAGTCAGAATGATTATTTTGAAAACTTTAAGATAATTTCGGCTTTTGAGCCGCGTCAAAAACCTACGATACCTAAAAGACCGGCTATAGTATGCGGAATTTCAGAGGCAAGCGCGCAGACAGCCGCCCTTGGGGAAGATGTGCTGGCAGGGCAGGTCACTGCTTATGCGGATATCTATGCTCCTTACAGTATGCGCGGCTTTGATTTTCTGCAGACGGCAGGCAGGATATTTCAGTGTATTTGCAGTGATGTCCCTGTCTCTATAGGTGCAGGTTCAATTACTGCGGATGATGAGTCCGAATGTTTTGTAATGCGCCTTACGGTAACCTTTTCCGATAAGATTAATTTTGATTAAGACTGATACGGTGATTTTATGAATGAATATAGTGAAATTTATGAGCTTTCCGAGTATTTGAGGCTTGATTCAAAAAGGTACGATTCTTCAGTCGGTGGTGAATAAGAGATGATGATAAGGCTTAAATACAAGGATTTTGAGTTTGAGCAGAATCCCGCCGAGATCAGCGTCGAAAAATCAAAGAACATCAGCGAGCGCTCCCTGCCGTCAGCGGGGAGCGCCGTTGAGGAGATAGCGCAGAATGCGGCAAGTATAACGGTGAGCGGAAAGTTTTACGGCGCCGGCAGTGTTCAAACTGCGGCAAAGCTTGCCGCTCTTTATGATGACGAGGGAGCGGGCCCGCTTTTTTTGCCTGACGGAAGATTCTTCAGCGCCTATTTTTCTTTGTTTTATACTAACCTGAATGCAGCTGAAAATTCTGTGGAATACAAACTCGTTTTTAAAGAGGAAAGCGGCGGAGCCAGCTATAAAAAAGAGCGCAGTTTCGTTTTTGCAAAAGACGGGGAAAACTGCTTTGATATAGCTTATGCTAATTCCGTAAAACTTGAGGATATTATAGAACTAAACGGTTTCAAAACGCCTTTTGACGTGCAGGAAGGCCAAAGGGTGAGAATAAGATGATATTTGAAATTTTTGATTCATCCGGCAAAGCATTAACAGATTTTGAAGTTGTATCGTATGAGCTTTCAAGCGAGATTGCGGCAGCGTGCGACGGGCTGCGGCTTTATATTTTTACAAAAAAAGCATTATCAGATGTCAGAACCGTCTGTGCGTATCAGGACGGAGTTAAGATATTTTACGGTTTTGCGGATAAGTTTCAGCTAAGCTATGACGAGGACGGATATACGGCTTTTGTTTACGCTCGGTCAAGCGCGTGTGTGCTTGTTGATAACGAAGCGTATCCGGGGCAGTACAGCTGCCCTACATCAAGGCAGCTGTGGTACATTCATGCAAAGCCGTTTGGGTTTACTTTCGGTCTGCCGGAAGTATTTACGCAATCGGAATATATAGTCAGCAAGGGGCAGAGCTGTTTCGGAGCAATAGATAAGTTTATGCAGTATGCCTGTGGCAAAAGGATATATGTTACACCGGAGAATGAGGTGTGTGCTTTTGACACATCCGAAAATGTAAGATATCTTGATGCGGATAAAATAGTTTCTGTTTGCGCCACTGTTGATAAAAGCAGTGTTATAGGCAGAATAGATTATAAAATTAATTCGGATGAAAAATATATTTACCGCTTGGAAAGCCGCTTTGCTGATGACAACGCCGTAACATCCAGAAAGCTGATCAATCTTTCCTCCCTGCCTGTGTGGCAGAGAGAGGCAGAGGCTCACAGGCAGATATCTGAATCACTTGAAAACTATTTTACGGTTACAGTCATCCTTGCGGGAGATTGCGATTTAAGACTGTCTGACAGAGTGAGCGCAAATTTTGAACGGCTGGGAATAAGCGGAGAATTTATTTTAAGTTCTATTATCCGCGCTAAAAATTCAAAAGGTACAAAAACAACTCTTACATTAAGAAAAGAAATAGACGGGGAGCTGGTGAATTATGTGGCTGAGCAGGAGCTTTAAAAGTACGGAGCAAAACGCCGCCGAAACAGGAGTAATAACTCTCAATACAGACGATGTTACAGAGGCTAATTCCTCTTTGCCGTCAAGAAGTGCGCAGTGTTTTTCGCCTTACGGTTATTCATCACGTATTCCCGTAGGCGAAGAAGTGCTTATTGTTAACGGCGCGTCCGGTTTGGCGGTTGCCGGCACCAAAATGGATTCCGGCGCTCTTGAACAGGGCGAAGTTGAGATAAGGTCTCTCGGCGGGGCAAGTATTCTGCTGAAAAATGACGGAAGCGTAGTTATTAATTCCCTTGTTATTGATAAAAACGGAAATATTGAAGAGAGGTGAGCGCTACGGATATTTTTAACAGCGAAAGTGAATATGAAGCTATGGTGCTTGAAAACACAGCAAGAGTTATAAAAACTCACAGGGGTGATTTTTACCCTGACTGCGATTACGGCAGTGATGTCTATAAAACGGCAAATGAGCCTAAGGCGCTTTACGCTTTAAGTGCAGTGTGCCGCGCGCTGTATAAAATGGATGGAATATATCCCGTAAGCGCGCGTGAAACTGAAAACGGTTTTGACTTCACCATATTGCTCAACGGAGCGGAAAGGCAGGTGAGCGTTTCGTTTTGAGTATTACTTATGATGAGATATTACATGAAATGGAAACGCAGTTTTATAACGAGTGCGGCGAATACGTAAAGGATTATCCTGAAGTTGAGCTTAAATTTAAAGCGGTTGCAAGTGAGATATATGCAGCCCATACTGCGGCTGATTTCGCTCTCAAGCAGGCGTTTGTTCAGACTGCAACGGGTGAATACCTTGATAAGCATGCCGAGATGCGCGGCATAACCAGAAAGGACGCTTCACGCGCAACGGGTTATCTTTCTTTTTTTGTTACACAGGAATATGAGGAGAATGTCGATATACCTGAAGGCACTATCTGTTCCGTAAAAGACAACCCGCTTATTCAGTTTGCAACAAACTATCGAGCGTTTATATTACCGGGCGATACCGGAGTTACCATAGAAGCATCCGCGCTTAACGAGGGCGAGGAATATAACGTGCCTGCAGATAGTATTACGGTAATGGTAAATCCGCCCGAATATATATATTCCGTTACTAATCAGCGCGCATTTACCGGAGGCTCTGACCCTGAATCTGATGAAAGTCTAAGGCAGCGAATAATAGATTCTTACGGCAGCGCACTCAGCAACGGCGTAAACGTGAAATCTATGATAGAGCAGATACTTACCATTGATGATATAAAAGACTGCAGCATTGAATATGACCCTGAGGAAAATATCACCCATGTGTGGTTAAGAACAGCCAGCGACGAACCGCTGGATTCCTATATCACAGATAAAGTTGAGGAAAAACTCGGCATTCTTGAAATATGCAATGTGGATTATGATATAACGCTTGCGCAAAAAAATGCGTTTTCTGTTTTCGCCGCTGTCCAGGCAGCCCGCGGTGCTGATAAGGAAAAACTGCTTTCCGATGTGGAAACTGCTATAAGGGAAGCATGTTCGGGTCAAAAGATAGGCACTCAGATAAATCTTTCAAGCGTTACTGCTTCGGTTATAAGTGTTGATAATGTGGAGCTTGCTGAAATCTCTGCCCAGCCTTCTTATGAAGGCGTTATTCCGTGCCCCACCGGCGGTTATTTATCTCTTGATGATGTGCAGGTGGAAATATATGAGTAATACGGTTTATGACAGGCTTTCCGCACTTATACAGACTGTTGGCCTTGAAGGCGAGGAAGGCAGTGTTCAGCGAGCAGAAATAATTGCGTACAGCTATGCGGTTTCTCTTGCTCAGAACGCGGCGGAGCAGGCGCTCAGCGAGGTGTTTACAGACACTATGGGAGAAAAAGGACTGCTTATGTACTGCGATTTGCTTAACATAGAAACAGGAGAAACTCCTGAAGAAACAAAAAGTAAGATAATCGAGCGCTTAGCTCAGGGCTTTTATACAATAAGCCTTGACGAATTCCGCACCGCAGAGGAAAACACCCCCGGATATAATTATACGTCTACATTTGACGGAGAAGTGGTAACCATTGACCCTGTCAGCAAAGACTCACTTGCGGGGTTATCAAATCTGATTCAAAATTATTATCCTGCGTTTTATTTTCCGCAGTTTAAGGGGAAAGGGATTACTTTTGACTATCTTGATTCCCTTGATTACCGATGGTATGAAACAGACAGGCTTTCCCTGCCATTTTTTGTGTGGGAAAGTCTTGGGTAATACGAATTATCATATCGCGTATCCCACATACGCGCAAAAAAGATATGGTGGGGGAAAGGCAGGAAGATATAAATGAGCGCTACTAACCAAACTTCTTTTTTAGGTCTGTCAAGCTGGCTGGGAACAGACAAACCTCAGAGAACTGATTTTAATGCGGATAATGAAAAAATAGATAATTTTGCATCGGAGCACACTGCCGATGTCAAATGTCATCTTTCAGAAGAGGACAGGGAAAAATTTGATACTCCGTATTTTACGGGTGTGTATTTCGGAAACGGAAAAGAAAATCAAACCGTTTCTACAAACTGCCCGTTCAGTCCCAGCTTCGGGTTTATATTCTGCTTGAATAAGCCGTGGCAGGAAACGGATTTTACAAACAAGAAAAGTTACAGCTATGCGGCAATTTTCGCGTCAAGAGGAAGTATGCCGGGCATAAGCATCTCCGACAAAGATCTTGTGGTGTCAAATACTATTACGGCTGTATCCAACACTGAATATTCAAATATGAATGAAAGCGGACGAACGTATTTTTATGCCCTTTTCAGATAAAGATATTCTTTAGGATACGGCTTACAATTAAAGATAGATTTAAGTGCTCAAAGCGGTTCGGATTTTACCGAACCGCTTTTTTCTTTACTTTATGAAAAAAGTATAATATAATAGTTTTTATTGATGCTGCGGCGCCGTTGCGCTGCTGAAAGGCGGTCTGATTATGATACTTGTTGTTGATGTAGGAAACACAAACACGGTTTTGGGCGTGTGGGATGCAGATAAACTTGTCTGCAGCGGCAGACTTTCCACTAATACGGGCGAAACCGATATTGAGTTTTCCATGAAACTCAGAACTTTCCTTGATTTAAACGGTGTAGGGCAGATAACGGGCGGCGTTATATCCAGCGTAGTTCCCGCTCTTGTGCGCACTATTAAAAGAGCCGTTGAAATGATATGCGGGGCTGAACTGATAGTTGTAGGCCCGGGAATAAAAACAGGGCTTAATATTAAACTTGATAATCCCGCAGAAATGGGCGCGGATCTTGTAGCGGGCGATGTTGCGGTTATAAACAAATATAAGCTTCCCGCAATCCTTTTTGATATAGGCACGGCAACAACCGCTTCTGTTATAGATAAATCAGGCGCACACCTCGGCGGAGCTATAATGTGCGGAGTCAAAACGGCAATAAACGCGCTTTCAAGCGGCACGGCACAGCTTCCGCAGATAGATATTTCCGCTCCGTCCAAAATCATAGGCGCAAATACTATTGACGCAATGAAGTGCGGCTCCGTAATAGGTACAGCGGCGCTTATAGAGGGCATGGTTATGCGCTTTGAAGAAGAGCTCGGAGAGAAAGCAACCGTAGTTATAACGGGCGGTCTCGGCGGCTCTATAGCAAAAGAACTCAGAATTCCCGTAACAGTAGATGATAATCTTCTGCTTGAGGGTCTCAGAATAATTTACGAAAAGAACCAGAAATAATCAGGAGGCAATATTTTGGCTGTATTCAGACCATTCAAAGCATTCAGACCGGCTGAAAAATACCAGCGTCTTATCCCGGCACTTCCGTATGATGTTATGAGCAGCGACGAGGCGCGTGAGGCAGTTCGTTCAAATCCGCTTTCTTTTCTTCATGTGGACAGAGCAGAGATAGATTTTCCGCCTGGAAAAAGCCCGTATGAAAAAGATGTTTATGAAAAGGCTAAAGAAAATCTTTTAAACCTTGAAAAAAGCAGAGCGCTTGTTCAGGACGAAAAACCGTGCTTTTATATTTACCGCCAGGAAATGAACGGCAGAGTGCAGACGGGTATTGCCGGCTGTGCTTCAATAGATGATTATATGAATAATGTAATCAAAAAGCATGAGAAAACGCTTGCCAAAAAAGAGGCGGACAGGATACGCCATGTAAGTGTAACCAATGCAAATACAGGCCCCATCTTTCTGACTTACAGAAAAAATGATGAGATAACACGCATAATCAACGATTTTGCAGATAAAAACAGACCTGTCTACAATTTTGAGGCGGCAGGTGCGCTTCAGACGGTGTGGGTAATAGACGATGATGAGATAAATTCCCGCCTGAGCGAACTTTTCGGGTCTGTAAAAGCGTTTTATATAGCAGACGGTCATCACAGATGCGAATCTGCTGTTCGTGTAGGTCAGATGAAAAGATATGAAAACAGCAGTTATACGGGGGATGAGGAGTTCAACTTCTTCCTTGCCGTTGCTTTTGCTGATTCCGATCTGCGCATTATGGATTACAACAGGGTTGTAAAGGATCTCAACGGATTTTCTCCCGCTGAATTTATCGGCAGAATATCTGATTCTTTCGAAGTGAAGAAGCAGGATAAGCCTTATTCCCCTTCAGAAAAACATACTTTCGGCATGTTTCTTGACGGGCAGTGGTATTCGCTTAAAGCAAATGAGAAAATAATTAATGATTTTAACCCGGTTGAGGCGCTTGATGTTTCTGTGTTACAGAATAATCTGCTTGATCCTGTTCTCGGAATCAAAGATCCTAAAAATGATGAGCGCATAGATTTTATAGGCGGTATAAGAGGGTTAAGCGAACTCGAAAAAAGAGCAAACACAGATATGAAGCTTGCTTTTTCAATGTATCCCACAACGGTGGGTGAATTAATGGCGATAGCCGACGCAGGCGAGATAATGCCGCCGAAATCAACATGGTTCGAGCCGAAACTGCTTTCAGGTATATTTATTCATCATCTTTCATAAGCGCAAATTTTGTAGCGGTTTATAATTTGTTTATAATCTGAGTTGTAAAACGGCGTTTAATATGTTAAAATAGTACATCATAATATTTAGGAGCATTTGAGTATGAAAATCGCACTCGAATACGGCAAGGATTTTGATATAAAACGTCAGACCGAATATGCCGTAAAAGGAATTACAAAAATCTGTAACAAAATCGGCCCCAGAAAGCCCGGTTCACCTGAAGAGTACCGTGCACAGCAGTGGTTCCAGAAAGATATGAAAAACTACTGCGAGGAAACAAAAATAGAGGAGTTTACTCTTCACCGCCAGGGATTTATGGGATTTATTCCGTTTACGGTTGCCTGCGGTATCGCAAGCGTGTTCGTAAACTGGTTTGCAAGCCCGATAGCTGCATTTATCCTTTGTATACTTGCATTTATTCCGCTTGTATTCGAATTCCTTATGTATAAGCAGTTCGATGATTTCCTTTTCCCGAAGCAGACTTCACACAATATGGTAGCGGTTAGAAAGCCATCGGGCGAGGTTAAGAAAAGATTTGTAATGGTAGGCCATTCCGATTCACAGTTTGAATGGACTATTAACTACCTTATAGGCGGACTTCAGGCAAAGCTTTTTGTTGAAATTCCCGCTGTTGTAGGTCTTGTTGTTGATACAGTTTTTGCACTTGTCTGCATAATCGCCGGCAAGGGTGCTGCAGCAATGAGTATAGAAAACACAAAGTGGTTCTTTATCACATTCTTTGTTGTTTCATGTGTGTTTATCCCGTTTGAGTTTGCATTCCTCTTTTTCCAGAGCTGGACTAAATCAGTTCCCGGAGCATCTGATAACCTTTCAGGATGCTATGTAGGAATGGCTACTATTAAAGCACTTGCCGAGGCAGGCATACGCTTTGAAAACACTGAAGTAATGCTTGTATGTTCAGGTTCTGAGGAAGCAGGACTGCGCGGAGCTAAAGCATTTGCAAAGGCTCATGAGAAAGAGCTTAAAGATATTCCTACATGTGTTGTTGCTATTGATACATTTAGAGATCTTGAAACAATGGCTGTATATCACAAAGACCTTTCAGGCACTCTTCAGCACCATGAGGGCGCAAAAGTGCTTATGCATGACGCAAGTGCAAACTGCGGATTTGACGTTAAGTATGAATCTATTTACATAGGCGGTTCAGACGCTGCGGCATTTACCCAGCGCGGAATACCCGCAACGGGATTTGCAGCTATGGATCCTGCCCCGCCGAGATATTACCACACTCGTCTTGATACTCCGGAAAATCTCAGACCGGAAGCAATTGAAGCGGGTATTTCAATTATGGTTGAGGCGTGCTGTATGTTTGATAAAGACGGCGCCAAGGGCATTACAGACTGATTATTATTGCATTGCCGGCTTTCACTGGGTATCCTAATGAAAGCCGGTTTTTTAAAGGCTGAAAACGAATGATTTTCTGGCAGGTGATTTGATTGAAACTTCTTGTGCTGGACGGAAACAGCATTATAAACAGGGCGTTTTACGGTATAAAGCTTCTTTCCACAAAAAGCGGCATCTACACAAATGCGGTATACGGATTTCTGAATATTCTTCTTAAACTTAAAGAAATTTCGCAGCCGGATGCAATCGGTGTTGCTTTTGACGTTCATGCCCCCACTTTCAGGCATAAAAAGTATGATGAATACAAGGCGGGCAGGCACGCAATGCCGGATGAACTGAGAATGCAGATGCCGATATTAAAAGATATTCTTAAATCTCTCGGCATAAAGACTGTGGAATGTGAGGGCTGGGAAGCGGATGATATCCTCGGCACCCTTGCCCAAGCTTGCCGTTCAGCGGGCAATGAGTGCTTTATAGCCACGGGAGACAGGGATTCTCTCCAGCTTGCGCACGGCGGAGTAAAGGTGCTGCTTGCGCATACAAAATCAGGCAGGCCCGTTACTGATATATATGATGAAAATACCGTTATGGAAGAGTACGGCGTAACCCCCGCAGAGCTTATTCAGGTAAAGGCTCTTCAGGGCGATTCAAGCGATAATATTCCCGGTGTTGCGGGCGTAGGGGCAAAAACGGCGCTCGATCTTATTCAGCGATTTCATAATATCGATTATATTTATGAAAATCTTGATGAGATAGATATAAAGAAAGGCGTGCGTGAAAAGCTTGCCCGTGATAAGGATAAGGCATATCTTTCACTTGATCTCGGCACTATACGCACAAATGCCCCCGTTGATGCAGATATAAATTCATATATCCCCGGCGATAATTCAGGCGCCGCAATGCTACTTGCAAAATATGAGCTTTACAGCCTTATTGATAAATTCGGGCTTAATGCTCAGCAGGCGGTTGAGCCTGTGCGTCAGGAAGAAAAAACTGCAGTTACGGTGAAAGAAATGGAAGATCCCGCTGGTTTCAGCTTCGGCGAGGAACTTTATTTCACTTTTGATATTGAGAATAACGAAATTTCACGTATGTACTTCGCAAACGGAGATACCGTTATCACCGTTTCCGCTTCGGATGCAGGCTTTGAAGATTTTGTAAAAAGGCTGTTTGAAAGCGATGCTCGTAAATATTCCTACAATACAAAGTATCTCCACCGCCTTGCCGCAACTCTCGGCACGGACTGCAAAAACGTCTGCGGCGATCTTATGCTTTCCGCATATTTACTTCGCCCGTCAGACAGCAATTATGATATTGACCACCTTTGCCTTGAATACGGAATTGCTCTGCCTGACGGCGGCGAAGAAAGCCAAAATGCCGTTTATGCGGCAGTGCTGAAAAGACTTTTTGAAAAAACCGATGTTCTCCTCAAAGAGGCGAACCAAACAGATCTTCTAAATAACATTGAACTTCCGCTTGCACGTGTGCTTGCAAAAATGGAGACAGCAGGTTTCGCTGTTGATAAAAAGGGTATAGAAGATTTCGGAAACCGTCTCGGCGGCAGGATAGATGAGCTTATTGCTCAGATTTACAGCGAGGCGGGCAGAGAGTTTAATGTAAACTCACCGAAACAGCTGGGAACAGTGCTGTTTGAGGAAATGCAGATACCCTGTAAAAAGAAAACCAAGAGCGGTTATTCCACTAAAGCGGAAGTGCTTGAGGAACTTGCCCCCGAATATCCAATCGTAAAACTAATACTTGAATACAGAAGCCTTGCCAAACTGAAATCAACTTACTGCGACGGTTTGCTCAAAGTCATTCAGGCGGACGGCAGGATACACACTTCGTTTAATCAGGTAGAAACACGCACGGGCAGAATTTCGTCGCTTGAACCCAATCTTCAGAATATTCCTATCAGGACGGAACTCGGCAGGGAAATGAGACGTTTCTTTGTTGCCGAAAGCGGTTCAACTCTTATTGACGCCGATTACAGTCAGATTGAACTCAGAGTGCTTGCCGCCCTTGCTAATGACGAAAATATGATAAATGCCTTCAATAACGGCGAAGATATTCATAAGACTACTGCCGCGCAGGTGTTCAATCTGCCTCCCGAAATGGTAACACCTCTCCTGCGCTCACGCGCAAAGGCGGTTAATTTCGGTATCGTTTACGGCATCGGCGCTTTCAGCCTTGCAAAAGATATCGGCGTTTCGGTAAAAGAAGCAAAGGATTATATAAACGGCTACCTTCACCATTTCAGCGGAGTTGCCGAATATATGGATAAAATGATTGAAACCGCCAAGAATAACGGCTATGCCGAAACTCTTTTCCACCGCAGAAGATATCTGCCGGAACTCGCTTCATCAAATCATATGATGCGTGCTTTTGGTGAAAGAGTGGCAAGGAATATGCCTATTCAGGGCACGGCGGCTGATATAATCAAAATCGCAATGATACGCGTGTGCGAAAGCCTTGAAAAGGAAAATATGAAATCCCGCCTTATACTTCAGGTGCATGACGAGCTTATTGTTGAATCGCCTGCTGATGAAGCTGAAAAGGCGCTTCAAATAGTTACAAGAGAAATGGAAAACGCCTGCGAACTCAGAGTGCGCCTTGTAGCAGACGGAAAAATCGGAAAAACCTGGTACGATTCACACTGATTTAATGCTATGGAAATAGAAAAATTATCTGAAAAATATATTAAAGATGTTGCTCAAATAGAAAAAGCGTGTTTTTCAAAACCGTGGGATGAGATATCGATTGCCGCAGAATTGAAAAACGAGTTTTCTGAATTTTATATTGCCGTTGAAAACGGCACTGCTGTCGGCTTTGTAGGGCTTTATGCTCTCACAGGCGAAGCGGATATCGTGCGCGTCGGCGTTCTGCCGCAGTACAGAAACCGCGGCATAGCCCGCGCAGTTCTCACCAAAAGTCTTGAAAATGTTGACGGCGATGTTTTTCTCGATGTCAGGGAAAGTAATGTCCCTGCTATATCGCTTTACCGTTCACTTGGGTTTTATGATACGGGTGTGCGAAAGGATTATTATTCCGATCCTGAGGAAAATGCTGTGCTTATGAAAAGAGATGCTGTTAAAGGAGGTAACGATATTGCTGATACTGGGAATTGAATCCTCTTGTGATGAAACAGCGGCTGCCGTTGTTGAAGACGGCAGAATTGTAAAATCAAACGTGATAGCTTCCTCTTTGGAGGAGCATAAGCTTTACGGAGGCGTTGTGCCCGAGATAGCGTCCCGCCGCCATGCTGAGGCTATCAGCGGCGTTGTTGCTCAGGCGCTTGAGGACGCAGGCTGTTCGCTGGATGATATAGAGGCGGTAGCGGTAACATTTGCCCCCGGGCTTATCGGAGCTCTGCTTGTGGGTGTAAGCTTTGCAAAGGGGCTTGCTGTTTCTGCTGATAAACCGCTTGTGCCTGTTCATCATCTGCGCTCGCATATCGCGTCAAATTATCTTACAAGTGATGTTGAGCCTCCGTTTTTAAGCCTTGTTGTCAGCGGCGGTCATTCGCATATTGTTGCGGTAAACAGCTATACGGATTATAAAATAATAGGAAAAACACGTGATGACGCGGCGGGCGAAGCACTTGACAAAGCGGGCAGAGCAATGGGTCTGCCGTATCCGGGCGGCGTCAGCATAGATAAGATAAGCCCGCAGGGCAATCCTGAGGCATATCATTTTCCGCATCCGAAAGTTGACGGCGCGCCTTATGACTTTTCATTCAGCGGTCTTAAAACCTCCGTTATAAATACAATACACAACTCGGCGCAGAAAGGCATAGAGATCAATACCGCTGATCTTGCCGCTTCATATCAGAAAGCGGTTGTAGACTGCCTTGCAGGCAATCTTGAAAAGGCGGCTAATGATTTCGGCTATAAAAAAATAGTGCTTGCAGGCGGTGTTTCGGCAAATTCTCTGCTCAGAAGCGAGTGCGAAAAGCTTTGCAAAAAGCACGGAATAAAGCTTTATAAGCCTGAACTTAAGTATTGCGGAGATAACGGAGCAATGGTTGCGGCTCAGGGATTTTATGAGTATAAAAGCGGCGTGCGCGCGTCTTCAAATTTAAATGCTTATGCAAATATGCCAATAGATATCGTTAAATTTTAGTGAATTAGTATAGTATCACTATTGAATTTCAAAAAATAGTTGGTATAATATTAATGACAAATGAGCCTGGGGCTCTTTGTCCTGAAATTGTTAATAATTAATAAAGGAGAATAAATATGGAAACTAATCTTACAAAAAATCCATCACTCCTTGCGTGGCTTGACGAGAAAATAGAACTTCTCAAGCCCTCCAAGATTATGTGGATTGACGGCTCAAAAGAGCAGATTGACGCCCTTAAAGCAGAAGCTGTTGAAACAGGCGAAATGATTAAGCTCAACGAGGATTTGCTTCCTGACTGCTATCTTCACAGAACAGCGGTTAACGACGTTGCCCGTGTAGAGGACAGAACTCTTATCTGCTCACGTGAAGAGAAGGATGCAGGCCCCACAAACCACTGGATGGATCCCGTTAAAGCTTATGAAATGCTTTACGATATTGCTAAGGATTCATATCAGGGCAGAACAATGTATATCATCCCCTATTCAATGGGCCCCGTTGGTTCACCGTTCTCAAAGATCGGTATCGAGATCACGGATTCAATCTATGTTGTTCTCAATATGAATATTATGACAAGAGTAGGCAAGAAAGTTCTTGACGCTCTCGGAGATTCAGATGACTGGGTACGCGGCATGCACTGCAAGTGCGATGTTGATCCCGAAAAGAGATGGATCTGCCAGTTCCCCGAGGATAACACCATCATCTCTGTTAACTCAGCTTACGGCGGAAACGTTCTTCTCGGCAAAAAGTGCTTTGCACTTCGTATAGCTTCATATCTCGGTAAAAATGAGATGTGGCAGGCAGAGCATATGCTCATTCTCGGTGTAGAAAAGCCAAACGGCGAAATCAAATATATCTGTGCCGCTTTCCCGAGCGCTTGCGGCAAAACCAACCTTGCAATGCTTATTCCTCCCGAGGGATATAAGAAGAAGGGTTATAAGGTTTGGTGCGTAGGCGATGATATCGCTTGGATCAGAAAAGGTCCTGACGGCAGACTTTACGCTATCAACCCCGAAAACGGTTTCTTCGGCGTTGCTCCCGGCACAAACGAAAAATCAAATCCGAATGCTCTTGCTGCTACTAAGAAGGGCACTATCTTTACAAACGTTTGCCACGATCTTGACAACAATTCAGTTTGGTGGGAGGGCCTTGATGATAACCCGCCTACAAACGCAATCAACTGGAAGGGCGAACCCTGGAACGGCAAAGAGTCTGATGAAAAGGGCGCTCATCCCAACTCAAGATTTACAGCTCCTGCAGTTAACTGCCCCTGCATCTCTTCAGAGTTTGAAAATCCGCAGGGTGTTCCGATTTCAGCATTCGTATTCGGCGGCCGTCGTGCTAAGCTCACTCCGCTGGTATATCAGTCAAAGAGCTGGAATCACGGTGTATTCGTAGGTTCTATCATGGGTTCTGAAACAACTGCTGCAGCTACAGGCGCAGTAGGCGTTGTTCGCCGTGACCCGATGGCTATGCTTCCGTTCTGCGGCTACAACATGGGCGATTACTGGAAACACTGGATCGAGATCGGTGAAACTCTTGACGAGGATAAGGCTCCCAAGATCTTCAATGTTAACTGGTTCCGTAAGGATGACGAGGGTCATTTCCTGTGGCCTGGTTTCGGCGATAATCTTCGTGTTCTTGATTGGATTATCGACCGCTGCGAGGGCAAGGTAGACGCTGTTGAAACAGCTATCGGTTACCTTCCCAAGGCTGAAGACATCAATCTTGAAGGCCTTGATATGACTAAAGAGGATCTTGAAAACATCCTTGATGTTGATAAAGATGCTTGGAAAGAAGAACTCAAGGGCGTTGAAGAGCTTTATGCTAAATTCGGCGATACTCTTCCCAAAGAGCTTGAGGCAGAACTCAATACTGTTAAGGCAAACCTTGACAAATAATTAGTTCACATTCGCGCTGTGTAAGGAAATCCTTATGCAGCGCGATTTCGTTTTTTTACTTTATTTTTCTTGAGTTTTCTTGTTTTTATCTGCAAATATTATCCCTTTTCTGCCATTATTTTCCTGATTTCAAAAATACACAAAAATATTAACGAATTTGTTAAAAATCTGACATAAATGCTTATTGATATTGTGAAACCATCAATGTATAATAATCATTGCAGATAATATAAATTATTATCCGCTTTTTTACGGAGATGAATAAAAGTGGATTTTTTATGCGAAAATTGCCGCTGGTATATATGTGATGAAGATAGCGGAGAGGAATATTGCAACGCTCTTTTGGATGAGGATGAGTATGCGGAAGTTACTCAGAGTCTCAGCAGGGGAAAGTGTAAGTATTTCCGCCCGGACGGCGGCGAGTATGAAATTGTCAGGAGGCAGAATTGATTTATGTTTGCTACGCGAAAGAAATCAGTAAGCATAAAAAGCGCTGCAATTTTTTTGGCAGTTCTGCTCTTAATATCGTTCGTATCTGTTATTGTTGACCGCAATGTTAATGCAAACACCGTTTATGTTAACGGCAGGGCAATGGTGCTTGGCGTCGGGCAGGAATATGAATATCCCGTTCAGGGAGAGGAAATAGTTCATTTCAAAAGTTATAACAAAGATGTTGTAACAGTTGATTCGCAAGGCGTTTTCAAGGCGGTTGCCAAAGGCTCCGCTCTTGTTAAGGTAGGCACTTCTAAATTTACCGTCTATGTAGAGGATGCCCCCACAGCCCTTTCATTTGCAGAAAATAATTTTTCCATCGGAACCGGAGAAAAATATATGCCCGTTCTTAATGTTGAGGGCAGTGAGCTCAATACGGGCTTTCAATTCACATCTTCTAATCCCGATGTTCTCGGCGTGGACAGCGCAGGAAATGTTATCGGTGTTTCACAGGGCACAGCTGATCTGAATGTTAAAAGTTATAACGGCCTTTCGGCGAATGCAAAGGTAAGCGTTCTTGCCGCTCCCGAAACGGTGCAGTTCCCTGCTCAGGAGAAAACGATTTATATAGGTACCGAAAAATATTTCCGCCCAACTGTTTCGTCAGGCAGCGCCTCAAAAATGATTTATATTAATTCAGATAATACAAACGTCCTTAAAACGGAAGGCTCAAAGCTTATTCCCGTTTCTGAGGGAGAGGCAAATGTTACGGCAACAACTTATAACGGCAAAACGGCAACATGTAAGGTAACTGTTTTGAATGCGCCGTTTTACATAAGAACGGATCTTGACCCTTCTAAACCGATGATAGCCCTTTCGTTTGATGACGGCCCAAACAGCAGAACCACTTCTGTTGTGCTTGATACACTTGAACAGTATAACGGTTCAGCAACATTTTTTATGGTCTCAAACCGTCTTTCACGTCAGGGAAATGCTGATTGCGCTAAAAGAATGGTGGAACTTGGCTGTCAGCTTGGAAACCATACTTATGACCACAGTCATTACGGTAAAGATGTAACGGCTGATGATATCAAAAACGGCGCAAACGCAATTAAGGAAGTTACAGGGTATTATCCTTCGGCGTTCAGACCAACAGGCGGATATCTGTCAGATACTATCAAGCAGAATGCAAGCGCGCCTATATGTCTATGGAGTGTTGATACGAACGACTGGAAGTATAAAGATGCCGAAAAAGTAAAGAATTACGTGCTTTATGCGGCGGGGGACGGAGACGTCATCCTTATGCACGATATTTATAAAACAAGCGCCGAGGCTGTTCAGATGTTTGTGCCGGAACTTGTTTCGCGCGGATATCAGATTGTAAATATCGCAGAATTGGCGTATTATAAAGATGTGGATATGAATAACGGGCAGATTTACAGCTCGTTCTAATAAAATGGAGGTATTGCTTTGGTACAGCTCAGAGGTTATAAGGTCAATAAGCTTGAGATTGAAAACAGAGTTAAACCCGGGGTGCAGCTCAAACTTCAGAATCAGGTAAAATATAACGTCAATTATATGGATGACGCAAAAAGATGCGTTGGTATAGTTGAGTTCAGAATTACCGATTCTGATTTAAACCCATTTGAGATGCGCCTTGAAATGGTTGCCGAGTTTACTTTTGAAGACGGCGATGAAAAGCCTGATATTCATACTCAGTCTTTCGATCAGCTTTTCCCGTTTGTAAGAATGACAGTTAATACTGCCGCGTCTTTAACAGGGCTTCCGGGACTGATGATACCAATAATGCATCTAAATAAGGATACAGTAACGGTAGGAAAGCCGCAGGAACAGGAAAAAAGTCCGCTTAATTGAGTCTTATTTATTGACTTGATTTTTAATATGGGATATAATCAAACAGGGAATGGAGCTCAGTGCCCCGTTCCCGTTTTGCGCGTAATAAACGAATAGCCTTGAGCTTTCGTATTTTATTGATAGGAGAATTTTAATTATGGTTAGAGCAATAGTAGGTGCCAACTGGGGCGATGAGGGTAAAGGTAAAATTACCGATATGTTCGCGCAGCAGGCGGATATAGTTATTCGTTTTCAGGGCGGTGCCAATGCGGGCCACACAATTATAAATGAACACGGCAGATTTGCGCTTCACCTTATGCCCAGCGGCGTTTGCAGTGAAAACACAGTCTGCATCATAGGAAACGGCGTTGCGCTCGATATTGATAAGTTTATCAACGAACTTAATGAGATTAAAAAAGCCGGTCTTAATCCTAAGCTTCTTGTTTCAGAACGCTGTCAGATTCTTATGCCCTATCATATAAAACTTGATGAGTATGAGGAAGAACGTCTCGGAAAAGCTGCTTTCGGCTCAACAAAAAGCGGTATAGCTCCGTTCTTTTCGGATAAATATTCCAAGATCGGTATCCAGGTAAATGAGCTTTTTGATGATGAAGTTCTCAGGGCAAAGCTCAAAAATATCTGCACCCTTAAAAATCTTACTTTAAAGTATGTTTACAATAAGCCGCTGCTTGATGAGGAAGAGCTTTATAATGTATGTATGAAATACAAAAAGGAGATTGAGCCGTTTGTATGCGATACTCATACATATATCCAGAATGCTCTTAAAGAGGGTAAGGAAATCCTTCTTGAAGGGCAGCTCGGTACTTTAAAAGATCCCGATTTCGGTATTTACCCGATGGTAACCTCTTCTTCAACCCTTGCGGGCTACGGCTGTGTAGGCGCAGGTATTCCTGCAAACCAGATAAAAGATATCGTTACAGTTACAAAGGCATACTCAAGCGCTGTCGGCGCAGGTGAGTTCGTTTCTGAAATTCTTGATGAGGACGAGGCTCAGGAGCTTCGTATCCACGGCGGTGATAAGGGCGAATTCGGTGCCACAACAGGCCGTCCGCGCCGTGTTGGCTGGTTTGACTGCGTTGCAACACGCTATGGCGTTGAGTGCCAGGGCGCAACTCAGGTAGTTATGACCGCTCTTGATTGTCTTTCATATCTTGAGGAAATCAAGGTGTGCGTAGGTTATGAGCTTAACGGCGAAGTAATAAAATACTTCCCCACAACTCCGTCACTCAAAAAATGCAAGCCTGTTTATAAAACATTAAAGGGCTGGCACTGCGATATTAAAGGCATCAGAAATTATGATGAACTTCCTCAGGAAACAAGAGATTACGTCGAGTTCATCGAAAAAGAGATCGGTCACCCCATCACTATGGTATCAAACGGCCCTGAAAGAGAAGCAATCATTTACAGAAATAAGTAACAATAAAACCTCCGCTGTTTTCAGCGGAGGTTCGTTTTTAAGGTTTTCTGTCTTGAAATAACCGCATAAATTGTATATAATAATATTCCTATAGACAATTAATTGATCAGGGAGGTTTTTATGGAAAAAATTCTTGTTCTTGATTTCGGCGGGCAGTATAATCAGCTTATCGCGCGTCGTGTGCGTGATAATAATGTTTACGCAGAGATTCTGCCTTATACAACACCGATTGAGGATATCAAAAAGAATGACTACAAGGGCATAATTTTCACCGGCGGCCCCAATTCCGTTTATGATATGAGCTCACCGCATTATTCCAAGGAAATTCTTGACATCGGTGTGCCTGTGCTCGGTATCTGTTATGGCTGCCAGCTCATAGCTTGGATGCTCGGCGGCAAGGTGGAAACGGCACCCGTTTCCGAATACGGTAAGATTGAGCTCCATGCAAAGAAATCTCCGCTGTTTAAAGATGTGCCGGAAAACAGCACTGTGTGGATGAGCCATACGGATTATATTTCAGAGGCTCCCGAGGGCTTTGAAGTTGTAGGATTTACAAACGATTGCCCCTGCGCTGCTATGCAGAATACTCAGAAAAAGATTTATGCCGTGCAGTTTCACCCTGAGGTTACACACAGTGAGTACGGTATGCAGATGCTTCGCAATTTCCTTTATGAGGTTTGCGAATGCAGCGGCGACTGGGTTATGGATAATTTCATTGAAACCACTGTTGAAAAACTTCGTGCCCAGATAGGTGATAAGAATGTAATTCTCGGCCTTTCGGGCGGCGTTGATTCTTCAGTTGCAGCAGGTCTGCTTTCAAGAGCTGTCGGCAAACAGCTCACTTGCGTTTTTGTAGATCAGGGTCTTATGAGAAAGGACGAGGGCGATTTTGTTGAAAAGACTTTTACAAGCCTTTTTGATATGAATTTTGTTCGCGTAAATTGCGGAGACAGATTCCTTGCAGCGCTTAAAGGCGTTACAGATCCTGAGCAGAAAAGAAAAATAATCGGCGCTGAATTCTTTAATGTTTTTTGGGACGAAATAAGAAAGCAAAAAGATAAGGGCTTTTTTGCACAAGGCACCATTTATCCGGACTGCATCGAAAGCGGTAAGGGCGATGCGGCTGTTATCAAAACACACCACAACCGCGTTGAAATGCCTAAGGACGTTGAATTTCTCGGCGTTATCGAACCGCTTTGTGACTTGTTCAAGGATGAGGTTCGCCGCGTCGGCGAAAAACTCGGTATTCCCAAGGAACTTGTATGGCGTCAGCCGTTCCCCGGCCCCGGTCTCGGCGTGCGCGTTATAGGCGAACTCACCGCTGATAAGATAAAGGTTCTTCAGGAAGCAGACTGGGTGCTCCGTGATGAAATGGCTAAAAACGGTTATGAAAAAAATCTTGCGCAGTTCTTCTGCGTTCTTCCTAATGTTCAGACAGTCGGCGTAATGGGCGATCATAGAACTTATGACCACCTTATAGCTATCAGAGCCGTAACTACGGATGATTTTATGACTGCCGATTGGGCAAAGATACCTTATGATATCCTTGCAAAAGTCTCAAACCGCATTACAAACGAAGTCGAGCACGTCAACCGCGTTGTCTACGACATCACTTCCAAACCCCCCGGAACCGTGGAATGGGAATAGTAGTCAGAACGCCGCAAACCCGCATAAATACTGGGTTTTTAAAAGGCGAAATGTCCTCGTGACAACATTTTGACAACATCTGAAAATTATTCATAAATAAAGAGCTAACAGATTTCTGTGTCTGTTAGCTCTTTTTATTTATTAGACAAAGTGATATTTTAGCAAGTTTTATAAAATTAAATATATTTCTTAACTATATCAGATAACTCAGCAATGTAATTGCTTACTTCATTTTCGGCATCATTCTCTTCTGGGTAGCTGAAAATAATGTCATATTTACTGAGAAACTCATCGTATTCGGTTTCACTGAATTGTAGCCCCTTAGCGTGAATGTAGGAAACGACCATAATAGCAGCATCCATAGGGCGAGATTCAAAGTGATCGGCATCAGCTAAACCAGAAACACCAGTTCTATCGCAATTAAATAATTTGCGTACTTGATATTCAAGTGCTATAGCGTCATTGTGATTAATCCTAAAAATAATGAACACCTCCTATTATCTATTCACTTTGTCTATTTAAACTTGAAAGTTAATATTGCCTTGAGGATAATTATACCGCCAACGGTCATATTCCTCTTTGGTAATTTCACCATTTTTGTATTTCTCGGCTTGTTCTTTCCAAGCAGAGAACATCTCAAACATCGTTATGTAATTTGTACCCATTCCCTTGTCCAAATGCAGACACACTTCTCCGTCAAGCTCGGTAATTTTAAGACCGTATAAATCTTCAAGGGTAAATAAGGTGTGCATAAGACCGTTGTAGCTGTCTATATCAGGAACAGTTAAAGCCTGAGGTGATACTTCAAACACCTTTGCAAGCGTATTTGTTAAATTAGCTTTCGGCGTCCTTGAGCCGCTTTCATACTGTGCCATACGAATATCGGCGGTCTTTTCAGGAAAACCCACCTGAATACCGAGATATTTTTGCGTCATACCTCTTAAATTTCTAAAGAAACGGATTCTTTCGCCGATTGCCATTGTACTTCCTCCTAACGATCTGTTGATAATATATATTATACAGATACGCTTAGTGCGTGTCAAGGCTACAAAAACAAAAAAGTTTAATGTTTTTTCAAAAACCACTTGACTTTACGGAATTTGCTTAGTATAATGATAATACAAACTTAAACCAATAGCGTTAAGTTGATAAAAATTGAATAACCGTCGTACACCACGGTAATGGCGTATCTGCCCGGGCAAATCGGAAGGCGGTCAGAAAGTATTCCGACACGAAATAAAGAAATACAATATAAAACCAGCTGAAAGGGGTGATTTTATGACAGCAAATACTTTTATGAGCGTGGAGGAGGTAGCTAATGAATTGGGTGTCTCCAAATCTTACGCTTACAAAATCGTACAGAGATTAAATAACGAGCTGAAAGAAAAAGGCTTCATCACAATTTCAGGACGATTAAACAAACAGTATTTTATGGAAAGAGTTTGCTACGGAGCAAAACAGAAAGAGAGGGATTAAGTGATGTCAGTTTATAAAGATGAAAAAACAAATACTTGGAAGGTGTATTACCGATACACCGATTGGCAGGGCAAGGTTCACCAAACCACAAAACGAGGATTTCAGACGAAAAGAGAGGCTCTTGCGTGGGAAAGAGAACAACTGAATAAGGTGGAAAACGATTTGGATATGTCATTTGAGAGCTTTATTGATATTTATACGGCTGATATGAAGAACCGTATCAAAGAAAACACTTGGCATACCAAAGAGCATATTATGAGAACTAAAATTCTTCCCTTTTTCGGTCAGCGAAAAATCAGCGATATTCAGCCTAAAGATATCATTGCTTGGCAAAATGAGATGATTAAAGCAACTGATAAACAAGGAAAACCGTATTCTCCTGTTTATCTTAAAACACTTCATAATCAGCTATCCGCTATTTTTAACCACGCAGTCAAGTTTTACGGATTGAAAAGCAACCCAGCTCAAAAGGTTGGAAATATGGGTAAAGCCAAAGGAAGAGAAATGCTTTTTTGGACACAGGATGAATATGAAAAATTTTCATTTGCCGTTATGGACAAGCCAATATCGTTTTACGCATTTGAAATGCTTTACTGGTGCGGACTGCGTGAGGGTGAATTGCTTGCTTTGACACCGGCGGATTTGGATTTTCAAAAAGGTACGGTCAGGGTAAATAAATCCTATCAGCGCATTGGCAAGCGAGATGTAATTACTGATCCGAAAACACCAAAAAGCAATCGAACAATTAAAATGCCGCAGTTTCTTGCAGAAGAAATGCAGGAATATCTAAATCAGCTTTATGGAATAGGAAAAAACGATAGAATTTTTGAAATCACAAAAAGCTATCTGCACCACGAGATGGACAGAGGTTCACAAGAAGCAGGCGTTAAGCGTATTCGCATACACGATTTGAGGCACAGCCATATCTCGCTCTTAATTGATATGGGATATTCAGCAGTTGCAATTGCCGACAGAGTAGGTCACGAAAGCATAGATATAACTTATAACTATGCTCACCTTTTCCCGTCGACACAGGACGATATGGCGGACAAACTTAATAATTTCAGAAAGGAAGCGATGTAAAATGTCAGCAAAAAATGTAGATAAGAAAAACAGATTCAGAAGTATTACGGTGGGGTTCAGAGTTTCACCCGAAGAAAATGAGGCACTGAATAAAGCGGTCGCTTTGTCAGGACTGCCGAAACAGGAATACTGTTACCGCAAATGTATGAACCGTGATGTAGTGGTGCAGGGCAACCCGAGAGTTCACAAAGCACTGAAAAACGAAATGGCTGAAATTCTGTCGGGGTTAAAACGAATCAACAAAGCCGATGAAGTGTCGGACGAACTGCTTGACATCATCGAGCTTGTGTCGGTAACACTCATCGGACTGAAAGGAGAGAATGCAAATGAATGACAAAAAAGAAATGACCGCCCGAACATCATCTGTTGGCGCAGATGAAAGGCAGTCATCATCTAAATGTAACACTTACAGTATACACAATAATGTCAGAAATATCAATGTTTTTCTTTTGAAAGGCGGTGGTATGAATGGCTGAACTTAAAATTATCAGTATGGATGAAGTCCAAAGCAAGGAAGTGAACTGGCTCTGGTATCCATATATCCCATACGGGAAAATCACAATCATTCAAGGCGATCCCGGTGAGGGTAAAACAACTTTGGCGTTAAGACTGGCGGCGCTTCTCTCCAAAGGAGAAGCGCTGCCCTATGACGATACCGAGCGTGAGCCCGTTAAGATCATCTATCAAACTGCCGAGGACGGACTGGAAGATACCATCAAGCCGAGATTAGAAGCGGCTGAAGCAGACTGTACTCAAATCAAAGTCATAGATGAATCGGAAGCTGCACTCAGTATGCTGGATGAACGAATTGAAAAAGCAATTATAGAAGTCGGTGCAAGGGTGGTAATCCTTGATCCGATTCAGGCGTATGTCGGCGCTAATATCAATATGAACAACGCTAATGAAGTCCGTAATGTGATGGCACAGCTTGGACGAATCGCAGAAAAATATGACTGTGCCATTTTGCTTGTCGGTCATATGAATAAGGGAAGCGGAAATAAATCTTCTTACCGTGGACTTGGCTCCATTGACTTTCAGGCTTCGGCAAGGAGCGTTTTGATTGTCGGCAGGATAAAAGACAATCCGCAGGTCAGAGTGATGGTACAGGACAAGTCTTCCCTTGCACCCGAAGGTGAAGCGATTGCCTTTGAGCTGGATAAAGAAAACGGATTCAGCTGGATCGGTAATTACGATATCTCGGTTGATGATCTGTTAAGCGGTATTCCAAAAGAGAAGAAATCCGAACAAGCGGAAAACCTTATCCTTGAATATCTTTCAAAGGGCAAATACCCACAGCAAGCGTTGCTGAGAAAAGCACAGGCAATGGGTATCTCAAAGCGTGTGCTGGATGAAGCAAAGAAAGCGCTGAATGTCCAATCCGTTAAAGAGGGCAGTCAGTGGTACTGGCAGCTTCCCGAAAAAAACGAGTGAAGCTGTTCAAGGTTGCAACATTGCAAAGGCAGGCACATCTGCAACCTTGCAATGTTCCTTCTTCGGGAAGTAACAGTATAAAGTTTAGACGGGGTGCAGGGTGTCCTTTTCAAAGGGTGCGGGTGTCCAGTGGACACCTCTGAGCCTTTGGCTCAGAAGCACCGACCGAGCCGGTAGGCGAGACCTGCCCTTGCTGGGGAGTTGTCCGCAGACAACGGGGCAACGCCCCACATCCCCCTCGGAGAGCCCACGACATCTTTGCAGCCGAAGTGCTGAAAGTGTCATAGTGGGTTACACACTTTGAAAAAGTTGTGTAACTGCGGCTCCCCGAAAATATACCTGCGGAAAGGAGTGAGAAAATGGCGAAACAAAACTTCAGTGTCGCCCGTATCGAAACCCGTACAAGAGCGATGGTTGGCAAGTTTGAGCGACACATCGAGCGTAAGAATGACAGTTACGAAAATATGAATGTTGACCTCTCCCGCACTCCTATGAATGTAAGTTTTAAGAGCTGTGGAGAGCTGACATATAATGAACATCTTGACAAAATGATAGCCGCAGGAACGGTATCGCTGAAAGGTTTAAAACCCGATGCGACAGTATTTGACGAGATGATTATGGATGTAAATACCGACTATTTTGAACAGAACGGCGGCTATGAATATGCCTGCCGATTCTATGAAGAAGCTTTCCATTTTGCAGAAAAACTTTACGGTAAAGACAATATTGTATCTGCTGTAATGCACGCTGATGAACTGAATACAGCAATGACTGAAAAGTACGGCAGACCAATTTACCACTACCATCTGCATATTATGGCGTTGCCGGTGGTAGATAAAGAGGTGCGCTGGACGAAACGATGTAAAGATCCCGAGCTGGTTGGAAAGGTGAAAGAGGTCATTCATCAAGTGAGTCATTCAAAGAAATGGAAGTCTGAAAAGGCTCTTGATGAAAACGGAAATCCGATTCTGAACAGCAAGGGTAAGCAAGTCTATCACGCTTCCTACAGCATATTGCAGGACAAGTTTTATGAACATATGCAGGAAGCAGGCTTTAACGGATTCAGCCGTGGAGAGCGTGGAAGTACTGCTGAAAACTTAGCTTCACTTGAATTTAAAATCAAGAAAGACAAAGAGAAACTATCACATCTTCAAGAAAAAATCGCTGGAGAACAGGTACGGTACGAAGAAAATCACAATGCCTTTATGACCTTTAATGAGATTGACAATTCAGGCAAAAAGTTGTTTACGGGCAAATATGCCGTGTCGGCTGATGACTACGAGAAGCTGACAACCCTTGCAAAACAAAGCTACTCAGCAGTGTCTGAAGCAAAGAAATTGCAGGAAGAAAATCGGTATCTCACGAGACAGATATGGTCATTACAGTCGGAAGTTTCACGGCTTAAAACTGCCTTATCTGAGCTGACGAAAAAGTGCAGACCGTATCTTGAAGCGTTAAAAGCGGCGCCCAAAGCAGTCAAAGAATTTATAGACGGTATCCTTGAAAGGTTTAAAAAGCAGGAAAAGAGCATTCTTTATGAGCCGATTCCTGCACCAAAAATACAGTCACAAGAGCGTGAAAAACGCTTTAGAAAAAAAGATTATGAAAGGTAGGAAAACAAAATGACAAAGACGATTTTTGAAGAAATGGGCGGAAGTTATGAGATGCAGGGAGATTATTATCTCCCTTGCCTCTCACTGCCCGAAGAAGAACAGAAATCAGTAGGCGTGTGGGGACAAAGGCACTTGAGGTATATCAAGGAGCATAAAAGAGCTTTTTGTGCTAATTTGCTGACTTCCTGCGAACTGAATAGTTACCTTGCCGATATTGATAAGCAGGCAGAGGAAATGTTTTCCCGGCTGGTAAAACAACTGGCGGAAAAAGAAAATGTAACGGAAAAGCTTAAGGCTGAAAATCAAATGCTATGGGTGCGGAAGATGAATAATATTCAAGCGTGTGCAAAAGAAATTGTTGACACTAAATTGATTTACGCATAGATTAAAAAAGATAGGAACGCTTCTGTCGCAAGACGCTGTTCTGGTTTGTTAATCCTTAATACTTGATTTTTTTGAAGAAATATAGTAAAATAATAAAAAATATGAGAAAGAGGTGGAAAGATGATTAACTTTTCTTGCAAATAATAACGGAATACACAATAATGCTGTTTTACAGGATTATTGTACCTATTGCAAGAAAGTTATAAATCTGTTCACTCATTATAAGGTTTAACCATCGCTTTGATAGATGGTTTATTATGTTGTTTTGAGCTGCAAGAGTTACTTTCTTGCAGCTCTTTTTTGTTTTGTAAAATTTTGAGTAAGGAGGAAGTTAGTTATGTCAATGATTAGGGTTGAAAATCTTACTTTTTCATATCCTTCAAGTTATGATACTATTTTTGATAATGTTACTTTTCAGATAGATACAGATTGGAAACTCGGCTTTGTAGGAAGAAACGGTAAGGGTAAAACAACTTTGCTTAATCTCTTCCTCGGAAAGTATGAGTACAGAGGAAAGATTATTAGTTCAGTACAGTTCGACTATTTTCCGTATCCCGTCTCGGATAAAAAGCGTATGACGGAAGATATACTTTATGAGGTATGTCCTCTTGCAGAGGAATGGGAACTGATGAGAGAACTAAGCTATCTTGATGTTAGTGCAGATGTGTTATGGCGTCGCTTTGAAACGCTATCCAACGGAGAACAAACAAAAGTTTTACTTGCTGCACTTTTTCTTAATGAGAACCATTTTCTGCTTATTGATGAGCCGACAAATCACTTAGACACCAATGCCCGTGAGAAAGTAGCAGCTTATTTGAAAAAGAAAAAAGGTTTTATTTTGGTATCACACGACCGCCGATTTTTAGACGGATGTGTTGACCATATATTGTCGCTCAATAGGACTACCATAGAAGTACAAAGTGGAAACTTTTCCTCTTGGATGGAGAATTTCCAAAGACAGCAGGAGTTTGAAACGGCACAAAATGAGCGATTGAAGAAAGATATTGGTCGTTTGCAACGAGCTGCTCAAAGAACCTCTGTTTGGTCGGATCAAATTGAAGCGTCAAAATACGGAAATGGTTCGGTTGACAGAGGCTATCTTGGTCATAAGGCAGCTAAAATGATGAAACGCTCTAAAACTATTGAAGCAAGACAACAGCAAGCGATAGAGCAAAAATCATCATTACTTAAAAACGCTGAAACTGTCGATACATTGAAGATACATCCTCTCACATATCATTCGGATTTGCTCGTTTCCTTTTCGGATGTATCGGTTATTTATGACAGTACTAAAGTTTGTGAGCCTGTATTTTTTGAAATACATCAGGGAGAGCGTGTTGTTATTGACGGAAAAAACGGAAGCGGAAAAAGCAGCTTACTCAAACTCCTGTTAAATTATCCAATAGAACATACAGGTACAGTAGCAATCGGCTCAGGGCTTATAATTTCGTATGTTCCGCAAGACACCTCCCATTTAAATGGCAATTTATCTAAATTTGCAGAGAAAAATAATCTTGATGAAAGTTTGTTCAAGGCGATACTTAGAAAGATGGATTTTGAACGAGTGCAGTTTGGAAAAAATATGGAGGATTTCTCAGGCGGTCAGAAGAAAAAGGTTCTGATTGCAAAAAGTCTTTGTGAGCAGGCTCATTTGTATGTGTGGGACGAACCACTCAACTTTATAGATGTGTACTCTCGTATGCAGATAGAACATCTTATAAAGCAGTTTGCACCGACAATGCTTTTGGTAGAACACGATATGGCGTTTAGAGAGGCTATAGCAACAAAGGTTGTGAAATTGTAAAAAAGCAATTCATCAACCTTTTTCACTTGCTTTTCTAAGCAAAATCGTTTATAATGTCATCGTTATCTATGACAACAAAATGACAACAGAAATTTGGAGAGTCCATATTTTATGGATATTTCAGATAACTAAAATAACTTGTGCTAAATCACCAATACAAAATTGTTTAAGTGGTGGTTTTCAGGAGCGAGTGGGAATAGTTCCCCTTGGTTTAGATGTGCCGAAAAAACCAGTATTTATGCGCTTTTCGGGACTTGGCACTTTTTGAACAACCGCTTTTGCAACACTTTTGCAACACTTTTTTTCAAAAACGTGTTTTCGGGCAGATGAAATAGTCCCCCTTGGCTTGCAACTAAACCTAAAAATCGCATAATTTTTAAGGCTTTTGCCCCGTTTTGGGCAGAAGCTTTTTTTATGAGACTATTTTGATTACCGGTAGGCACGGTTTTTAGGTTTTTGGGGTGATGTTCTCTTTGCTTTTATCATAATTCTCGCTTTGTGTCCTTTACATTTGTGGAGGCTCGTGCTATATTCTCATTGAAAGGAGTGACAGCTATGGACCAAGAAAAAATCGGTAGTTTCATTGCAGAAAACCGCAAGGCAAAAGGCTTTACACAAATTGAATTTGCAGAGAAATTAGGCGTTTCAAACAAATCGGTATCTCGGTGGGAAACCGGAAAAAATATGCCGGATGTGTCTCTGTTTTTGCCTATATGCGATGCGTTGGATATTTCCGTTAACGAGTTCCTTATCGGCGAACGCATCACAACGCAAGAGAACAAAAGAGCTGATGAAATTCTTGTTGAAACAATAAAAGCCTCCAACCAAAAGCTCAAATCCGCACAAATAGTGATTTATATATTGGCTGTTTTGGTCAACGCATTATTTATGATTGGTGTGCCTCTGACCGCAACACCCTCTGACGCAATGGCGGTGCCACTCGCCGCACTTTTAGGCGGTGCAGTTTCTGCCCTGTTGTTGTCCTGCCTCAACATCAAGCCTATATGGTTGTTTATATTCATTCCGATTTCGGTAATTGAATTATTGGTAGGAAGTATAATCTATTGCGGTGAGTTGTATGACTACGGCTTACCCTATGCAACAATATTGGCTTTTGTTCAGCTTACATTATTTCTGTTGGCGATGGGTATTCGAAAAATTATAAGAAAACTTATAAAAACCAAACGCAAAAATAAATCTTCATAGCATTAGCAAAAAGAGCTATCAGATTTTGAAAGTCTGATAGCTCTTTAATTTATAGTGCAATATTTTTATATCGCACCAATTTAATATAAGGTACAAGCCACCGGGAATTATTCTTTTGCTATAATTGCAACATATTTTGCAACAGGAGTGATGATAAAGAGAATAAGACAAAGAAAAATACCTCTAAAACAGCACTAAAATGGCTTGAAATAGAGGTAAAATAGGACAAACGATAATCTAGGAAAAGAGTGGGAGTAATACAATGAACTCAACAAACCCAGTGTTTATGCGGGTTTTCGAGGTTTCAAAAGACTATTTGATAGCAAAATGATAGCAGGTTCCAAAACGCATTTATTTTGCGTTTCCTGTAGCTTGCAGGTGCAATTATCTTAATAACTTAAAAGGCATTACTGACTTTTGCAGTCGGTAATGCCTTTTTTGTTTTGTGTGAAAGAAAGGCAATCACCTGCTATGCAGGTGGGAAAGGAAAAGCTTAAGCGAGGAAAGAAGTGACAAAATAAAAAGCCTTGATATATTAGAAATGGGTTTGCCGACCAAAAACTAAAATATCAAGGAGGTCTTAATCGTGAAAGAGAAAGACATAAATAGTTTAGACCATACAAGGTGGAGATGTCAATACCACGTAGTGTTTGCTCCGAAATATTGAAGAATGGCAATATATGGAGAAATAAAAGCAGACATAGGGAAAATATTGCGACAATTATGCAAGCAAAAAGGAATAGAAATAATAGAAGCAGAGTTATGTAAAGATCATGTACATATGCTGATAAGTGTGCCGCCAAAATATAGTATTTCACAGATAATGGGATATCTCAAAGGGAAAAGCAGTCTGATGATATTTGATAGACATGCAAATTTAAAATACAAATATGGAAACAGACACTTTTGGGCAAGAGGATATTTTGTAGATACAGTAGGACGCAACAAAAAGCAAATCCAAGAGTACATACGAAATCAACTCACAGAAGATAAGATAGCAGATCAAATAGAATTGAAAGAGTTTGTAGACCCGTTTACGGGTAGCGTGAACAAAAAAGCATAAAAATAACCCCTTGAGGGGTAGCCTGAAAAAACAATGCGGTTGGCAAACTTTTCAGTGCCCCTTTAGGGGTTATGTCTGTAAAAAGCCCTTCTAGGGCTTACTCAAGCCTCCGGCTTAGCCGGAGGTCTTGACTATTATTTTTTGCAACTTAATATGAAGATATGCTGTTATCACACGTTTTTTCTTTTTAGCTGAAGCTGAGTTGATTCCCTTATTATGAATTCTGTATTGAGCATGATGGATCTTGAATCGAGCGAGTTGTTTGAAACAATATCGTGAACCATATCGCAGGCACAGAATCCCAGCTGATATGCAGGCTGGCTTACCGTTGTTATGGAGGGCGAGGTCATTACAGATATGGGGCTGTTGTCAAATCCTACAACGCTTATGTCTTCAGGCACATCAAGCCCTGATTGAGTTACGGCTTTCAGAGCCGCAGCGGCAAGAATATCAGAAACAGCAAATATAGCATTCGGCAGTATTCTGGAATCAAGCATCTTTCTTACAGATGTGTATGCCATATCAAAGTCTACTTTCGGCAGCTGTATACACCAGTCGGGTCTGACCGATAGATCGTAATTGTTCATCGCGTCCATATATCCGCGTCTTCGCTCAATAGCATACTGATAAGAAAGAGGCCCGTTAAGAAACGCTATTTTATGTCTGCCTGACGCAATTAAATATTCAGTTGCCACTTTTGCAGATTCGTAGTTGTTAATGGCAACATAGGGCAGATTTGATTCGGGGTTGTATTCGCTGCACTGAACTATCGGAAATTCTTGTGAAATGGCGTCGAGACTTTGAGTTGGAAGAGCAGAAAGCAGAATTACCCCCGATGCTTTTACATTTTTAAGAAGTCGTATGAAATCCGGGATTCTGTCCCTCTTTAATGAGGACTGGGTGATGATCAAATCACAGCCGTGTGATTTGGCGCTTATATTTGCGCCGTCCATTATTTGCTGATAAAAGGTGTTGCGTATGTCCTGCACATTTAAAACTATTATATTTCTAGAGTAGGAATCCTGAACGGCGTTTTGCTTGGGGTATACGCCCAGCGCCATCATGGCATCTTCAACTGATTTTACTGTCTGCGCCTTTACGAGTTCCCTGTGATTTATAACTCGGGAAACGGTTGCGCTTGATACGCCTGCAAACGCAGCAATGTCGCTTACTGTAACTTTTTTAGACATTTTGACTCACCTGAATAATATATTTTGCTTTGTATGTTTTTATTATATTTCACAAATGAAAGAACTGCAATAACTTTTCATAAAATATGAAAACTTTTCATAAACTTTTCATATTTATTTGTGAAACATGTATATACGAACTTGATATATATAGTAATTTTTATACAAAGTTGATTTGAAATTATTGTATTGCGATATTTCATTTGCTATTATGAAGGCGAAATGAAAAACGTTTCAATATATTGCAAGGGGGGATTACCGGTGTTTAGAGTCGGCATAATCGGATGTGGAAAAATAGCCCAAACAAGACATATACCTGAATACTTGGATAATCCGTATTCAGAAATAGCAGGTTATTATGATTTTAATATGAAGCGTGCGCAGGAACTTGCCGAGAAATATTCAGGCAAGGTGTATGAAAGCGTAGAAGAAATGCTTTCAGATGACAGTGTTGATGCGGTTTCGGTATGTACTTCAAATGATACACATGCGGAAATTACGATAGCAGCGCTTGAAGCCGGGAAACACGTGCTTTGCGAAAAACCTATGGCGACCACGCTTGAGGACTGTGAAAAGATGTATGATGCCGCTGTTAAGAATAACAGATATCTTATGATAGGTATGAATCAGCGGCTTGCCAAGGCTCACAGAAAGGCTAAGGAACTTATTGAAAACGGAGAGATCGGAAGGATAGTAACATTCAAAACTACTTTCGGTCATTCGGGTCCCGAAACGTGGAGCATAGACCCCGGTATGAACAGCTGGTTTTTTGATAAGAAAAGAGCAGCAATGGGCGCAATGGCTGATCTTGGAGTACATAAGACGGATCTTATTCAGTATCTTACCGGTCAGTATGTTACAGAAGTTTCAGCAAAAGTTATTACCCTTGATAAGAGATATTCAACGGGCGAGCTCATTTCAGTGGATGACAACGCTTTTTGCATTTACAAAATGAATGACGGCGTTGTGGGCACTATGTGCGCAAGCTGGACTTATTACGGGGCAGAAGATAATTCAACGGTGCTTTACGGCACAAAGGGAATAATGAGAATATACGATGATCCTGATTATTCAATAACCATAACAAAAAGCAATGGTGAAAGGGTCTTATATGATATAGATAAGATTCAAACAAATGATAATCAAACAAAATCAGGTATTATCGATATGTTTGCTCAGTGCCTTGAAAGTGATACCGAACCGACTATCTCGGCAAAAAGTGTATTGCCGGCAATGCGTGCTGTGTTCGCGGCAATTGAATCCTCAAATACGGGAAAGACGGTTATAATAGATAAGAACGGGGGGATCAAATAGTATGAAAATGGGCTTTGTAAGCTCCATACTTGAAAATTATACTTTTGAGGAAGTAATTGATTTCGCCTCAGAAAACGGTTTCAAGTGCGTGGAGCTTGCTTCGTGGAAAAAAGAAAAGGCTGAAAGGCGTTATGCGGGCGTAAGCCATCTTGACGCGGAGGGCCTTACGGATGAAAAGGCAAAATATATTCTTGATTACTGCAAAAGCAGAAATGTTGAGATTTCGTCTCTTGCCTATTATCCCAACACCATGGATCATGACCTTGAAAAAAGAAAGGCTAATATAGAGCATCTTATTAGCGTCATAGATGCTTCCGCAAAGCTCGGTATCAATATGGTCACCACATTTATAGGCAGGGATCAATATAAAACTGTTGATGAAAATCTGGCAGAGCTTGAATCCGTATGGAGACCTATAATCGAGCATGCAGAGCAGAAAAAGGTTAAGATTGGAATTGAAAACTGCCCTATGCTTTTCGGGCCGGATCAGTGGCCTGGCGGGCAGAATCTTATGACAACGCCGGTTATCTGGCACAAGGTGTTTGATATTCTCAACAGTGATTACCTTGGAATCAACTATGATCCGTCACACTTCGTATGGCAGATGATGGATTATATAGCACCTATATATGAATTTAAAGATAAAATCTTTCATGTTCATTTTAAGGATATAAAACTTTATCCTGAAAAACTGAAAAGGTGCGGCTCAATGGCATATCCGCTTGATTACATGGCGCCCAAGCTTCCCGGTTTGGGAGATGTTGACTGGGGCAAATATGTCAGCGCGCTTACCGATATAGGTTATGATTCTTATGTTTGTATTGAGGTTGAGGACAGAGCGTTTGAGAACAGCCGTCAAAAAATTGAGGACAGCATAATTCTTTCAAAGCGCTATATGGATCAATTTGTTATCTAAATCTATTACCGGTTAAACCGGATATATAGAAAAAATTTTTGGAGGGAAAATTTATGAAAGCTAAAAAAATAATCGCCGTCATTCTGGCAGTGCTTATGGTTGCAGCTTGTTTTGCCGCTTGTTCAAATTCATCTGATGAAGGCGGAACAACAAGCCAGGCATCACATATCTATATTCTGACGGCGGCTGAAGACCACGGCTGGACCGGTTCCGTAGCTACATTCGCTAAGGAAAAGGCAGAGGAGATCAACAATGCAGGCAAATACACCGCAGAAGTTATCACCGCATCAAGTGCTTCAGACCAGATCACAAAGATTGAAGACATCATCGCTAAAGGCGAAAAGGACATTGCAGTTGTAATTCAGCCTATGGACGATACTGTTCAGTCCGCTATCCAGTCACTTGTTGACGCAGGTATTCCTTATGTTGCTTTTGACCGTATTATAGATGCTGTTTCATCATCAGCAGTAGCAAACGTTAAAGGCGATAACGAAGGCATCGGCGCAGGCGCTGCTGCATACTTCGTTGAAAACGGACTTACCCCGGGTGAAAGCATTTACGTTTATGAGGGCGATACATCTTCAGTTACAACCCTTCGTAACGATGGCTTCACAAAGTATCTCACCGGTGAACTTGCATTCAACGGCCAGACTATCCCCGAGGATAAGAAATGGACAGAAGAAGATCTTAAATCTATCACATATTCAGGCGCAATGAACTGGAGCAGAAGTGATACAAAGACTTCATTCGAAACCCTTATGGGCGATGCAAACAACGCAGATATTAAATGGTTCTACGCTCAGGACGACGAGCTTACAATGGGTATCCTTGAGGCTCTTCAGGGCGGCGGTATAGCTGATTCCACAAAGAGCGCATTCCTTGAGAATAAGCCGTTCATCACAGGCTGCGGCGGACTTGAAGAGCTTTATGCTGTACTTCGCGGCGAGACCTACACTGATATTTCTTCTCAGTGCGGCGGCATCATGTCAGTAACATATTCACCGTCAATGATCCAGACAGCTGTTCAGGATATGGTTGATTATCTTGACGGTAAAGAAGTTACTCAGGATCACGTAATCGCTTGTGAAAATGTAACATCCGAAAACGTATCCGAATACAAATCTTTCTCATAACAAACTATTTAATCAATACAAACATGAACGAAACGATGTGCAAGGCCGGCAACGGCCTTGCACATTAAATAATCAAAAGAGGGAATGTAAATGAAGCTTCTGGAAATGAAAGATATTCATAAATCTTTTAACGGCGTTTCAGTTTTAAACGGCGTTAATCTAAATGTGAATACAGGTGAAGTACATGCTCTTTTGGGAGAAAACGGCGCGGGCAAGTCAACGCTGATGAACATTCTGACAGGTGTTTATCAAAGTGACGGCGGCGAGATTGTTTTCGATAATAAAAAGGTAAGCCACGTATCTGTTAAAGAAAGCGAAAGTATGGGCATAGCTTTTGTTCATCAGGAGCTCAATCTTTTTAATGACCTTAAAGTATATGAAAACATTTTTTTAACTAAAGAGTATAAAAACAAGCTCGGTATCCTTGATAAAAAAAGAATGATAAAGGAAAGCAAAGAGCTTTTTGATAAACTGGGTGTTGATATCGACCCGAACGCAATGGTATCAGACCTTAAAACAAGTAAAAAGCAGCTGCTTGAAATTGCGAAGGCGCTCTTCTTTGACGCTAAGCTGCTTATTCTTGACGAACCTACCACTTCTCTTACAAACGATGATGTCGATCACCTGTTCTCGATTATCCGCTCGCTTAAAAAGAACGGAACATCGTTTATATTTATCAGTCACAAAATGCCGGAAGTTTTTGAGATAGCAGACAGATATACCGTTTTCAGAAACGGTAATTACATCTGCGAGGGCAATATAAAAGATACTACTCCCGAGGAAGTTACCAAAAAAATGGTTGGTGAAAAATATTCGGTTGAGGATGTTTACAGCCCCAGAAAATTCGGCGACACTGTACTTAAAATCGAAAACTTGACCGGAAACGGTTTTAAAAATATTAATCTGGAAGTCAAAAAAGGCCAGGTAATAGGTCTTACAGGACTTCAGGGCTCAGGTTCAAGCGAACTTATGCAGTGCATTTTCGGTGCAGGCGAAAGCTATAACGGCAATATATATATAAACGGAAAGCCGATGCATAAAAATTCAATCCACTTTGCAATGAAAAGCAAAATAGCAATGCTTCCCGCAAACAGAAAGGAAAACTCCGTTCTGCCGGATATGAGTATTCTGGAAAATACATATATCAGCGAACATACACTTTCCGGAAACAAACCTTTAATAAACTTAAAAAAAGAAGCCCAGCGGTATGATTCATTCAAAGAGGAACTGCATATTAAGGCTCAGTCGGCAAATGATGCGGTAACCTCACTCAGCGGCGGTAATCAGCAAAAGATATTCATCGCAAGATGGCTCAATACCCAGGCGGATATTCTGCTTTTCGATAATCCTACTCAGGGTATAGATGTAGGCGCAAAGGCTGAAATATACAGGCTTATCCTAAAACTTGCGGAATCGGGAAAGACCATCATTATCAATACGCTTGAGATACCCGAACTCCAGAAAGTTGCGGATTACTGTGCTGTGTTCTATAACGGAAGCATAGTAAAAATGCTGCCGCACAGCGAGATTAGTGAAGAAAAAGTGATGATGTACTCAACGGGTACTTTTAAGGAGGCAATGTAATGGGCGCTGAAAAAATCAAAAAGGCGGGAAAAAGCCAGATAGGCTCAATAATCTCGCAGTATAGTTACATAATTGTTTTTGCGGTAATATTTGCAATATATGCAATAATCAGCCAGGGCGGTCTTACATGGAGCGGCGTAATGAATATTTTCCGCCACTCAACCGTTATAGGAATTATAGGTATAGGCATGGGTCTTGTGTGCCTTACCGGTGAGATAGACCTTTCAGTAGGCTCAATGCTTGCAATGGTCAGCGGATTTTCGGTAATGGTATTTAATATGACGAACAGTATTGTCATTACCCTTCTGTTCGCTATCGTTTTCGGCGGATTGCTTGGCCTTATTAACGGTGTCCTTGTAGGCGCTGTAAAAATGCCGGCTTTCATTGTTACATTGGCAACAATGCTTATTTTCCGTTCGTTTACTCAGTATCTTTGCCAGCATGTTGATAAAGATCTCATCGGCGGCGGCAGCTCAGTTTATAAAATGTCAACTGCTCTCAGCAGCTATCAGGGCTTTTATCAGTTCGGAAACGGTAAAGTAGCAACGATACCCATCGTTGGTTTGATATTAATTATAATTACAGCTATTTTCGTATTTGTTTCCACCACAACAAAATACGGCAAAAAGGTTTACGCAATAGGCAGTAACGAAAAAGCGGCGTCTCTTGCAGGTATCAATGTTTCACTTATTAAAGTAAGCGTATTTGTAATCACCGGCTTAATGGTTGGCCTTGCTTCATTCCTTTGGATAGCAATGAACGGTTCTTCAGACCCCGCCACAACAGGTTCAAGCTATGAGATGTATGCAATCGCTGCTGTTGTTCTCGGCGGTATCGCTATGAGCGGCGGCAAGGGCAGAATCCTCGGCGTATTCTTCGGCGCTCTCAGCTACACTGTAATCGATAAGATCATAGTTGCTCTTAAAATGGATTCTCTTATCAACGATACGATCAAAGGTATTATCCTTATCATCGTTATCCTTATTCAGGTATCAGGTCCTCAGATTAAGGAAAGATATCAGCAGAGAAAGATCCAGAAAGAGTATAAAGCTGAAAAGTAATCGTTTAAATAATAAAAACAGGGCAGTCTGCAACAGCGGACTGCCCGTTTTTTATGTATTATTTTAAATAAGACCCATTACATGCTGAAGCAGCAGGCTTACTCCTGTAATGCTTACCCAGCAGCAAAACCCAAGGAATATCGGTTTTGCTCCGCTTTTTACAAGCTTAACAATATTTGTGTTCATACCGATTGCCGCCATTGCCATAACAATTAGAAATTTGCTGAGCGTTTTTAAAGGATCAAACAGGTCAGCGCTTACACCGCAGCTTACTGCGATTGTTGTAATTATTGATGCACCGATAAAGAACAGTATGAAAAACGGAAAGATTTTTTTAATGTTTATTTTGCCGGCATTGTTTGACTTCTGCTTTTTTGCTCTTGCAAAAGCAAGCACAAGAGTAATAGGTATTATAGCAAGTGTTCTTGTCATTTTAACAGTTACTGCTTTGTCAAGTGTTGCGGTGCCGAGATTGAACATTCCGTCCCATGTTGAGGCAGTTGCAGTTACTGATGACATATCATTTACTGCCGTGCCCGCAAAAATGCCGAAAGCTTCGCCCGAAGTTGTGTCAAATCCTATAAGCTGTCCGAATGAGGGAAACAAAAGCGCGGCAAGCACGTTGAATAAAAATATAACGGATATAGACTGCGCAACCTCTTCTTCGTCCGCGTCAATAACGGGTGCGGTTGCTGCAATTGCAGAGCCGCCGCATATTGAAGAGCCTACACCTATAAGTGTTGCAACCTTTGCGGGCATCTTTATAAATTTATTGATAAGAAATGCCATAATAAGCGATATGCCGATAGTGCATATTATTATGGGGAGCGATTGTTTGCCTGTTTCGAGCACAACATTTAAATCCATGCCGAAGCCAAGCAGTATAACGGCCCACTGAAGCACTTTTTTTGAAGTGAATTTTATTCCGGAATCAAGCACGCCTTTATTTTTTATTATCAGTGTGAGTACCATTCCGGCAAGTATTGCGATTACTGCACCTCCTATAATGGGGAAAGCCGTTCCTATAAACCAAGAAGGTATTGCAATGGCAAGGCACAGCAGTATTCCGGGAGAATTCTTTTTGATCCATTCCATAATGTTACCTCGTTTTCCTTTTTTCTCCTGCGTATTATATAACATATTTATCAAAAAGAAAAATTATTTATATTGATAATATAATAAATATTTGTTATGATAAAAATATTAAAGGCGGTGGTTTTGTGCTTGATTTCAGAATAGAAACATTTTTATGCGTATGCAGGCATATGAATTTCACTTACGCAGCCGATGAGCTGCACATAACACAGCCGGCAGTATCACAGCATATTCGTTTTCTTGAGAATTATTATTCGGCAAAGCTTTTTGAGCGTGACGGCAAAAAAATAAAATTAACCCCTGCAGGGGAAACTCTGCTCAAGGCAATGACTGCTATCAGAAACGATGAATCAGCAATAAAGGAAAATATAAAAAGCTCAGCCGCGCAGAAAAAGGTGCTCAGGCTGGGCGTTACACTTACAATAGGCGAATATGTTATAGCAAAGCCGCTTGCTGAATTTATAAAAAGGCATCATGACACGGATGTAGTCGTAAAATTTGCAAATACGGCTCAGCTTTCATCATATATTACAGACGGCGAGCTGGATATCGCTCTTGTTGAGGGTAATTTTGATAAGTCCGTATTTGATACATGTGTGTTTAAAACAGAAAAATTCATTCCCGTCTGTTCGTCAAATCATCAGTTCGGCAATCAGGTTCACAGCCTTGCAGATCTTTTGTCAGAGCGCATCATAGTGCGTGAAAGAGGATCAGGCACAAGAGATATACTTGAAAAAAGTCTTGAGTTGAGAAATATAAGCATAGCTGATTTTTCAGGCTGTGTGCAGGCAGATAATATTCATCTTATAGTAAATCTTGTTAAAAGCGACTGCGGCATATCGTTCTTATATAAAGCCGCTGTTACTGATGAGATAAACAACGAAACGCTTAAAGAAATAAAACTCAATGATTTTAATATAGAGCATAATTTTACCTTTTTGTGGAACAGGGGAAGCGTCTTTTCTCATGAATACCATGAGATATGTGAAGAGCTCAAAAACGCATATTAATGTTTGCATGGCAAAAATTAAAACGCCGGATAGTAATATCCGGCGCTTTTTATTTATCCTATTTTATATTATCAGTACTCCTCGGCGTCTTTTTTTGTTTTGTGTACTGTATCACACGGATGCTGAGGAGGAGCGTATATTGAATAAAGCTTGAGCGGCGTACTGCCTGTATTTATAATGTTGTGCCAGTAACCGGCAGGTATCACAATACCGCAGTTTGCGTCTGCTTCTCTGCATAATTCAGTTTCATTTTCACATTTGCCCATAATCACTTTGGCTGTTCCGCGCTGAATTTTTATAAACTGATCGACATCGCTGTGCATCTCTTTGCCGATGTCGCATCCGCACGGAATACTCATGAGTGTTATCTGTAAATGTTCTCCCGTCCACAAAGCTGTTCTAAAATAATTGTTCTTTTTTGAACAGCAGTTTATATTAAAAACCAAAGGTTCTTTTTTATAATGTTTTTTGCATGTACAAATTTCACCTTTTTTCACCTTATCACCTCCGAATCGGGATTCATACCATTATATGAATATAAATGCCGATCCGTTAAATGTTCGGTGGTGCTCAGTATCAGTCCTGATCATATGCCGCAAGTACAGCGGCTTCAAGGTTTGCTAAATCGTTGCTGTCAGGGTGGCTTTCGGCGGCGTCAAAATTAGCTATAAGTATATGCTTCTGCGCCGTGTCTTCCATTGTCTCATATCTTTTTCTAACAGAGGCAGGCATCTTTCCCTGGCACATAAATTCGCCTGCTATTATGCAGTTTTCCGAAATGTTTTGTTTTACTGCTGAAAGTATCTTGTCAAAATAGTCCTGAGATCCTCCGAAGCCTGCTGTGCCGAATAAAAATAACTTCTTTCCGGCTGCAGATTGCAGAAATTCTCCGAAACCTTCATCGCAGGAGCCTTTGTCGGTCCAAAATCCGGCAAAAATCATATCAGCGTCCAGCGCCTTTTTATCTGCTTCACCGAAATATTCACACTCCCCGCTCGGAAGAATGTTTTTTATGTGTTCTGCAAGCGCTTTTGTGTTTCCCGTTTTACTGCTGTAAACTACAGAGTATTTCATTTGAAGGCTTCCTTTCTTAATCAAGATGTTTTGCATATGAATTTGCGTTTATGCGGCGAATTGTATTAGTCTTACGCCGCAAACCGATTATATCATAAAGCAAAGCTGTTATCAATCTGTTGCAGTGTGGAAAACTTTTCATTAACATAATCAGACAGAAAGCGCAAAAACTGTGCGGTTAACAGCAAAATAAAGAACCCCAAAGATAGCTCTTAGGGGTTCTTTTAATGTTTCGTATTAACCTGATGTTATGCTGTTACAGTTTCCTCAGCGATTTCTCTTGCGCGGATCTCATTATACAGTTCTTTGATCTCATCAAAGTGAGTATAATTTTCTGCCTGTCTCAGCAGGTTACGCGCATCAAGATACGGCTTTGCAGAACGGTTGTAGTTTGTGCGGTGGTTCTGCTCATCACGGATCTTCTTGTTGAGTTCTCTGAAATCGCCCTTGAGCACTTTGATATCAGCCTTGATATTTTTGATCTCGTCTTTGTCTTTTGCTTCCTGAGCTTCATAAAGCTTCTTGTAAAGAGCATCTTCTTTTTTATCGTACTGCTCTTCGGTTTCAAACAGTGCGTTGAGCTTTGAATCATCAGGAACAATAATATTGCCGTCACTGAAGTACTTTCCTTCATATTTTCTTGCAGTAAGTCTTGTTCTTGCAAAATGAATTGAATACTGGCGGAATTCTTTTTCGTCTTCAGTCTTCTTAGGAAGCTTCTTTGCGTCTTTGAGTTTTCTTCTGAGTTCGCTCGTGCTGTGATTTGCAAGACCTTCAAGGCCTTCATCATATATCTTCTGTGCGTGCTCAATCTGAAGTTTGCCGAGTTCGCTCTCAAATCTTGACATTTCTTTAAGTACAAACGGTGCAAGCTTGATTTTCTGATTGCGCTGAAGTGCTGCTTTTCTTTCTTCTTTTGCTTTCTTAACAGCTTCTTTTATCTGTTCTTTAGTGCCATTAGTTGCCCTTGCGGCTTTTATGCCGTCCTTGGTAACTTTAGCAGGTTCTTCATTTATAAGCTTCTTAGCTTCCTCAACCATGTCAACAACTTCAACCAAGTTGTCATCGCTCAGGGTGTTGTTGCCGAAGTCTTCAAAGAATGCGCGGATTTTAAGAACTCGTACCATACCCTGCTGTTTAAGTTCTGTAAGATCATAGAAGAAGTAAGGTACAACGTTGATGAAAGCACCTGCTATTGAGGCGAGTATAAGAACGCCGCAAATAGTCTGAAGTACATCGCCGTCATAAAGAGAGAAGTAAGAGATACTTGAGGTGTCTGCCTGTGCTATTACGTCTTTTACAACAGAGCCGTTTCTGAGCACCTTGTTCATTACTTCGGGGTTGTTCATTACCTGTTCAGCGGTTTCAATATTGATACCGAACTTGTCATAAAGGAGGTTTACAATACCGCTGCTGGCAACGGTAACAAGTCCGCCCACGGCAGTGATGGTTGAAAACATTCCGTCAATTCTTTCACCGCTTACATACTGCTGATAATCTCTGATATCAGCGTTTACTGACGGTGTAAGAATCTGCATGAACGCATTCATAAGGTTGTTCATCCAGTAGCATACAACAAGCAGGATAAGAGGCATCCAGGTGTGAAGAGCGCTTGTGCTCTCACCGGTCATATCGATTGTTTTTACAACGGGGAACATAAGTGCAATGAACACGATGTTCATAACATTTGTGCTGATAAGCACGAATCTCTTGCCCCATTTTCTGATAGCGAACGGAGCAAGCAGCATGCCTACAAGGCCGGCGTTCTGGCAGATAAGAGTGATTATTGAATATGTAGTACCGTTGCAAATACCGCCGTAGTTATACAGCCAGCCGAGTACAACGGTCATTGATGACTCAAGGAAACCGAGCCATGTTGCCATAGCGATTACCCAGAAATACTTGTTGCGAAGTACTTCGCGCAGGGAGTCCATAAATTTGATCTGGATAACGTGGGTTTTTGCCTGAACAATCTTTTCCTTTGTGTTAACGTAAACAACGATGCTGAGCATAACGGAAAGTATGGCAAGAGGAGGATAAATGTATCTGTAAAGCCTGATGTCATACATATTGTTATTTGTAAACAGCTGTGCGAAAATAGGCATCGCAAGGTTCAGGATTGAAGGTGCAAGCGAGTAGATAACGCCTTTGATAGTTGAAACGTCAGCTCTTTCCTGAGTGTTGGGGGAAAGAACGTGAATGAGGTTATCATATGCCTCGGAGAAGAAATAGTAGAAGAAATTCTGAATGAAGTTGAATATCAGAATTATGGCACAAGTTATAACATAAGCCCTGTCTTTTCCGAAGAAAGTGCCCTCACCGAAAAGCGCGCCGAACTGATTGTACGGGAACCATACGAAAAGTATAGTAACTATGGCGCTGGGGATACCCATCTTAACTATGTAGGGCCTGTATTTACCTTCTTTACTTCTGGTGTTGTCTATAATATTTGCCCTTATACCGGAAAGAGGAATATTTACAATAACAGAAATAAAATACATGATATACATATCAATCGGTTCAACGCCGAGTGTGTTTCCGATCAATACGTTGGTTGCGGAAAGAATCATATTCGTTGCCATAACGGCAAGGAATTTTACGCCTATGCCTCCGCCGGCGTAGGATAAAACTTCTTTGAAGGGCATGTAGTGCCCTTTGGGCGGCTCGTTCCAGTACATTTTAACGTCTTTTGCAAGTCCGCCGATTTTCTTGACCAGGTTTGCCAAACCTTTTACCCCCTAAAATTAAAGCGTTTCCGCTCTTGATTACGCTTCATTCCCTTTTATCCATTCTGTTGAAAATGATGCGAATTTTATTTCCCTGCATTCATTGTCCGGCTCAAACAAAACGCCTATTTTTCCGTTTTGCATCTGTGCCGCGGCACTGTATACAAAGTCACCGTCTTTTATCTGCCTTGACCAGCCAAAGGTTTCTCCGTCATCTTCGGACAAACGCACTGTTCCGTTTCTGCGTTTTTGCCTGTCGGCAGGGTTGATGAAAATAACCGTCGGTTTTTCTGTGCCTTCAAGCTTAATAACGCTCATCTGGCAAATCGGCTGGGGCAGATTTTCGTCCAGCCTGTAATCATACCAGCTTTCTCCGCCGTTGTCGCTGTAGGCAACTGCTGTGCTGCGCTCTTTGCCGTGGTTGCGCATAAAGTATTTAAGTCTGCCGCCCTCCTGCTCAATGAGCTGGGATTCGGTCAGCATGTCCTGCTGTTTTATTGTCATGCAGTCTGCGCGTTTTCCGTTTATCATTCTTGTGTTGTTGGGTGTTTCACCCATTGTCCAAGTTTCACCGCCGTCGTCGCTGTAAATCACGGTGCATGACAGCCTAAGCGGAAAAGTTCTTGTTCCGAAATATACGGGCACAACAAGACGGCCCGCATATTTACCGCTTTTTATTTCAATTCCGCAGCCCGGTCCGGGGCCTATAAAGCTCATGTATTCCTTTTTTACCATTTTATTCAGAGAGCGGGGAGCAGACCATGTTTTTCCGTTATCGTTGCTGTATACCATCATAAGGTACGAAGTGCTCTCTTCTTTGAAACGGCCGCCTGTGAAAATGTTGCAAACGGTCTTGCCGTCTTTAACAACATCGCCGTTATCTTTTACTGTGTAGGGCGTTTGAGCTCCGCGTCTTTTATAAAGTCTGTTGCCTTTTAAAATGTATTTTGAAAATCTGCCGCGTATGTATTTGTTGCCGTTTTCATCTTCGCCGCGGCTGACTTTGCTGTTTCTTATTCCTATACCGGCGGGAGTGTGCGAGTAAATAAGAATCACCCTGCCGCTTTTTTTGCTGTATACCATAACAGGGTCGATTGCGGCGGAAGATTTCATCTGTTTTGTGCCGTGCTCTTCAACGGCAATTACAGCGTCTTCCCAAGTTTCTCCGCAGTCAAAACTCCTGCGGATTACTTTGTCTATCCTGTTTGGATTGTCCATTCCGGAACAGTAGCGCGCGTCTGCGCAGGCGATGAGTACGCCGTCTTTTGCGGTGATAAGTGAGGGTATTCTGTAAAAATTTGACGGCCCTTTTATTTGAGGACCGAATACAGTTTTGAATTCCATCTGCGCGCCACCCCTTCTGGCTTTTAAACATACTGGTGATATTATAACAAATGGAACTCTTTATATCAAGAGTTAATATTGTATAATATTAATTAAAAATTTTTAATTCTATTATGTAATTTTAGAAAAAACAACTATCACGTATTATGGCTTTTTCCGCTTGACTTTGAATGCTTGGTGTGATATTTTTACAGCAGTTGAAAACAGAATTGTTACACATCTTTTGGAGGCTTTTATGAACAGACAGGAAAGACAAACTAAGGATTTTAACAGGATTTTGCAGGTTCTTGATGAATGCAGAGTGTGCCGTATTGCTCTGAATGATGAAAATGCGCCGTACATCGTGCCTCTCAGCTACGGTTACGAGTCCGTTTCTGACAAGCTTATTCTTTATTTTCACTGCGCGCGCAAAGGCAAAAAGACTGATCTCATAAGGAAATGCCTGTCGGCGGGTTTTGAAACGGACGTTTTCCGCCGGCTTGTAGCAGCTGAAAAAGCTTGCGGATATACTGCCAAATACTCCAGTGTTGTCGGTTGGGGAAACGCTGAATTCGTTGAAAATGATGAGGAAAAGCAAAGGGCGCTGTGCCTTATTATGCAGCATTATACGGGAAATCATCAGTGGGAAATACCCAAAGCGGCGCTTGATGAAGTGTGTATTTTTAAAATCAGCGCGCATGAATATTCTTGTAAGGAAAATTTGTGATTTACTGATAAAAGTAATTATCGCAAGGATAAGCAAATTTAATTTTTCGTCGCCGTCAATTTTCTTTTTAAATTCAAATTTCATTTCGGTTTTGTTATATATGTTTGATAAGCGTAGCTTTTTGCGCTGCCTTTATTGTAAATAATGCACAAATAACGGGTATAAATTTTTATATTCACTGCTATTAATAATTTGTTAATATATTTACAAAGCCTCAAATAATGCTTTATAATTAAATAGAGTTTTTATGCTCAATTTTTATTTTTTAAGGAGTATTATTTATGGAAGTTGTTGCACAAAGGGTGTTTGAGCCGTTTTATATGTGGCTTGACATTGCGTTTCTTGTAGTTTTTGCAGGGCTGCTGCTTTATAAGAAAAAGTACACAACCGTTATTGTAGGATTCCTTGCCGGAATATTATATCAGGTTGTTGATTACGGTATCTTTCACCTTGCTACCCATTCACGTTCCATTTCTGAGGGGCACAGTCTCTTTTGGGTGCTGCTGTGGATGAGCATGAGTTACGGATTTACAAATTTTGCATGGATCTGGCTTTGGATTTCAAAAGATAAAAATCTTTTTGAATGGACTATACTGATACTTGGCTGGTGGCTGTGCTGCCCGCTTTTGACCCAGACTTTCGGCCCTCACGACGATTACATAACTATCCAGCGCACAACAGGCGCTTATCACGGCTGGATGGCACTTATACTGTTTGTCGGCTATCTCGGTTTGATAATTTGGAATGTAACGCGCAAAAAGAAGAGTGAACGTGTTAATATACCGTGGCTATTAGCGATAGGAATACTTGTTCAGTTTGGCTGGGAGATCGGACTTTACCTCGGCGGTATCAGAAGTGCTGAGCTTTCATCAATTGAAGAAAAAATTGCTCCTATGATAATTAATTCATTGCTTGAAACCAATCTTGGAATGCCTTATATTTTCGTTATTTTCATTGCTGTTTCAAGGAGATATAAAGAAAAATTCGGCAAGCGTTCAAGGCGCCTTGGATTTACCGAAAGGATAGTTGAGAACAACGCCGAAAAGGTAAAGAATTATGAAAATGTATCCGAATATCTTGCGTAGTGTCAAATAATAATATAAAATCTTTGCGGCGGGTAAATATCCGCCGCAGTATTTTTTGAAGGGGATTGCAATGGATAATAAAACAAGAATGGAAAAGGGAATGGCTTACAGGGTGGATGATACTCTTGCTGAGCTAATGAAGCAGAATAAAATGCTTCTTCATAAGTTTAACAATGTTGTTGACCCGTGGGAATTTGAACAGCTTATTGAAATAGCGCATAAGATGTTCGGCGCTTTAGGCGATAATGCGTGGATAAACCCTCCGTTTTATTGCGATTACGGTAAAAATATTTATGTGGGGGACTGCTTTAACGCAAACTACAACTGCGTTATTCTTGATGTGGGCAGGGTGGATATAGGAAACAATGTTTTCTTTGCGCCTAATGTGTCAATCTACACTGCGGGGCACCCCGTTCACCCTGTTGCACGCGGCACTATGTATGAATACGGTATACCCGTTAAAATAGGAAATGATGTTTGGATAGGCGGCAACAGCGTAGTTCTTCCCGGTGTATCTATCGGCGACGGCACTGTTATCGGCGCGGGCAGTGTCGTTACAAAGGATATACCGTCAGGCGTTATAGCGGCAGGAAATCCCTGCCGGGTTATAAGAAAAATAACCGAAGAAGATATAGAATTTTATTTTAAAGACAGAAAATTTGATGCTCAGGCTTTTGAAATAGTTAAGGAAGCTGCCGAAAAAAGAGAGCAAAAATAATCAATTTTTTGATTATTTTTTAGCTGTGCTATTGATTTATAAATGTTTTTGCCATATAATATGTAAGTACAGACGGTTGTACACGCGTGCAGCCGTCTTGTTCTTTTTTAAGGCATTATCAAAGAGGGAAAAGGGATATGTATAAAATCGGTTTTGATAACAATAAATATTTGCAGATGCAGTCCGCGCGTATAAGAGACAGAATATCTGAATTCGGCGGAAAGCTTTATCTTGAATTCGGCGGAAAGCTGTTTGATGATTACCATGCGTCACGCGTGCTTCCGGGCTTTTTGCCGGACAGTAAACTTCAGATGCTTCTGCAGCTGAAAGATGAAGCGGAGATCGTTATCGTTATAAATGCTGAGGATATAGAAAAATGCAAGGTAAGAAGCGATCTTGGCATTACATATGACGTAGATGCGCTCCGCCTTGTAAAGGCATTTACGGATTGCGGCCTTATGGTGGGCAGCATAGTGCTCACAAAGTATGCCCCTCATCCGCGTGTACTTGCTTTTGAAAAGAAACTTGAAAAAGAAGGCATTGAATTTTATCATCATTATATAATTGACGGCTATCCGTCAAATATTGCAAATATAGTCAGCGACTCGGGCTTCGGTCAGAACGATTACATAAAGACTACAAGAAAGCTTGTTGTTGTTACTGCGCCCGGTCCCGGAAGCGGAAAAATGGCAACCTGCCTGTCTCAGCTTTATCATGAAAATAAGAGGGGCGTAAAAGCAGGATACGCAAAATTTGAAACTTTCCCAATATGGAACCTTCCCCTGCGTCACCCCGTAAATATGGCATATGAGGCAGCAACGGCAGATCTCAACGATATAAATATGATTGACCCGTGGCATCTTGAGGCTTACGGCGAGACTACTGTCAATTACAACAGGGATGTGGAAATATTCCCTGTTCTTAAAGCTATATTTGATAAGATATACGGTGAGTGCCCTTATAAATCACCCACTGATATGGGCGTAAACATGGCGGGAAACTGCATTTTTGACGATGATGCAGTCTGTGAAGCCGCAAAACAGGAAATTATACGCCGCTATTTCAATGCCGTCAGAAACGCAGCAAAAGGCGCGGAAAACCGTGATGAGATATATAAGCTTGAACTTCTTATGAAGCAGGCGGATATAAGCGAAACTTCACGCAAATGCACTGCGGCGGCAAGAGAGATATATCAGAATACCGGAAAACCCGGTGCGGCAGCGGAACTTGCGGACGGTACTGTTATCACCGGTAAAACATCAGCTCTGCTCGGCTGTATTTCGGCAACTCTTATAAACTGCCTTAAACACCTGGCGGGAATAGATGATGATGTGCTTCTTATAGACCCTGAGGTTATCAGACCTATTCAGGAACTCAAAGTAAAATATCTGGGCAGCAAAAATCCGCGTCTTCATTCTGACGAGGTACTTATTGCCCTTTCAATATCAGCGCGCAGCGATAAAAATGCGGCGGCGGCAGTTGCGCAGCTTGAAAATCTTAAAAACTGTGAGATGCATTCTACCGTGCTTCTTTCTCATGTTGATGAAAATGTGCTTAAAAAGCTCGGTATGAGTCTCACATGTGAGCCGGAGAACAATTAGCCGGCAGTAATAAATTTTAGGAGGAATAATTGTGAATAAGCCAAAGTACATTTTTGTTACAGGCGGTGTTGTAAGCGGACTTGGCAAGGGTATAACAGCTGCGTCCCTGGGCAGGCTGTTAAAAGCCCGCGGGCTCAAGGTAACGGCGCAGAAGCTCGATCCTTATCTCAATGTAGACCCCGGCACCATGAATCCTGTTCAGCACGGAGAGGTATTTGTTACGGACGACGGCGCTGAAACAGACCTTGATCTGGGCCATTACGAAAGATTTATTGATGAATCCCTTTCCCAGAACTCTAACCTCACATCAGGCAGAGTATACTGGAATGTTATTGCGGACGAACGAAAGGGTGTGTACGGCGGGCAGACTATTCAGATAATTCCACATGTTACTAACGAAATCAAGAGGTATATTTACAGAAATGCAGAAACAGGTGCGGATATATGCCTTGTTGAAATAGGCGGCACTATCGGAGATATTGAAAGCCAGCCGTTTCTTGAGGCTATACGTCAGTTTTCTGTTGAATACGGCAGGGAAAACTGCCTGTTTATCCATGTAACTCTTGTGCCATATCTTGCGGCTTCGGATGAACTTAAATCAAAACCCACACAGCACAGCGTTAAGGAAATGCTTGCTCTCGGTATTCACCCCGATATCATAGTGTGCCGTACGGAGCATCCTCTTACGGACGATATAAGAAATAAAATTGCGCTTTTCTGTAATGTTGAAAAGGACTGCGTTATCGAAAATAATAACTGTGATATTCTTTATGCTGTTCCCATGATGCTTCATGATGAAGGGCTTGACAATGTTGCTGTCAAAAAACTTGGTTTGGAATGCGGCGAGCCTGAGCTTTCAGACTGGCAGGAAATGCTTGACGCTCTCAGAAATCCCGTTCGCACGGTAAAGATAGCCATGGTCGGCAAATATGTTGAACTGCACGACAGCTATATTTCCGTAAACGAGGCGCTCAAGCACGGCGGAATAGAAACTCATTCAGCAGTTGATATTCACTGGATAGATTCCGAAACTCTTGAGCCTGAGGGCACAGACCTTGATGCAATTCTTGGAGATATGGACGGTATACTTGTTCCCGGAGGCTTCGGAAGTAGAGGAGTAGAAGGCAAGATCAAAGCCGTAAACTATGCCAGAACACATAATATTCCTTTCCTTGGAATATGCCTCGGCATGCAGGTTGCGGTAATTGAGTTTGCAAGAAATGTGCTGGGACTTTCTGATGCCAATTCTGCAGAGATTAATCCCGAAACAACAAATCCTGTTATTGATATTATGCCTGAGCAGAGAAATGTTCAGGAAATGGGCGGCACAATGCGCCTTGGTCAATATCCCTGCGTACTTAATCCCGAGTCAAAATCTTATCAGCTTTACGGCGCGTCTATGATTTATGAGCGTCACCGCCATCGTTATGAGGTAAATAATGACTACCGCGAGGAGTTTGCTAAGAACGGCGTTATATTTGCGGGTACTTCGCCTGATAACCATATTGTTGAAATGATGGAGATACCGTCACATCCCTGGTTTGTTGCCTGTCAGTTCCACCCGGAATTTAAGAGCAGACCAAACAGACCTCACCCGCTTTTCCGCGGCTTTGTTTCAGCGGCGGCAAAGCTTCACAGCAGCAAAAATTAATATGCAATGTGTTTCAAAGCGCGTTTCGGATATTTACCGGAACGCGTTTTTTACTGTTTATCTTTTGTTTATAAGTATTTTGTTGACCCCCTTTGATTTTTGTGCCATAATAAAATCAAAGGGGTGATTTTTATGCCTAAAACAAAAGTAAGTTCAGCAAAACTCGGTGCTCGAATTTGGTTCAGCGTGGTGCTTTTCGGACTTATAGGGCAACTTGCATGGGTAATTGAAAATATGTATTTCAATGTATATCTTTTTGATGCGGTCGGCGGCACGGCAAACGATATTGCCGCAATGGTTGCCGCTTCGGCAGTTACCGCTGCAGTTACAACGCTTGTTATGGGCGCTCTTTCTGATAAGATAGGCAAGCGTAAGGTGTTCATTGTTACGGGTTACATATTCTGGGGTATCGTTACGGCTTCATTCGGTTTTATAACGGTAGATAATACCCAAAAGTTTTTCCATACTGCAAATGCCGCTGCCACAGCGGCGCTTCTTGTAATCGTCATGGACTGCGTTATGACTTTCTTCGGCTCAACGGCTTTTGATGCCGCTTTTAACAGCTGGGTAACTGATATAACGGACGATTCAAACAGAGGCAGGGCGGAAACTGTTCTTCAGGCGCTTCCGCTTGTTGCAATGATTCTTGTTTTCGGTGTGCTTGACGGCTTTAAGCAAAGGGGAGAGTGGCAGACATTTTTCCTTATCGTCGGAATCGCCACCACGGTTTGCGGCTTCCTCGGCATCTTTTTCCTTAAAGATAAGCCGGGTATAAAAGCAAATAGCGAAAATTATTTCAAAAATATCATCTATGGTTTTCGTCCGTCCACAGTAAAGAAAAATCCTCGCCTTTACATTGCGTTCGCGGCATTCTGCATATTCAGCATCGCTTATCAGGTGTTTATGCCGTATATCATTATCTATCTTGAAAAAACTCTCGGCATAACGGATTATGCAATACCGCTCGGTGTGATACTTATTTTGTCGGCTGTTATTTCCGTCCTTCTCGGTCGGGTTATAGATAAGTTCGGCAAAATACGCTGTCTGCTTCCCGCCGCAATAGTGCTTATTGCAGGCTTTGTGCTCATGTACTTTGCCAAGGGAGATAATCTTGTTATACTAATGGCTTTCGGCACGGTAATGATGGGTGCTTATCTTGTTTCTTCGGCGTGTATCTGCGGTACTATCAGGGATTATACACCCACAGATAAAGTGGGTCTTTTCCAGGGCGTCAGAATAGTATTTCAGGTGCTTATACCGATGGTAACGGGGCCGTATATAGGAGCCGCCGTAATAGCAAACAATAATCAAACTTATGTTGAACTCGGAACGGTAAAAACTATACCTACGGCGAATATTTTCCTTGCTTCCGCCGCGGTTGCAGTTTTCGCTCTGATACCCATAATTGTGCTTCTTAAAACAGAAAAAAGCAAAAAATCAATATAATCACACTGTCTTTAGCACGCTCTTTTGTTTAGATTTAACAAACTTTTTTAAATGGAAAAAAATGCTTGATATTCGCAGTGAAACAGTATAAAATATATATCGATAAAATATTGACAATCCAATATTTTAAAATAAAATTTACGGAGGTAAATTCCAATGGTAAAAGTTGCTATTAATGGTTTCGGCCGTATCGGTCGTCTTGCTTTCCGCCAGATGTTCGGCGCAGAAGGCTATGAAGTTGTTGCTATCAACGACCTTACAAGCCCCAAGATGCTTGCTCATCTTCTTAAGTACGATTCATCTCAGGGCAAATATGCTCTTGCAGATAAGGTAGAAGCAACAGAGGATTCTATCATCGTTGACGGTCAGGAAATCAAAATTTATGCTAAAGCAGACGCTTCTGAGCTTCCTTGGGGAGAACTCGGAGTAGACGTTGTTCTTGAGTGCACAGGTTTCTACACCTCAAAGGACAAGGCTTCAGCTCATATTAAGGCAGGTGCCCGCAAAGTTGTTATTTCAGCTCCCGCAGGCAATGACCTTCCTACAATCGTTTACAATGTAAACCACGAAACACTTAAGCCGGAAGATACAGTTATTTCAGCTGCTTCCTGCACAACAAACTGCCTTGCTCCTATGGCAAAGGCTCTTAACGATTATGTTGAGATCCAGAGCGGTATCATGGTAACAATCCATGCTTACACAGGTGATCAGATGACTCTTGACGGCCCGCAGAGAAAGGGCGACCTTCGTCGTTCTCGTGCTGCTGCTGTTAACATCGTTCCTAACTCAACAGGCGCAGCTAAGGCTATCGGCCTTGTTATTCCTGAACTTAACGGCAAACTTATCGGTTCTGCTCAGCGTGTTCCTACTCCTACAGGTTCAACAACAATCCTTACTGCTGTAGTTAAGGGCGACGATGTTACTGTTGACGGCATCAACGCTGCTATGAAGGCTGCTGCAAACGAGAGCTTCGGTTACAACACTGATGAGATCGTTTCTTCAGATATCGTTGGTATGCGTTACGGCTCACTCTTTGATGCTACTCAGACAATGGTTGTTAAGATTGCTGAAGGTCTCTATGAGGTTCAGGTTGTTTCTTGGTATGATAACGAGAACAGCTATACTTCACAGATGGTTCGTACAATCAAGTACTTCTCAGAGCTTGGCTAAGCCGAAATCTACAATTAATAAACAGAGCGGAGTCTTCGGGCTCCGCTTTTTTTACACCTTTTTATCCATGTAGAAAAAAATATAAAATATTGATAAATTTTTGACAAATTCAGTTGAAGTTAAAAAATCCCGTCATATACTTTTATTTAAGCTGTATGGAGGGTCTGAAAATGAAAAAGCAGAATTTTACATTCTTTCAGTATGTATGGATATTTGTTGCAGGGTGCTACGGGGGTTTTTTGGTTGAAACGGTTTGGTGCCTAATAAAAAACGGTTATATTGAAAGCCGCAAATCACTTGTGCTGGGTCATCTTAGTGTTGCATATGGAATGGGATCTGTCCTGCTTACTCTTATACTTGTGCATTTCCAGCAATCAAAGCTGTGGAAAATTTTTCTTGTTGCGTTTTTGTCAGGTACGGTTACGGAATACATATGCTCTCTCGGGCAGGAAATATGCTTCGGCTCGGTCGCTTGGGATTACAGCAAACTTCCTCTGAATATAAACGGCAGGGTTTGTCTTTTGTATTCTCTTTTCTGGGGAGTTCTCGGCGTTTTTTGGGTAAAGGCTGTTATTCCTTTGCTGCAAAAGGTTTTCAGTTCTGTAAAACTGCCGCACGAAAGGCTGCTTGTCAGCGCGTTTATTGTTTTTTTCGTGTTCGATTGTGTGCTTTCCGCTTCTGCTGCGCTTCGTATGAACGAAAGAGCTCAGGGAGTATCTCCTTCAAACAGAATAGAGCAATTTCTTGATACTCATTATCCAGACGAAAAAATGAATGAAATTTATGCAAATTCAAAACCTGTAGAAAAATAAAATATATTTTTCGGATAATAACATGCTTTTAAAAATAAAAGACCTGCGGTAATCACCGCAGGTCTTTTGATTATATAAAGAGTTTTTATTGAGCTGCTTTAAGTGAAAAGCTTCCGCTTACGGTTTCTACTTCTATCTGGGTTGAGCCGTTGCCGTAGGTTGCCGTGCCGTTTCTTGAAGAGCCGTTTGTCTGGGCGCCGAAATCGTTGCTAATGCTGCCTGACACAGTTTCATATTCCATATAGAATCCGCTTAAGCTTTGCGGAACGGTTATTGTAATATTGCCGCTTGTTGAATTTGCGTCTATTTTGTTTATTGTTTCGGAGGTATTTATTACCTGCGCGTTTCCTGAATTAGTTTCGACATCAATTGATGTGAACGCGCCTGTTGCGTTAATATCACCCGATGCGCTGTGAAGCTCAATAGAGGACGCACTGATACCGTTTACCGTAATATTTCCTGAACCGCATTCTATATCAAATTCTCTGAGCGTCATTGAGTTTGGAATGTTTATCTGCAGGTCTTTCTGCTCTTTTATATTTGAGATGCCGTTTCTCTGGAAATATATTTTAAGTTCTCCGTTTTCTATTCTGCTTACAAGAGCACAATCATCATTTGCGTCAAGTCCGTCATCATACTGTATTTCGGTGCCGTCATAATAAGAAACATTTATATTTCCGCTGCCCCATTCAACGGATATTTTGCTTATTGCAGACGCATCTGCCGAATTGGCTCCCGGTGTTCCGCTCTGTGCCGAACTGCTTGGTGACATGGTTGTTGTTTCCGTTGAATTTTCCATTGCGCTTTCAAGGCGCTCTTCTCTGATTTCAGAATATGCCTCAATACCAATTACTGCGGCTATTATTATCAAAGCCGCTATAACGGCAGCTATTATTCCTATTTTAGCGCCTTTGCTTAGTTTCTTTTTCGGATCGGGAGAATAATATGTTACATTTGCGGGGCTGTTTGAGTAATTTTGCGCATTTCCCGTGTTAGAATAATAAGCAATATTATCCTGCGGCTGTTCCGTGGGAACTGTATAATCGTTTCCTTTTTGAACTTCTTCAGCTTTATCCTCTGTGCTTTCTGTTTCGGTTACTGCGGCCTCTTCGGCTGTTTCGCTGTTTTCGGAGGCAGTGTTATCCGCTTCAGGATCCTGCTTTGCCGGTTCTTCATCACCCATAAGCAATGTGTCAAGAGATACGCCGTACAACTGTGCAAGCGCTATCAAATTATCTGTATCAGGGCTGCTTTCGCTTCTTTCCCATTTTGATATTGCCTGCCTTGATACTCCTATTTTTGCGGCTAACTCTTCCTGCGAATAACCGTGTGCTTTTCTGTATTCGTAAAGTCTTGTAGCTGTTTCAATATTCATATCATCACCTCGGCTTCATTGTAGCAGATAAATTCGGTTGCACACCACCAATTCTGGTTTGAATTTGCGCAACTATCGGTTGCATTTTATGATATTATGCGTATTTTTATTGTTATTCTGCCGTAAATCTGAATTCTGTAACTGTTTTGAACTCTTTATTCGGCTCAACATATTTAAACGGGAATTTGTCTGCATGATTAACGCTGTCAGGGTAAAACTGAGTTTCAAGAGCGGCGCCTCGCCTGTATGTTACTGCGCCGTTAGCCTTTCCCGGGTTGCCGCTTTTTGCAAGCCATCCTCCGCAGTAAAGCTGAACTCCCGGCAAGTCAGTCCAAACGCTCATTTTTCTGCCGCTTTTCTCATCATAAAGCACAGCGGCTTCGGCAAGTTCACCAGACTTGTTTCTCAGGCAGTAGTTGTTATCATAACCAATACCGTCAATTATTGCTCTGAAAGGCTCGTCAATTTTATCTCCGATTTTGTGCATTTCGGAAAAGTCCATCATGGTGCCGGCAAGCTTTCCGAGTTCTCCTGTGGGAAGTTGGTCGGCGTCTGTTTCAGTAAAGAAATCGGCGTTTATTTTAAGCAGATGATCTTCTATATCAGCCTGCGGGTCGGCGCTTAAATTAAAGTATGCGTGGTTTGTAGGGCAGGCCACTGTCTTTTTATCGCTTATAACAGAGTATTCAACACGCAGTGTGTTTTCCTCAGTAAGAGTGTATGTAACTTTCATCGTAAAATTACCCGGAAATCCGTCTTCCATATCGGGAGAGAATTTTTTCAGGGTGATGGAATTATCTGCAGTGCTTTCAACTTCCCACACAGAAAAGCTGAATCTGCCGCCGCCGTGCAGTGTCCATGTGCCCTGATTGTTCGGCGTGTGGTATTCAACGCCGTCCATAACGAATTTTGCGTCCCTTATTCTGTTTGCCACTCTGCCTACAACAAGTCCCTGGTATCCCAAATCAGGGTCGGCATAATATTCGGGTTTGTCAAACCCAAGCACAACGTCGCCCATAACTCCGTTTCTGTCAGGCACGTTTATAGCCTGAATCCCTGCGCCGAAGGTCTGTATCGAAACGCTTGCGCCGTTTTTGTTTGTAATAGTGTAAAGGTCAACATTCTCGTCCTTTACCTTGCCGAAAAAAGTTTTAGTGATACTCATAATTTACCCCTTAATCTATATTTTATAGTATGTATCGAGTATAACCCGAAATGTAAATAAATTCAATATAATCTTGACAATTTAAAATTTCAAATATATTCTTATACTGAGTAAGTTTTATTATTACGGCTTTTTGCCGATATTGAGAGAGGTGTTTTTATGCAGGATTTACTTGATATGCTTACCTCCGTAATGCGGTATGCGTTTCCCGCTGCGGCGGTTATAGTTATTTTGACCTGCGTTGTTTCGCTTTTCAGAAACAGACCCAGAGTGCATAAAATGGCACAGCTGACTGATGAAAACAATGATTCTGTTATTGAGATAAACCACTGGGAAACTTCTATAGGCAAGTCAAAGGCAAACGATATCGTACTGCCGCTTCCGTCAGTTTCAAGATTTCATGCAGTTATCGCAAAAAAAAGCAGAGATTGGGTAGTAACGGATACTTTCTCTAAAAACGGAATACTTGTAAACGGAAAAAAGATAGACGGCAAGGCTGTTATTGAGGACGGCGACGTTATCTCAATAGGAACTGTTCCGCTCAGGTTTGAATGTGCGGACGCCATTTCAAGCTCAACCAAAAAACAGATAAGGCAGAATGCGGGCGGCCACGCAGTTGCATATGCTGTTCTTGTGGATGTAAAGAGCCGCAAGCCTGTATATCTTAAAAGAAATGATGTTCTGATAGGCAGGGGAGAGCAGTGCGATATCAGGATACTTTCTGATACTGTATCCTCAGAACACGCAAGAATTTATAAAACTACGCGCGGCTGGGCTTTGTGCGATCTTGATTCTCACAACGGCACGAAGCTCAACGGCAGATACCTTACCCAAACACAGCTCATTTTTGACGAGGATACTATTACTTTCGGGGACAGGGTATTTATCTTTTATGAAAAGTGAGGCGAAGTCCGATGGGAAAAGAAAAAAAGGCAGTAAAAAAGAAAAAGCTGCCTAAAATAAAACCTATAAATAATTTTGCCCTGATGGCTTTTCTCACACTTTTTGAGGTTATCACCGCATTTATGTCCGCCTACGCCGCGGAGGATGCAATAAGCTTTCAGGCGCTTGCCGCAATGGGCATACTCATTGTTGTTGAATGGGTTTATCTTATAGTTTTTTACACTGCAATGCACCGACGCAATTTTGAACTTGAAATGATAGCGTTCTTCCTATGCGCAACAGGCATTTCGGTTATAGCGTCTGTAAGTCCGTCTGCGGCGCTCAAACAGTGCCTTATGATAGTTGCCGGCGTAATAGTTTACATCGTGATGGTGTTCCTGCTCGGCAATGTGGATCTGTGTATGAAACTTAGGCTGCCCGTTGCAATAGCGGCATTGCTGCTTCTGCTTGTCAATCTGATAATAGCGGAAACCACAAACGGAGCCAGAAACTGGATAAGAATTGGCGGAGAAAGCTCCGGTATAATGCTTCAGCCGTCTGAATTTGTTAAAGTGGCATTTATATTCGTAGGCGCCGCAACCCTTGAAAAGATACAGACAAGCAAAAATATTTTTGCTTTTATCGGCTTTTCTGTTGCGTGCGTAGGTTCGCTGATACTTATTAAGGATTTCGGCACAGCGCTGATATTCTTTGTAACATTCCTTATTATTGCCTTTATGACATCGGGCGATATAAAAACAATAATCCTTGCAATAGCTTCCGCTGTGCTCGGAGCAGGTATTGTGCTGAAATACCGTTCGTATGTTATGGCGCGGTTTTCCGTTTACCGGCATGTGTGGGAAGCGGATTACTATAATTCAAGCGGCTACCAGCAGACAAGAACGCTTGTGGGCCTTGCCTCGGGCGGACTTTTCGGACTTGGTATCGGCAATGGATATACACGCACGGTGTATGCGTCCACCACAGACCTTATTTTCGGAGTTATCTGTGAGGAGTGGGGATATGTTTTCGGTATAATACTTGTATTAGCTTTTGTTGCCATTGCCGTATCCGCTCTTGTAAACTCAATAGCCGCCCGTTCAACATTTTATTCAATAGCGGCTGTTGCGGCAGCAGGTCTTATGCTTTTCCAGACAGCTCTTAATATTTTCGGCATAACCGATGTACTGCCGCTCACCGGCGTTACGCTTCCATTTGTAAGCCAGGGCGGCTCATCCATGATAAGCTGCTGGGCACTTCTTGCTTATATCAAGGCATCTGATGTGCGTACCTATAATTATCTGGGAGGCGCAAAGAAGAAATGAAAATGATTACAAAAAGAGGAATTTTCCTCTGGATATTATGTGCCCTCTTTATATGCGGCATAGCTTTTCTTACTTTCAGTCTTGTTACCGAAGGCTCGGAATGGGTAATGAAAAATTATAACCGCCATGTTTACAGTGACGGCCAGCTAATAGCGGCAGGCGCTGTGAAGGACAAAAACGGCGTTGTGCTCTCAGAATCCGAGGATGGCAAAAGGGTTTACAGCGATGATAAAGGAACACGCCTTGCAACTCTGCATGTTGTAGGCGATACAAGAGGATTTATTTCAACAGGCGTGCAGACTCAGTTTGAATCCCAGCTTGTTGGGTATAATGTTGTTGACGGTGTTTATAATATCAAAAAAAATTCCGGCGGCAATGACCTTGTTCTAACTATAGATAGCGAGATAAACAAAGTGGCTCTTGATGCTCTCGGAGATTATAAAGGCACTATCGGCGTTGTGAATTACAAAACGGGCGATATAATCTGTATGGTTTCAAATCCCACTTATGATGTAAACAATGTTCCCTCTGATATAGATACCTCAAGTGAATATGAGGGCGTTTATATAAACAGATTTCTTACAGGTCTTTATACACCCGGTTCAACTTTCAAAGTAGTTACTGCAATAAGCGCTCTGCAGAATATGGGCGACGATATTTATGACAGAACATGGCAGTGTAGTAAAGTGTATGATGTTGACGGAATTGAAGAGGATAATATAATCTGCAACGCGCGCCACGGCACTATTGATTTTGAAACGGCGTTCGCAAAGAGCTGCAATATCACATTCGGTAAAATAGCTATTGAACTCGGCCCTGAAAAGCTTGCAGAAACTGTTGATTCTCTCGGGCTTACTCAGGCTGTAACGGTAAGCGGAACAATTACTTCTTCAGAAAGCAGATTTTTCCTTGAAGCCGGTGATGCAGACGCTTATACGGGCTGGACGGGAATTGGACAGGGCGATACGCTTGTTACTCCCGCCGCCATGCTTCGCCTTATGTGCGCAATAGCAAATGACGGAAAAGCCGTTTCTTTTAATATTGTAGACAAATTTGAAAATTCTTCAGGAGATATTGTGGATATCGGATACACAAGCACCGAAACACAGGTGCTCAGTTCGGATATAGCTTCTCAGATGAAGAGCCTTATGAGAAACAATGTAAAGGTACAGTACGGCGAAAGCAAGTATAAGGGACTTAATCTCTGTGCCAAGTCAGGTACTGCACAGATAGATGATGTTGATGAGCACAATACCGCATGGTTTGTTGGATTTATGGATGACGAAGATCATCCCTATGCGTTTGTAGTTGTAGCGGAGCGCGGTAATTCCGGTTCACAGACGGCAGGCCCAATGGCTAAAAAAGTGCTCAACGCCATAATTGACAGCGAAAGCGATTGATTGAGGAACAGATATTTTGGAGTATACTGAAATACAAACGGACAGCACCCCCGAAAAAGCGGTGCTCATCTGTGTTGATACAGGTGATTTTGACGCTGAGGCGTCAGTAAAAGAACTTGAGGAACTTGCAAAAACGGCGGGCGCTGAGGTGCTCGCCGCAATTATTCAGCGGCGTGAAGCTCCGTCTCCCTCGTCCTATATCGGGCCGGGCAGACTTGCAGAACTCGTTGATTTCTGCAATTCAAATGATGTGGATATCGTTATTGCGGACGGAGAGCTTTCTCCTGTTCAGGTCAGAAATATTGAGGATGCATGCGGCGTGCGCACTGTTGACAGAACTGCGCTGATACTTGATATTTTTGCCGCCCGCGCAAGAAGTGCTGAGGGCAAGATACAGGTAGAGCTCGCTCAGCTCAAATATCTCCTGCCGCGGCTTTCGGGGCAGGGAAAAAGTCTCTCCAGACTCGGCGGAGGTATAGGCACAAGAGGCCCCGGTGAAACAAAGCTTGAAACGGATAAACGGCATATCAGGCGCAGAATAGAACACCTGAATGACAGCCTTGAAAAAATAAGAAAGCGCCGTCTTGCCACTCATACTCGCAGACAGAAGAATTCGGTGCTTTCAGCCGTTATAGTAGGCTACACAAACGCAGGCAAATCAACTTTAATGAACAGGCTTACAAATGCCGGCGTACTTGCTGAGGACAAGCTTTTTGCAACGCTTGACCCCACTGCAAGAAGGCTTGCTCTGCCTGACGGCAGGCATATAATGCTTGTTGATACGGTAGGCCTTGTGCGCCGCCTGCCGCACCAGCTTGTTGATGCTTTCCGCTCAACGCTTGAGGAAGCATTGTGGGCAGATGTAATACTCAATGTGTGCGATGCTTCAAGTCCCGAGTGCGCAGAGCATATAAAAGTGACTAATGACCTTCTGTCATCACTCGGCTGTGACGGCAAACCCGTAATCAATGTTCTTAATAAATGTGATCTTGCCCCCGAAATGCTCGATTACCCTGTTATTGGCTCAAGTGTCAGAATAAGCGCAAAAACAGGCTATGGTATGGATGAACTGCTTGATGCCGTTTCAAAGGCGCTTCCCGCATCAAGGCGCAGGGTAACACTGCTTATTCCGTTTTCACGCGGAGAGATACTTGGCGAGATAAGAAAATACGGCGAAGTGATTTCTGAAAAATATACGGACGAGGGAACCGAAATAGATGCTTTTGCCGATGTTTCATATCTTGATAAAATAAGTAAATATATTTTGTAATCCTGATTATATTTTATTCCGCCGTTTCATAAAATCATTATGAGGTGGTTTTATGAAAATGTTTACGCTCAGGCTCAAGCCGAAAACGATATTCGGCCTTATCCTTATAGCGGCGGGTATTATCGTTATTGCAATAACTTTCTTTTCAAATCACGCGGCTTTAAGCAGACCGGCAGCAAACGATGTTTCGCTTGAAACTGACGCGCAAAGAGAAGAGTATCTTACTTCACTCGGATGGGAATTCAATACACCGTGCGAGGAAAAAGAAGTACAGATACCGCAGGAATTCAACGATACATATACGGATTATAATGAGATACAAAAGACACAGGGCTTTGATCTGGAAAAATACAAGGGGCAGACCGTAACCGTATATACTTATAACATAACCAATTATGCCGGCTATGAAAACAGGGACTGTGTTTACGCCAATCTGCTTGTGTGCGGTGGAGTTCTTATAGGCGGCGATGTGTGCTCAACATCCGTTTCAGACGGTTTTATAGAGGCGCTTCAGAAGGAATAAATAATGGAAAGACTGGATAAGTTTTTATCACGTGAACTGAATATTACCCGCACTCAGGCAAAAGCCGTGATAAGATCGGGCGGCGTAACCGTGAATTCTTTTCCCGCCAAAACAGCGGATATGAAGATAGACCCGTTGAAAGATCTTGTTTCGGCTAACGGCACAGATGTTTCATATAATAAACATGTGTATATAATGATGAATAAGCCTAAGGGCGTTATATCATCGTCAGACGGGCATAAAACAGGCGAGAAAACCGTAGTGGATATTCTGCCGCCGGAGATGAAACGGAAAAATCTTTTCCCTGCCGGCAGACTGGACAAGGATACTACCGGCTTTGTGCTCATAACTGATGACGGCGAATTTGCACATGACATTTTAAGCCCTAAAAATCATATTCCCAAAACGTATACCGCAGTTCTGGACAAGCCGTTTAACAGCGCTGTAAAAGCGGATTTTGAAAACGGTATGGAACTCGGCGGCGAGAAATGCATGCCCGCTTTTCTTGAAAGCCTCAGCACTGACAATAAACAGGCAAAAATAATTCTCAGGCAGGGTATGTACCATCAGATAAAAAGAATGTTTAAAAAACATTCCATAACTGTGCTTGAACTCAGACGAGTTGCTATGGGCGGTCTTGAGCTTGACAAAAATCTTGCTCCGGGTGAAGCAAGATTTATAGATGAAAAAGAACTCTCTCTAATAACTTCTGCTGATTCTATGGACATTAAATGATAAAAAACACTATATATTGTGGTTTTTAACGCCTTTGAAAATGAGTTTATGCAAGTTTAACAAAAAAGCATAAAAATTTTGGCAAAAAGCTTGCAAAATGTTGAACGTCCTTGTATAATATGAACAAGATAACGCAGTTGCTTTTGTGCATAATTTCAAGCGGCTTTTTTATTAAGGAGGAGTTATTTTGCCTAACAGATTATTTCAGGGCCTTGTAAATCAGATGAGGGATACAATGGACCGCGATTTGGGCGTAGTTGATGAAAGCGGCACAGTTATTGCCTGCTCAGAGCTCGGCCAGATAGGTGAAATCAGAAAAGGTGTTGTTTCCGCCGGTGTATTCGCAGGTCTTCAGACTTGTGTGGACGGCTGCACCTACAAAGCTTTCGGAAATTCGGTGCATCCGGAATACGCGGTTTTTGTTGATAATACGGATGATTTAAGCAAGCACTACGCAGATATAATTTCCATTGCATTTAATCAGATAAAGCAGACAAATGACGAAAAATTTGACAGGTCAAATTTCGTTAAAAATGTTATATTAGATAATATTCTTCCTGGCGATATATATATAAAAAGCCGTGAACTGCATTTCAATAATGACGCCACAAGAGTTGTTTTTATAATCAGGGTTCCGCAGAAAACAGATGTTTCCGTTTTTGATGTTATTCAGAACTTTTTCCCTGATAAGGCAAAGGATTTTGTTATAAACGTAAATGAAACAGATATTGCGCTTGTAAAGGAAGTACGTCCCAATGTTGAGATGAAAGACCTTGAAAAGCTTGCTCGCTCTATCTGCGATACGCTGTCAACTGAATTTTTCTGCACAGCTGTTGTAGGTATAGGCACTTGCGTAACAGGTGTAAAAGATCTTGCGCGCTCATTTAAGGAAGCACAGGTATCTCTTGAGGTCGGTAAGGTGTTTGATACCGAACAGCCTATAGCAAGCTATGAAAATCTTGGTATAGCTCGTCTTATTTATCAGCTTCCCACAACTCTGTGCGAAATGTATCTTAAAGAAGTTTTCAAGTCAGGTTCAATTGATTCACTTGATCAGGAAACTTTGTTTACTATTCAGAAATTCTTTGAGAATAACCTTAATGTATCTGAGACAAGCCGAAAACTGTTCGTTCACAGAAATACGCTTGTTTACAGACTTGAAAAGATTAAAAAGATAACAGGTCTTGATTTAAGAGAATTTGATGACGCTATCGTATTCAAGGTAGCCCTTATGGTTAATAAATATCTTGAATCCAGCCCGGTAAAGTATTAAATCAGAAATTTTTCGGCAATACTTTTTGTGTTGCCGATTTTTTTATTTTTGATTATAAAAAGCTATGCAAAAAACCACAAATTTTTACAAAAATACCTCTATTGTCCTGCTTATTACAAATTCATTACATGATTTACAAAATAGAAACATTTTATCCTTGATTTATTAGGTGAATTGCTTTATTATATATAGGTGGCAGAGTTTAAAGATTTAAATATGTTTCAATAAATTAAAGAGGGAAATTAAAAGTGATTGAATTTCGTGATGTAACCAAGGTGTACGGCAGTAACGGCACCAAGGCACTCAATAATGTTAATATAAAAATCGAAGACGGCGAATTCGTTTTCGTTGTAGGCGCGTCTGGCGCAGGTAAAAGTACTTTCCTCAAACTTATCATGCATGAGGAAAAACCCACCGACGGCGTTGTTATCGTAGGCGATTACCGCTCCGATACACTCAAAAAAAAGCAGGTGCCTTATTACAGAAGAACAATGGGCATCGTTTTCCAGGATTTCAGGCTTATTCCTAAGATGAGCGTTTATGACAATGTTGCTTTCGCAATGCGTGTTATCGGCGCCAAGGAAAAAGAAATCAGAAAAAGAGTTCCGTATATTCTTCAGCTTGTAGGCCTTTCACACAAGGCGCGTTCAATGCCGAATGAGCTTTCAGGCGGTGAACAGCAGCGTGTTTCTTTGGCAAGAGCACTTGTAAACAATCCAAAGCTTATAATCGCGGACGAGCCTACAGGTAACGTAGACCCGGAAATGAGCCATGAGATTGTTGAGATGCTCACTAAGATAAATAATAACGGCACTACCGTAATTATGGTTACGCACGAGCATACGCTTGTAAAAGCGTTTCCGCGCCGTGTAATTGTTATTAAAAACGGCGAAGTGGTTTCCGATACTCCGGATCCCACTCATGCTCAGTTTGAATCGGCTCATCCTGAGAAATCAACTGATATGTATTTCTTCAACGAGGATGTTAAACTCGGAAGTGAGATTGAAGATATTTTTGAAACTATTGACGACGGTTCTTCTCCCGCCGAAAATGAAGATGCAAAAGACGGAGGTGAGGAATAATGACCGGCTCAAGCTTCAGATACCTCTTTAAAGAGGGCTTTAGAAATACATGGTCAAACAGAATGATGAGTATTGCGTCTATCTGTGTTCTTATGAGCTGCCTTGTTCTTATAGGCTGTGCGTCAATGATATTCCTCAGCATTGAATCTCTTCTCGGCAGAATCGAAGAAGAAAATGTTGTTATGGTTTATATTAAAGATGATACGGCAGATGCTGATATCACAGCTATGGGCAATACTCTCAAGGGTATAGATAATGTTAAGGAAGTTGAATTCGTTCCCAAAGAGGACGCATGGGCAGAGCAGCTTGCCACAATGGAAGAGGCTCAGGCAAAATTCTTTACGGAGATAAGCTCTGATATTCCGCTTCCGGACGCTTATAAGGTTACAGTAGATGATCTTACTTATTTTGACCAGACTGTAAACCAAATAGAAAAGCTGGATCATATAGACACAATAAGAGAAAATAAGGATCTGGCTGAAAAACTTGTTACAATTCGTCACGGTGTTGAGGTTATCTCAATAGTAATCGTAGCGGTTCTTCTTGCAATAAGTGTATTCATTATTTCTAACACGATCAAACTAACCGTATATTCAAGAAGACTTGAAATCAGCATTATGAAGTCTGTTGGCGCTACAAACAGTTTTGTAAGGCTGCCGTTTGTTGTAGAGGGTATGATACTCGGTATAATTTCCGGTGTTATATCGCTGGGGCTTGTATGGGCGTTCTATGAATTCGCTATTAACCAGTTCAGCGATCTCCTCACCTCTCTTCAGCTCGATGCGCTCAACTTTGCGGATTTCGCACTTCCGATGCTCGGCATTTTCGTTGCAATAGGTATCGTAACCGGTGTCGGCGGAGCGTTGATTTCAATGAGCAGGTATCTTAACAGGGAAGGCAGTGAGATAAGTGCAATCTAAAATAAAAGGCAAAGCTATTTTAAGACTTCTTTGCCTTGTATTCAGCGTAATGCTTGTATTCTCTACAGCATTTACAGCACAGGCAAAATCAAGTTCCGAACTCAATAAAGAAAAGGATAAGATTGAAGCTGAAATATCCGAGTCAAAAAAGAAGATAGAGACTCTTAAATCAGAAAAAGCTGATAAAGAGGCGTATGCCGATGCTCTGATGTATCAGGTTGAACTTCTTCAGGACAAGCTTGATAATCTTGAGGACAGCAAAGACGCTCTTCAAAGTGAAATAGATGAGGTTCAGAAAAGAATTGATGAGACCCAAGCCGAGATAGAAAAGGCAGAGGTTGAAATCGAGGCAAAGGAAAAAGAATTTGACGGCGTTTATGAAGAATATTGCCAGAGACTTCGTGCAATGTATATTTCGGGTAATGTTTCAATGCTTGAGGTATTGCTTGAAAGCGGCGACATCAGCTCCATCCTTACAAGAGCCGAAATGGTTAAATCAGTTTCTGAGCAGGACAGCGCTACACTTGATGAACTTATGACCAAAATGGAGGAGATCAACAAAGAGCGCGAGGAACTTGCTCAGGATAAGATACAGCTCGGAAAGGATAAAGACAGCCTTAATTCGCGAAAAGCTGAACTTCAGGAATCAATTGATGATTATAACGCTTCTAAAAAGGAGCTTAACGCACAGGTTGCTGAATGTAATGCCGCAATCAAAAGTATTGAGAATACACAGGCTGAGATTCAGGAAACGATTGATGATAATTCAGAAGAGCTTGCAGCAATCAATGCGGCACTCAATTCATCAAGCAATAAACCCGGCAGTGATAATTACACACCGGGTACCGGTCAGCTTGCGTATCCTACAAGCTACAGAAAAATTTCAGCAGGCTATCCGAATTACAGCAACGGCTCTTACCACGGCGGTGTAGACTGGCCTTGTCCCACGGGCACTCCCGTTCACGCATCCGATTCAGGCGTTGTAGTAATTGCCAAGAAACTTACATACAGCTACGGTCAGTATATCCTTATTGACCACGGCAACGGGCTTTCAACTCTTTATGCTCACAATTCATCTCTTGTTGTAAGCCAAGGAGATTCAGTTCAGAAGGGTCAGATAATAGCTTATTCGGGCGAAACCGGCAACGCAACAGGCCCTCACGTTCATTTTGAGGTAAGAAAGAACGGAACACGAGTAAACCCGATGAATTATCTTTAATTAATTACAAAAAATTTAATACATATAAAAAGATTGTAAATAATATTTACAGTAACTTTAATTTATTATATAATAGGAAGTGGAGTCAATGAAACTTTTAAGCATGTTCAAACAGGGAATGTGTGTTTTATTGGCTTCACTGTTTGTTTTTTTATTTGCTCTTTATCCGTTTAATCAGAATGTTACTGCTGATGCTGCAGAGCTTACTCCCCAGCAGGAAAAAGCACAGCTTGAACAGCAGATAAAAGAGGCTGAGGAAAAACTGCGCCAGCTTGAGGCGGAGTCGGCAAGCACGCAGGAATATTTCGATACCCTCACAGAAAAGATAGATTATCTCAACAGACAGTATGAGCTTGTCAGCAATGAAGTAGAAAAAGATAAAAATCAGGTAGAGATTTTAAAGGATACTTATGCCGAAAATGAAAAGGAAATTGCTTCCATAGGTGACGAGATAGAGCAGCTCAAAGCAGACTGCGCCGCCGCAGAGGAGGAATTTTCACAAACATATCAGTCATTTGCTAAACGTATGCGCGCTATGTATATAAGCGGCGAAACCAATGTGCTTGTATTTCTTATCACAAGCAACGATATATCTCAGCTTCTGACAAGACTGGAAATGATAAAACGTGTTTCAGAGATGGACGGAGAACTGCTTGAGACCATCAATAAGGAAATTGATGAAATAAATACTTCGCGCGACGAAATAACAAAGAAAAGAGCGGAGCTTCAGGTAACTCAGGTAACCCTTGAAAACACAAAATCTTCACTTGAGGCCGCTATACCTGAACTAGAACAGAAACAGCAGGAGCTTGAAACTAAGAAAACAGAGCTTGATAAAGAGCGCGGCGACGCAAATACACTGCTTAAAGAACTCAATGATGAAACGGGTAACTATACCGAATATCTTGAGGATAACAAAGCGGCTATGGCGGAAGTGGATGCAGCTATCGCGGCCGCTGAAGATAAGTACGATAACGATGATAAAGAAGAAACAACTGAGCAGGAAAAGCCAACTTCGGGCGGTTCTTCTGAAAACACAACGTCAGGCACTACTTCCGGCAGTTCTTCAGGCAGTAAATATATCAGTCTGACATATCCGGTTCCGTCACAAACAACAATAACCTGCGGCTTCGGCGAGTACTCAGGCCACAGCGGGGCAGATTTCAGCTGCCCGTCAGGGTCTAAAGTGGTTGCCGCCGAATCAGGAACGGTAATTATTTCGGAAGATCTTAAAAATGCTGACGGCACTTACAGAAGCTATGGCAGATATATTGTAATTAAACATGATAAGACAACTTCATCCGGCGATGCAGTTTATACACTTTATGCTCATAATTCGGAAAGACTTGTATCAGCCGGTCAGCACGTTGAAAAGGGTCAGCAGATAGCAAAATCCGGCTCAACGGGCAATTCTACGGGTCCGCATTGCCATTTTGAGGTAAGGACACCGAGTTCAAGTTATTCTTCATGTAAAGATCCTGCCCTTTACTTACCGTAAGGGCAGATAACTTTGGGGTAAAAATTTATTTATAAGGTTGCTGAATGGTAATGAAGCACAACAAAACATTGAAATTATTGTCTGCGCTGCTTGCTGGGGTAATGGTGTTTACACCTCTTTCATCAGGTGTTGCTCCTGCCTTTGCCGCAGAAGAATCTTCTTCATCAGAACAGGAAAGCACAACTGCACCTGAAAAGACGGAAGAGGAAAAGCGCGAGGAGGCAAGAAAGAAGCTTGAGGCACAGAAAGCTGTGCTTGAGGCTGATCTTGAGGCTGCGGAGCAGCGTCTGCAGGCTCTTGCCGCAGATTCCAAAAACACGGAAGAATACATAAACGCGCTTGATGAAAAAATAGGTATCATAAACCAGCAATTGACCGTTTTGGACGAACAGGTTATGGATTATGAGGAGGATATTAAAGTTCTCCAAACCAATATAGAAACAAATCAAAAACAGGCTGATGAGCTTCAGGCACAGGTTGATGCCGTTCAGAAAGAGCTTGATGCACTCAACGAAAAATTCATGGCAAAGTATGATGCGTATTGTCTTCGCATGCGTGCCATATACATATCGGGCAGTTACAATCTTATTACTGCTCTTTTAACCTGCAGTGATATATCAAGCCTGCTTACACGTTATGAAATGATAAAAGCAGTTTCAAAGAGCGATGCAGAGCTTATGCAGGAGATTCAGGATGAAACAAATCGCATACTTGAGCGTGAATCTGATTTGAATGAAAAGAAAACAGCGCTGGACAATACTAATATGACTTTGCTTGCTCAGCAGAATGAGCTGAAGTATAAGCAGGAATCGCTTACACAGACGCAGGAGGATATAGCCTCAAAGAAGATAACACTTGCTCAGGATAAAGCAGAAAGCGATCAGCTTTTTGCACAGCTTACAGCCGAAACAGGTATGTATACTGAGTATAGAAATGAGGATGCCGCTCTCAGCGAGGCTGCCGAACAGCAGATAGAGGATCTTATGAACGGTGTTATTTCTCCCGAAGAAGTTTCTGATTTCACAACAGGCAGCAGAGATGATGAGCCGAATGTCATTTATAACAACACTGATGTTTATAATAAATCAGACGGCGTTTATAATATGACTTATCCTGTTCCGGGTCACTACACTGTTTCTGCTGGCTTCCCCAATTACAGCAATGGCTCATATCACGGCGGAATAGATTTTCCGTGCCCCACTGGCTCAAAGGTGGTTGCCGCTCAAAAAGGCGTTGTTGCCGGTGTAAAGCGTCTTGATTACAGCTACGGTTATTATGTACTCATTTATCACGGCACTGATGCAGACGGAGCCAAGGTGTTTACTCTTTATGCACATAATTCGGAGATACTTGTTTCACCCGGCGATTCGGTTTACAAGGGTCAGCAGATAGCAAAATCGGGCTCAACAGGAAATTCAACCGGCCCGCACTGCCATTTTGAGATTAGAGTAGGCGGCACAAGAATAAATCCGAAAAATTATTTAAGCAAATAAGTTATGAATAAAATCAATTACAGCAAAAAAACAGAATCTATTATTGAAGAAAACAAGAGAGAGCATATTTTGCCCTCTCTTTTAATTCATGCGTGTTGTGCGCCGTGTTCCAGCGCATGCCTGGAGTATCTCAACAAATATTTCAGGATTACGGTGTTTTATTATAACCCCAATATCTCACCGCAGGCTGAGTTTGAAAAACGCCTTGCAGAGGAGAAACGCCTTATAGATAATATGCCGTTTGAAAATGAAGTGGGCATAATAGAGGGCCGCTATGATTACGGCGAATTTCTGAATATTTCAAAAGGTCTTGAAAATTGCCCCGAAGGCGGGGAGAGGTGCTTTAAATGTTACCGCCTTCGCCTGGAGGAAACGGCACGCCTTGCAAAAGAAAAAGGCTTTGATTATTTCTGCACAACTCTTTCTATAAGCCCGCTCAAAAACGCGCAGAAAATAAATGAGATAGGTTATGAGATTGCTGAAAAATACGGTGTAAAATGGCTTCCGTCCGATTTTAAGAAAAAAGAGGGATATAAGCGTTCCATAGAGCTTTCCCACCAGTATGATCTGTACCGTCAGAATTTCTGCGGCTGCGCTTTTTCAAAAAAAGCCTCACAGGAAAAGGAGAAAAATTATGAATGATCCCCTTGCGGCAAGAGTAAGACCAACAGAGCTTTCGGAGGTTGTAGGTCAGCGTCATCTGCTTGAGCCGGGCAAACCGCTTTATAATCTTATAGAAAGCGGCAATATTCCGAATCTGATTTTTTACGGGCCGTCAGGCACCGGAAAAACCACTGTTGCTTCAATAATAGCCAGAAAAACAAACAGAGCACTTCGCCGTCTTAACGGCACCAATGCCTCCACCAAGGATATAAAGGAAATCGTTGGTGAACTTGATACTTTTGAAACCGTAAACGGCGTGCTGCTTTATCTTGATGAGATACAGTATTTTAACAAACGCCAGCAGCAAAGCCTGCTTGAATACATAGAAAACGGCAAAATAACGCTAATAGCGTCAACAACTGAAAACCCTTATTTTTATATTTATCCCGCAGTTCTTTCCCGTTCAACAGTCTTTGAATTTAAAAGCGTTGAGTGGCAGGACGTGGTGCCTGCGGTTGAGCGTGGATTTAACATTCTTGCCAAAGAAAACGGTGTTGAGGTAACGGCGGATAAAGAAGCTGTTGAGAAAATTGCCCGCGGCTGTTCAGGTGATGTACGAAAAGCTCTGAACTCAGCAGAAAACTGCTTTTTTGTAACGCCAAGCGTTGACGGAAAAAAGCATATCACGCTTGAAACAGCGGCTCAGCTTACTCAGTCCAGTTCCGTAAAATATGACCGTGAGGGCGATGAGCATTACGATATTATTTCTGCTTACCAGAAAAGTATGCGCGGTTCAGACCCGGACGCCGCTTTGCATTATCTTGCAAGACTGCTTTCTGCGGGCGATCTTCCGTCTGCATGCCGCAGATTGCTGGTATGTGCGTGTGAAGATGTCGGCCTTGCTTATCCTCAGATAATTCCTATAGTTAAAGCAGCAGTGGATACAGCTATGGCGGTAGGACTTCCGGAGGCGCGTATTCCGCTTGCGGATGCTGTTATCCTTGTGGCGTCTGCACCAAAAAGCAATGCGGGCGAGGCGGCTATTGACGCCGCTTTGGCTGATGTTGAAAAAGGTAAATACGGCCCAATTCCGCGTAATCTTCAGAACAAACATTTCGACGGAGAGGATGCGGAGGTTAAAGGTCAGTTTTACGTTTATCCCCACAATTTTGAAAATCACTGGGTGGAGCAGCAGTATCTGCCCGATGTCATAAAAAATGTTAAATATTATAATCCCGGAAATAACAAAAACGAACAGGCATTCAAAGCCTACTGGGATAAAATAAAAAATTCAAAAAATAAAAAATGATAAAGAGGAAATATCATGACTAAAAAAGAAAGAGCACTCAGAGCCGTGGAGATACTTAAAGAGCTCTATCCTGACGCTGTATGCTCGCTTACATATGAAACCCCTTTTCAGCTTCTTGTTGCCACGCGTTTGTCTGCCCAGTGCACGGACGCAAGAGTTAATCTTGTAACGCCCGCTCTTTTTGACAGATATAAAACCATGCAGGATTTCGCGGACGCAGATGTGGCGGAGGTTGAAAAATATATTCACTCCTGCGGCTTTTATAAAAGCAAGGCGCAGTCGATAGTCGGAATGGCGCAAAAAATACTAAGCGATTTCGGCGGTGAAGTGCCTGATAATATTGATGATCTGATAACTTTGCCAGGCGTGGGCAGAAAGACCGCCAATCTGATAGTGGGCGATATTTTCGGAAAAGAAGCAATCGTTGTTGATACCCATTGTATCAGAATATCAAACAGGATAGGTCTTGTTGCTGAAAAGGATCCGAAAAAAATCGAATTTGCGCTCAAAAAGATAATTCCCCCGCAGGAGGGCTCTGATTTCTGCCACCGAATTGTGCTTTTCGGGCGGGATGTGTGTACGGCAAGAAAACCAAAGTGCAGCGAGTGCGAAATGAAAGAAATTTGCAGGCAAACAGGAGTGAAAAAGTGAAAAAACCGCTTATAAACGAAGAAAATATTATTCTTATAGGTATGCCGGGTGCGGGAAAATCAACTTGCGGAGTCCTTGCGGCTAAAATTCTGCTCAAGAATTTTTTTGATACCGATCTTCTTATTCAAAGTATGGAAAAAAAGCGCCTTCAGCAGATAATAAACGAAATGGGCATTGAGGAGTTCAAAAAGGCAGAGGAGGCTGCAATACTTTCGCTTGACCTTAAAGGCACGGTAATAGCAACCGGAGGCAGCGTTGTTTACAGCCCTGCTGCAATGGCACACCTTAAAAGCATGGGCAAGGTGATATATATGCACCTCAGTTTCGAAGAAATGGAAAAACGCATTACCAATCTCTCAACACGCGGTATCGTACTTGAACACGGCGAGACGCTGCTTGATATGTATAACGAGCGTTTTCCTCTGTATGAAAAATATGCCGATTTCGTAATAGATTGCGACGGAAATACCATTGATGATACCGTAGCCGAAATAGTTGATGTGTGCGAAAAATAACACTTGATTATAAAGCCTGTTTTATGATATTATAGATTAAATATAATAACAATTTTCAGGGAGGATTATTAAATGAGCGAATACGGTGCAAAATTTGTTAAAGAAGGGCTCACTTTTGATGACGTTCTTCTTATCCCCGCGGAAAGCGACGTGCTTCCCAACGAGGTGGATCTTTCAACCAATTTATCAAAAACTATCAAACTTAATATCCCTCTTATGACATCCGCTATGGATACCGTAACGGAATCCACTATGGCAATTGCTATTGCGCGTGAGGGCGGCATCGGCGTAATACATAAAAATATGACCATTGAGGAGCAGGCTACAGAGGTAGATAAGGTCAAGAGATCTGAAAACGGCGTTATTACCGATCCGTTTTATCTCCACCCGCAGAGCACGGCTCAGGATGCAGAAAATCTTATGCGCAAATATAAGATAAGCGGCGTTCCGATCTGTGAGGATGACGGCACACTTGTAGGTATCCTTACAAACCGTGATATGCGTTTCATGACTGATTTTTCAGTTAAAATTGCTGATGTAATGACTCCCAAGGAGAAGCTTGTTACCGCAATGAGCGGCACAACTCTTGATGAGGCAAAGAAGATACTTATGGCATCCAAGGTAGAAAAGCTTCCTCTTGTTGATAAAAACGGCAAACTTACAGGGCTTGTTACTATCAAGGATATTGAGAAAAGCCTTAAATATCCCAACACAGCCCGTGATTCTCAGGACAGACTTCTCTGCGCGGCAGCTATCGGCATTACAAATGATATGCTTGTTCGTGCAAAAGCACTTGTTGACGCTCATGTTGACGCACTCGTTCTTGATTCGGCTCACGGCCATTCAAAGAATATAATGAAAGCTGTTGAAACAGTTAAAAATGCATTCCCCGAGGTTTCACTTATCGCCGGCAATGTTGCAACGGCAGAGGCTACAGAGGCGCTTATCAAGGCAGGCGCTGACTGCGTAAAAGTTGGTATAGGCCCCGGTTCTATCTGTACTACCCGTGTTGTTGCAGGTATAGGTGTTCCTCAGATTACAGCTATATATGACAGTGCTGAAATGGCAGATAAATACGGTGTCCCGATCATTGCGGACGGCGGCATCAAATACAGCGGTGAGATTGTAAAAGCAATTGCGGCAGGCGGCAGCGTAGTTATGGTTGGTTCTCTTGTTGCAGGTTGTGAGGAAGCTCCCGGTGAAACAGAAATATATCAGGGCCGTCAGTTCAAGGTATACCGCGGCATGGGCTCACTCGGTGCAATGAGCAAGGGTTCGGCAGACAGGTATTTCCAGACAGGTACCAAGAAATTCGTTCCCGAAGGCGTAGAAGGAAGAGTTCCTTATAAGGGAGCTGTAGGCGACACTGTATTCCAGATGATGGGCGGTCTCCGTTCAGGTATGGGCTATGTAGGCTGTCATAATATTCAGGAACTTCGTACAAAAGCCAAGTTTATAAAGATTACAGGCGCCGGACTTGTTGAAAGCCACCCGCATGATGTTTATATCACAAAAGAGGCTCCTAACTATTCAGGCAGCAGGCAGGATTAATTTTTAAGGGGCATTAAACGGTTTCGTTTAATGCCCTTTTCTGATTAGAGGGTATTTGATGGCAGAGAAGATAACCAGATGGCAGAAATTCAAGAAGTTTCTAAAAAGAAATATGACTCCCACCTGGGCAAAGCATTTCAGCTATCAGGTAATTTCGTTTATTCTTTCAGTGTGTCTTGTTATCGGCGTTACGGTGTATGCCGTAAACAAAAGCTATGATGAAAGGACTCTGAGTTTCGTGCAGGGATTTACAATAACGGCGCATACAGGCGCTTTTGATACTCCGGAAAATTCAATAGAATCTATACAGGCATCAATAGATAATAATGTGGAGATAATTGAGGTGGATGTGCGTCAGCGTCCGGATAAAACTCTTGTTATAAGCCATGATATCGTTGTTATGAATAACGAGGGTATTCCGCTTGCTGATGTTTTTGAGCTTCTTCAGGAAGACGACTGCCTTATCAATCTTGATATTAAAGAAACGCGGACATTGAATGCTCTTCACGATATGCTGATTGAGTATAATCTGTTGGGCAGGGCGTTTTTAACAGGTATTGACCAGCTCAACGTAAATGCCGTAAAGGAATCTGCCTGTGCGGATATGGATTATTATCTTAATTGTCAGCCGTCGCGCATAAAGATATTTACGGAAGATTATAAGGTTAAGATAATAGATATGCTTGAGGAAACGGGCGCAATAGGCATAAACTGCAATTATAAGTATGCCTGTGCAACTCTTTCCAATCTGCTTCATGAACACGGCTATAAGCTTTCGGTATGGACTGTCAACACTAAGTTTGATATGAAAAGAATGCTTGTTACAAAGCCGGATAATATTACCACAAAAGAATACGATAAGCTTATGTCTGTTATAGACAACTGGGGGAAATAGAATGACCAATGAGGAATATTTGAAGGCGATAGATATGCGTTCGTCCAGGCGCACATTTAAAAACCGCCCTCTTGATGATGATACTCAGCAGGTAATAAAAGACCTTGTTGATTATGTCAATAAAAAAGCAGATTTGAATTTCGTTTTCATGAGCGACGGAAGATTTGCCTTTAACGTACACTCGGGTATGACAAGTCTTATAGCAGTCTGCGGGCCCGATACTATCCCCGCAAGGGAAGCGTGCGGATATTACGGCGAGGTAATCGTTCTGCAGTGCGCTTATCACGGTATAGGCACATGCTGGGTAGGCACTTATAATGAAAACAAGGTGCTTGAGAAGTTAGACCTCCCAAAAGGTATAAGACTTTATTGTGTTATAGCAGTCGGTAATGTATCACAGAGCAAAAGCCTTAAAGAAAAACTTATTTATAATACAACTCATAAAAAAAGCAAGCCTTATCAGAAAATGTTTGAGGTGTGTGACAGAAAATTGCCGGATGATATAGTATTTGCAATGCGCCTTGTAGAAAAGGCTCCAAGCTCGGTCAACCGGCGCCCGGTAAAATTCAGGTACGAAAACGGAAAGCTTACCGCAAGCGTAAGTGAGCCGTATTCGGATAAAAGCATCGATTTCGGCATAGCACAGCTCCACTTCCAGCTTGGCATGAGCGCAAAGGGAGTTAAAGGCGAATGGGAAAACGGTACTTTCGTAGAGGATACGCAGAGAATACTGAAATTCCCAAATGTTGAAAATCAAAATGAAGAGGGGGAAGACACAAATGAGTGATACCGCTAAAAAGAAAATTAGCAAAAAGAAAAAAATACTTATCATAGTTCTTTCTGTTCTGCTTGCGCTTGTTATTCTTATCGTTGCAGGCGGCCTTATTGCTCTCAACTGGTATTGCAAAACTCCGGATTATACCGTTTATCAGACCACGCAGGACGTTGAACTTGTGGCTCACAGAGGCTTCAGGGCGGTAGCGCCTGAAAATACTGCACCTGCCTTTGAGGAAGCGGGAAAAGCAGGCTATTACGGCGCTGAATGTGATGTTTACAGAACTGCGGACGGCGTATGGGTAGTTCACCACGATTTCAATACATACCGTATGACGGACGGCATGAGCACTATTGAAAGCAAAACTTATGAAGAACTTATGCAGGAAACTGTTGATAACGGTTCTAATATTGAGGATTACGATTCCCTTAAAATGTGCACCTTTGAGGAGTATCTTGAGATATGCAGCAGTTATGGTATGGTGCCCGTAATCGAACTCAAAAGCGAAAACAATACTGAGTACTACAGCGAGATAACGGATATGCTTACCAAATATCCGGATCTTAATCCCGTATTTATCTCTTTCCATTATGAGGATCTGACCGCTATGCGTGCCCTTACGGATGCGCCCTGCTGGTATCTTGTGCAGACCATTACCGATGAGGATATAGAGCTTGCCCTTGCAATAGGCGGGGACTGCGGAATAGATTTCAATTACGCAAAAGAGGATAATACGGATGAGATTATCAAAAAATGCGTTGATTCCGGTCTTACAGTAGGCGCATGGACTGTTAATGATCCTGAGGCTGTAGACAGACTTGCTTCTCTCGGAGTTGAATACATAACTACTGATAATATAACATATTAATTATTTGCAAAACAAAAGCCCGGAGCATCTCCGGGCTTTTTATTTTTACTAATTTAAATTCCGAGCAGAATGGACGCAAATGAAATATATATCAGCAGAGAAACAGCGTCTGTAATAGTTGTGATAAACGGGTTTGCCATAACAGCGGGGTCAAATCCGCACTTCTTGGCGATTATCGGCAGGCAGCAGCCTATTATTTTTGAGAATATTACTTCAACTAATATTGTAAGGCTTATTACCAGCGCTATCATAACGGTTATGTCACTGTTTCCGAGTACATATTTGTCAAATAACAGCAGTTTTACGAAACATACTCCCGCAAGCACAAAGCCGCATATGGCTCCTACACGCACTTCTTTCCATACTACTTTGAAAATATCTTTAAGAGATATTTCCCCAAGTGAGAGCGCGCGAACTATAGTTACGCTTGACTGGCCGCCGGAGTTTCCGCCTGTGCCCATAAGCATGGGGATAAAGGCTATCAAAGTAGCAACAGCGGCAAGCTTGTTTTCAAATGTTGTCAGTATCTGGCTTGTAATGGTTGCCGATATCATAAGAAGCAGCAGCCACGGAATTCGCTTTTTGAATGTTTCAATAACGCTCGTTTTCAGGTAAGGCGTGTCGGTGGGCACGATGGCGGCCATTTTCTGAATGTCCTCTGTGTTCTCTTCCTGAAGTACATCGATAACGTCGTCAACTGTGATAATGCCTACAAGCCTGTTTTCCATGTCAACAACAGGCAGTGCAAGGAAGTCATATTTGGAAAGCAATGCCGATGCTTTTTCCTGGTCGTCAAGCGTGTTTACGGAAATAACATTCGTTTCCATAAGCTCGTCTATCATGTTGTCCGAATCGTGAAGCAGAAGCTCCTTTACAGTGGTAACGCCAAGAAGGTGCCTAGATTCATCGGTAACATAACAAGTGTATATTGTTTCTTTGTCTACACCGGTTCGCCTTATACGTTTAAAAGCGTCTTCAACAGTCATGCTGCGCTTGAGGTCTACAAATTCCGGCGTCATAATGGAGCCTGCGGAATCCTCGGGGTATTTGAGTATTGTATTTATAGCCTCACGCGTTTCGTGGTCAGTGTTTTTAAGTATTCTCTTAACCACGGATGCGGGCATCTCTTCAACAATGTCCGCCGCGTCATCTATATAAAGCTCATCAAGAACTTCTTTAAGCTCTGAGTCCGAGAAAGAACGGATAAGCCGTTCCTGAGTATCGCCGTCAAGTTCAACAAAGGTTTCAGCGGCGTTTTCTTTTGTGAGCATCCTGAAAAGGAACATGCGCTTTCTTTCATTGCTGATCTCTTCAAGCAGAAGCGCTATATCGGCGGGATTAAGCTCATTGAGGAAATTTTTCAGTTCCCTAATATTTTTTTCATCGTGCAGCTTGTCCGTATAATCAAGCATTTCCTCAAGTTCCAAGAGCTCACATCCTTTTCAGGCGGCTTTTGCCGCGTTTTTATTATTATTTATTCAACAGGTGAATAAAATTCCTTTTCATCCTCATCGTATGGGTTGGCGGCAACACGTTTAACTATAGCCGCTATGATAAGAATAACTATAAGTCCGCCTGCCACAGCGCCCACTGTTACGGCAAAAACAGGCTGTTCGTAAAAGCGTTCGCCGTCAACAAAAGATACATATCCCGGCTGTGCCATTTCGGCTTTTACTTCTTCAGTGGTCTTATTTACTCTTGTAATGTCAAAAACATATTTTTTAGTAGTTCCGTCAGATGCTGTAACAGTAATGGGAATTTCAGTTTCCTGCCCCTCTCGGAGTGTTACGGGCATTGATGTTGCCGTGGCGTTGATATCCTGTGTAACGGGAGTTATGTTTATTTCAGTAAGGTCACTCGGAACGTAAAGCTTATAAGCCGTGTCCTCACTGTTTATTTCCGGCCGCACCTCGCCGTATTCACAGCTTATATCAGCCAGATTGGCATTTGAGTTAACGGAATACTCAGGTGCGTTGGAATATGTAAAAGTGTATATAACACTTCCGCTGTCAAACTCCAGCGTAACGGTAATTCCGGTTTGATGATTTGCGTTATCATACTGATATGTAGCAATAACATTTGCATTGCCGTTTACGGTATAGCTCTGCAAAGCGGCGCTCTGGTTCGGATTCTGAAGCGTAAGTGTAAAGTATGTTTCACCTGTTTTGAATCCGCCGTCAATATCAGCGTTTGAAAATGAGATGCTTTCAAGGTACGGGGCGTTCTGAATAGGCGCTTCTGCGGCATTTGCAAAGATACTGCCGCACATCAGGCATATAAGGCTTAATAAAGCAGGTAGTATTCTTTTCATAATCATTCGGCTTGTAGAATAAAGGATTCTATTCCGCCTTCCTCCAAAATCTTTTTTATTTCGCCGGTGCTGTCATCGGCATTAACAATATAAATTTTATCTGTTCCAAGATCTTCGTCAAATAAACTGAGTATTCTTTCCTTTGCCGGTGCAAGCGTGGTTGTTTCCTGAGTACTTTCTTCGCCGCTGTCACCGCTGTTTTCACTTTCTGTTGTTTCCTCTTCTTCGTTTTCATTGTCAGGGTCAGTAACTGCCTTAACGAGGGAATCGTCTATATCCACATCAACACCCTCAAGCAGTTTTATGTTTGTGCCTATATCTTCATAAAGCCTTGAAGCAAGCCTGTCAAAGCCGTCGGCAAATCCTGTCCCTGCGCTGTCCGGAATATCGGTTCCGCGTAGTACGAAAACGGTAACCCCCATTTCGGAAGCCTCTGAAATGATGTCTTTTATATATTTATAAACTGTTTCCGAGTTTGGATTCAAATATGTGTTGCCGTGCGAGTCCTCATACGGTATTCCGTTGCTGTCAAGCACTGCAACGGAGCGCTCCTGCCTTGGTACAAGATTGTCAAGATAGCAGTATACTATTCCAACCGTCAGTATATCCTGCTCCGTGAGCCTTGCAGTTGATTCTCTTAGGTCGGACGCTGTAAAAGCCATTGCGCTGTAAGCATCTACGGTTGCAAGGGCACTGCGGTAGCCGATAGTGCCGTCATTTCTCTTAATATCTATCGCAACACTGTTGTAGGCTCCCGCCGTAATGTTTTCCACAACCGAATCGAGTATAACAGAGCCGTCCATAGAAATACTGTCCTCGTAAGCGCAGTGAAGATTCATCTTTACGGTGTTTATTGCGTTCTGGTCCTCTGTGTTGGTTGCGGCGCTCATTTCCGGCATGCCGTTTCTGAGCATGAATACATCCATGCAAGTGTAGCCCACGCAGATTATTGCGAAGCACAGCATCGCAATACCGAGTCTTTTAAGCAGTGTGCGTGCCTTAGCCTTGTGCTTGCGCTTTTTCTTTATCTTAGGACGCATGTAATCAAATTTGTCGGAATAAATACCTTCATCTGATGCGTATTTGTCCGCAAAGTCAATGGGATAGCCCTTTTCTTCTTCCGTCCATTTAGTGTTGCGCTTTACGTTTTTGTAAAAGCGTTTCTTCTTCATTATTATTTCACACTCTTTGCGTTTTCTTTAAGCGTTTCAATCGTTTTTTTCGGGTCTTCACTTTTGAAAACCGCGCTGCCGGCAACAAAAACATTTGCGCCCGCTGCCGCAGCGGTCTTTATCGTTTCTGCATTTATTCCGCCGTCAACTTCAATATCAATATCCGGAGCGGCTTTTCTTATCTCTTCAATCTTAGGCATCATATCTGCCATAAAGCTCTGTCCGCCGAAGCCAGGCTCAACCGTCATAACAAGCACCATTGAAAGTTTGTCAATATACGGCATAACGGCGCTTGCAGGTGTTTTTGGTTTGAGCGCAACTGCCGCTTTGCAGCCGCTGGCTATTATTTTGTCTATAGTTTCCTGTGTGTCGCTTTCGCTTTCAATGTGAAAACAGATGATGTCTGCGCCTGCATCTGCAAAATCCTCAACATATTTGAGCGGATGCGATATCATAAGATGCACGTCAAAAGGTACTTTTGTAACGGCTCTGATAGCTTTGATAACGGGTGCGCCGATTGAAATGTTCGGTACAAAATGGCCGTCCATAACGTCCAAATGTATATACTGCGCATCACTGCATTTTTTAAGTTCTGTTTCAAGATTAGCATAGTCCGCCGCAAGAACGGACGGGGCAATTTTAATTTCCATAATATACGCCTCCACAGGCAAAAGCGCCTTGATAAACGGTTTACTTCCTTTTAAGTATTATACATTTCAGGACGTTTAAAATCAACCTTTATTATAAATTAAATAATACTTGTAATTATATATTAAGTGTAGTAAAATATATCAGACCGAAAGAGGAAAAACTTTAATTACACAGAAAAATACTTATTTTTCGGGGGAATTTATTATGATTCAGGCTAATAATGTAACTGTTCAGTTCGGCGGCCGCGCGCTTTTTGAACGTGTAAACGTGGTGTTTTCCGCAGGCAACTGCTATGGCATCATCGGCGCAAACGGCGCAGGCAAATCAACTTTTCTTAAAGTTCTCAGCGGTGATCTTGAACCGCAGAAGGGCGAGGTAGTTATTACTCCCGGAGAGCGCCTTTCCGTTCTTGAACAGGATCATTTCAAATATGACGAATATGAGGTAGTGCGTACCGTTCTTATGGGAAATCCCCGCCTTATAGAAATAATTGAAGAGAAAGACGCACTTTACGCAAAACCCGATTTCTCTGAGGAGGACGGCATCCGCGCAGGTGAGCTTGAGGCGGAATTTGCAGATCTTGACGGCTGGAATGCCGAAAGTGATGCTGAATTTATGCTGAACAAACTCGGAGTAACAGACGAATATCACTATATGAAGATGAGCGAATTACCGAATGATCTCAAGGTAAAAGTTCTTCTTGCAAAGGCACTTTTCGGCAATCCCGATATACTCTTGCTTGACGAGCCTACGAACCACCTTGATCTTTCTGCTATCCGCTGGCTTGAAAATTTCCTGCTTGACTTTGAAAATACCGTTATCGTTGTTTCTCACGACAGGCATTTCCTTAATAAGGTGTGCACACATATCTGTGATGTCGATTTCGGCAAGATTCAGATGTATGCAGGCAACTATGATTTCTGGTATGAGTACACCCAGATGCGTCAGCGCCAGATGAGGGATCAGAACAAGAAGAACGAGCAGAAAATTAAGGAACTTCAGGATTTCATTCAGCGTTTCTCTGCAAACGCATCAAAATCAAAGCAGGCAACCAGCCGTAAGAAACAGCTTGACGCCCTTGAAATGATTGAGATGCCCGTTTCTTCCCGCCGTTTTCCGTATGTTGACTTTAAGCCTGACAGGGAATGCGGAAACGACCTGCTTCGTGTTGACCACCTTTCTAAAACAGTGGGAGACAGAAAAGTTCTTGATGATGTTTCTTTCATTATCCACCCGCGTGAAAAAGTAGCTTTCGTAGGTTCTGATACAGTTGCCAAAACTACTCTTTTTGAGATACTTATGGGAGAGATGGAACCCGATGAGGGCGAGTTCAAGTGGGGCGTTACAACTACACAGAGCTATTTCCCGAGTGATAACTCAAAATATTTTGACGGCGTTGATTTAACGCTTGTTGACTGGCTCAGGCAGTACACCACACAGACTCTTGAGGCCGATATCAGAAGCTGGCTCGGCAGAATGCTCTTCAGCGGTGATGACGCTCTTAAAAAAGCGAATGTCCTTTCAGGCGGTGAAAGAGTAAGATGTATGCTCTGCAAAATGATGCTCAGCGGCGCAAATGTGCTTGTGCTTGATGAGCCCACAAACCACCTTGATCTTGAATCCATTACGGCACTCAATAACGGACTTATACGTTATCCCGAAACCGTGCTCTTTACTTCTCACGACCATCAGTTTATACAGACCATAGCAGACAGAGTTATGGATATTGCTGACGGCAAGATCACGGATTATAAAGGAACTTATGACGAATTCCTTGAAACATTTGACGAAGATAAACTTAAAAAATACTGATATAAAAAATCCCGTGCGGCACTATAAGCCGCGCGGGATTTTTTGTTTTTTATTCTTTTTCAAGCAGGAATATCTCGGATTCAAGCGGTTTGTAATAAATGATGTCAATACCCTTGTTCATCAGATATGCGCCGCTTTTTCTGAAGTTTCTGAATTCGGATTTTACAGTGTATACAGCGTTTTCGTCAAGCCCTTTAAATTTAAGATTTACAAATCTGTTGCCGAAGAATGAATTTGCGCCCGTACAAGCAAAATAAACAGCCTGTGATCTGTCCTCATTTACATAGCCGTTGAAATATATTTTATCCTCTGCGTAGTTCATTATCCTGTAAAGATCACCGAATTGAACTGTGCGGCGTATTTTTTTGTAAAGCGCGATATATTTTTTGCAGTCCTCAATTTCCTCTTTGCTCAGTTTCGTAAGGTCTGAGCCCACTGAAAGAGAGCCTTGCATTGATACGGCAAATCTGAATGCCATTGAAACGGGGCGGGCTGTTTTATTTGTGTCTGTAACCCATGCTCTCATGCACTTTATGGGGTAGAGTAAGCTGTATCCCTGCTGTATGTCAAGTCTGTCAACAGGGTCTGTATTGTCACTCGGCCACACCATGTCAAAATGGCTCAAAGAGCCAAGGTCAGTACGTGCTCCGCCGCTTGCGCACGCCTCAAACTGAACATCAGGGTGCTTTTCTTTAAGCTGATCAACTATGCTGTAAATTGCCTGTGAATGTCTGTACCACAGCTCCTTGCCGTTTTCAAGATTGTCTGTTCCCGTTTCCGAAAACGGTCTGTTCATATCCCACTTTATGTATTTTATGTTGTTTTCGCTCAGAAGCTTGTCAAGAAATCCGAATACATATTCTTTTACTTCGGGTTTTGTCATATTCAGCACAAGCTGATGCCTGAGCAGGCTTGGGGTTCGTGTTTCGTAATTGTAAGTCCAGTCGGGATGTTTTTTGTAAAGTTCTGAACGCGGATTAACCATTTCGGGTTCAACCCATATTCCGAAATCCATTCCCAGGGCGTTTACACCGTCTATAAGCGGCTTCAGTCCGTTAGGGAATTTATCTCTGTTTACTTCCCAGTCTCCAAGACCTGCATTGTCTGATAATCTTGTGGAAAACCAGCCGTCATCCATAACAAAAAGTTCGCATCCTATTTCCGCGGCGGTTTTGGCAAGCTCAAGCTGGCCTTTTTCGCTTACATTGAATTCCGTTGCTTCCCAGCTGTTGTAAAGTACCGGCAGAGCCTCATTCGCAAACCTTTTTGGTAAAATATGGCTTACAGCAAATCTGTTCATCATTCTGCTCATGTTTCCGAGACCTTGAGCGATACCGCAGAAAACGGACGGTGTTCTGAATTCCTCACCGCACTCAATCGTCTGTGAAAAATCGAAGTCGTTAAGACCTATCACAGCGCTGGTTCTTCCCGTGAAATCCCTTTCGGCAGAAATCTTGTAATTTCCGTCCCATTCAAGCACGGCGAAATATACTTCACCGTATTCCTCGTCAGGCTTTTCAGCCGCAATAAGAGCGGGCAGGTGATTGTGGCCAGTTGTGCCTTTTCTGCTTTCAAATGAAAGGGTGCCGGTTTCAAGCTTCTGTTCTGTTTTGCGAAATTCGCCGCCCCATGAGCCGTTTGAGTTGATAACAGTATACGCCCTCTGACCCGGCAGATTTATTTCGGCGCTTGCCGCCTTTTCAAGAATTATTTTGCTTTTCGATTGGTTTCTGATAACAGCATATCTCTCTATAATATCGTTTTCCTCAAAAAGCCTGTATATCAGCGAAACGCTAAGGCCGTACTTATCGTCATTGAGTATAAGCTCAAGCGTATTTTCAGTTATTTTGCTGTCTTTATATTTGAGCACGGTGTCCCTGCACCCGTCCTCAAACAAACACTTCAAAGCGTATTCCCTGTATATCGTTCCGCCGTACGGAGCATATTCCGTAGGTGTGAAATCAAGCGAAGAGTGGTTTGAGTTCTGCTCTTCAAGTTCGTTTATTTCAAAATCTTCGCGCGGGCAGGGTGTTCCCCAGTGCAAATGATAAATACCAAGTTCACCTGCGCCGATCACATACTGGTAATTTTTGGTTTCAAGCACAAAAATGCCGTTTTTCGTTTCGGTTATTTTCATAAGTGGGCCTTTCTTAATCTGATTTCCTTATTTTATGATATAATACCATTTCTTTTTTTAATTGACAATATTTTATTATCCTGTTATACTAAATTAGTAATACTATCTATTTTCAATTTACGGAAGTGTTAAATATGGGAAAAAATAAAGTTCAGATAAAAATTTGCGGCGCAACTTATTCAATTATCACAGATGATGATACGGAGTATGTAGAAGAACTCGGCGAGTTTATTGACAGCGAAATGAAAAATATTTCTTCTCAGAACCCCAGCCTGTCTTCAATGCAGTGTGCTGTGCTCGTTGCGCTTGATCAGGCAGATTCCTGCAAAAAGGCTACTGCCTCCGCAGATAATCTCAGAGCTCAGATTAAAGATTATCTTGAGGACAGCGCAAGGGCTCGTATGGAGGTCGATGTTGCGCGCAGGGAAATAGAAAGGCTCAACAGAGAGATCTCTAATTTAAGGGAAAAACTTAACGGCTGAGTCGGGTGTTTTTACAATATGCAATTTGAAATATTAGCTCCCGCAGGTTCGTGGGATGCGCTTGTTGCCGGCGTCAGATGCGGTGCAAACGCGGTTTATCTGGGCGGTAAATCGCTGAGCGCGCGCAGAAATGCCGGCAATTTTAATGATGAGGAGCTTGAACGAGCCGCCGAATACTGCTCTGCGCGCGGCGTAAAGATACACCTTGCAGTAAATACACTCTGCAAAGACGGTGAATTTGAAGATGCTTATGATCTTGTTTCCCATGCGCTTTCATGCGGTGTGGATGGATTTATCGTGCAGGATCTGGGCATTGCTCAGATGATCAGAAATTGCTTTCCGCAGGCTCGTCTCCATGCTTCCACACAAACAAGCGTTATGACCCCATCAGGTGTTGCGGCGCTTAAAGAGCTCGGCTTTTCACGTGTGGTGCTCCCGCGTGAGATGAGCTTTGATGAAATAAAGGAAATATCTGATTCTACTGATATGGAGCTTGAGATGTTTGTGCACGGCGCACTTTGCATGAGCGTTTCAGGTCAGTGCTATATGTCTGCAATGATAGGACAGAGGAGCGGAAACAGGGGACTTTGCGCCCAAACTTGCCGCCTGCCTTTTTCGGCTTGTTCTAAGGGCAGATATGTTTTGAGCCTCAAAGATTTAAGCCTTATAGAAAGGCTTGCACAGATAGATAAACTCGGTGTTATGAGCCTTAAAATAGAGGGCAGAATGAAACGGCCGGAGTACGTAGCTGCGGCAGTTACTGCCGTCAGGGAAGCTGTTGAAGGCAGTTATTCGCAAAAAACAAAAAATACTCTGCAAAGCGTTTTCAGCCGAAGCGGATTCACAAGCGGATATTTTGACGGTAAGACGGGTGCTGATATGTTCGGCATCAGAAATAAAGAAGATGTTGTTGCCGCTTCCGGTGTGCTCAAAGAGCTTTCTCATCTTTATGATAATGAAAACCCGCTTGTAAAACTTGATATGGATTTTGAAATGCACCGCGGCAGAAATGCGGTGCTGACTGCATATGCCCTTGGGAAAACTGCGGTTGTTACAGGCTGTATGCCTGAAGAGGCACTGCGTACACCGCTTACAGAAGAAAGTATAAAAGCCAGGCTGTCCAAACTCGGCGGCACTCAGTTTTACGCAGGAAATATTAGTGCGGATATTGATGACGGGCTTATTCTTTCGGCAAGCGCAATAAATGATATGCGCCGCAGGGCAGTTGAAAGTTTATCCGAATATAAAAGCATAAAAGTTGATTCAAGGCCTTTAAAAATACCAGCGGCAAGAGAAAGCAGCTGCAATCAGCCGTATTTTACAGCACGTTTTTCAAATGCGGAGCAGATCCCCGAATCTCACCCTTTTAAAAGAGTGTTTTTACCCGTTTGGGCAAAAACAGAAGATTTTGTAAAATATAACGCAGGCGCTGAACTTCCGCGAGGTCTGTTCGGCTGTGAAAAAAGGCTTCGTGACCGCCTTGCGGAGCTCAAACAGGCGGGCGTTGAATATGCCCTTTGCGGAAATATCGGCTCACTTAAACTCGCTTCAGACATGGGATTTGATGTATGCGGTGATTTCGGGCTTAATATCTTTAATTCCACGGCGGCTGATCTTATACCGCGCCCGATACTCTCTTTTGAACTTACTGTTTCGGAAGCTAATCGTGTAAATTCCCGTGATACGGGCATTATCGTATATGGTAAACTGCCGCTTATGCTTACCCGAAACTGCCCCGTAAAAAACACGGTCGGCTGTGAAAAATGCGGCAGAAACGGTTTTTTGAAAGACAGAAAAGGCAAGACTTTTCAGGTGGTTTGCTCGCCGTATCCGTGTGTTGAAATACTTAATTCCGTTCCGGTTTATCTGGCGGATAAAATGAGCGATGTAAAAACTGATTTTGCGCATTTTTATTTTACGGATGAAAATGCGGTGCAGGTTAAGAAAATTATTTCAATGTATGAAAACAAAAGCCCTGCTGATTTTGAATTTACAAGAGGACTTTACTACAGAGGAGTGTTCTGATGGCAGAAAAAAGGATATTGCTTGCTTCCGCATCGCCAAGGCGGCGTGAACTTCTGCACCTTATCGCACCCGATTTTGAGTGTAAAGCGGCAGATGCTGATGAAAGTCTGCCGGACGGAATAATTCCAAGCGACGCAGTGCTGTATCTATCAAAAATAAAGGCTCTCGCGCTTGCGCCGAGTGATAAAATTATTATCGGTGCGGATACGGTAGTGGCGCTCGGGAATAAAATTATCGGCAAACCTAAGGACGAAGAAGACGCATTTAGTATTCTTAAATCTTTGTCAGGCAGGGAACACAGCGTTTTTACCGGCGTTACAATTATTTGCGGCACCGAAATGCGTTCCTTTTTCTGTGAAACAAGGGTTTGTTTTTATGAACTTTCGGATGACGAAATACACGATTACATAAAAACAGGTGAATGTCTTGACAAGGCAGGAGCATACGGAATACAGGGAAAAGGCTCGCTTTTGGTGAAAAAGATAGACGGCGATTATTTCAATGTTGTAGGGCTTCCCGTTGCCGAGTTATACAGGCAGTTGAAGTTTTTTGAATAAAAATTAGAATAATGGCATATTTTTACTGCAGATTGTTCAGATTAACTAAAATAAAGCAGAAATCTTGTGTATTATGCCAAATTTTGAATGATAGAGTATTGCAACACTTAGGCAGTAATGTTATAATAATTGTATTATAGAAATTTTGAATTGCGGAATATTATTATTTTTTAAAGGAGAGAAGTTATGGCGGCAGATTTACATTGCCACACAAAGCTCAGTGACGGCTCTGTGGGCATAGAAGACCTTATTGTTATAGCTAAAAAAAGCGGAATAGATACTATTGCCATAACAGACCATGATTGCCTTGCCGGAACGGTAAGAGGGCAGGTAATCGGTAAGCGTTACGGTGTTAATGTTATACCGGGAGTTGAAATTTCTGCTTTTGATTTTGATGCAGGCAAAAAAGTTCATATACTGTCATACCTTGCTGACGCCCCCAACAGACTTGAGGGTATCTGCAAGCGCACTTCTGTTGCGCGCAAACGTGCAGGTCAGATCATGATGCTTAAAACAGCGGGCAGATTCCCGATTACGTCTGATTTTATAATCAGTCATGCTTCCGGCTCAACAAATCTTTTCAAGCAGCATATAATGCACGCCCTTATGGATGCCGGTTATACTGATAAAATATTCGGAGATCTCTTTTATGCTTTGTTTGATGAAAAAAGCGAAACAAACATTCTTGCGCCAACAAAGTATCCCGGTGTGGATGAAGTTATAAACGAGATTCATTCAGCGGGCGGAATTGCTGTGCTTGCGCACCCGAGCAAGTTTGATAATTTTGACGAAATAGATAAATATATTGAGATGGGGCTTGACGGCGTAGAAGTTTGGCATCCGCTTGCAAGCGATGAGGATGTTGAAAGGCTTGCGGCTATCTGCAAAAAGAAAAAGTTGTTGCTTACGGGCGGCTCCGATTTTCACGGAATCTACGGTGATAAGACCGTTACCCTCGGCGCATGCTCAACACCTCAGGAGCATCTCGATAAACTTCTTGGCTATAAGGCAAAGAAAAAACGCGCTCAGCGCAAAGCTGAAAAAGCAGCAAAAGAAGCAGAAGAAAGCAATCAGTAATTTTGTTTTTATTATAAAAATTTTAAAAGACCTGTATGCGGTTTAATCGCCGATACAGGTCTTTTTTATTTGTCTGTAAATATATGTTTTTACTGAGATTTTTAAATCACGATTATGAATAACTGTATTACAGATTTTTCTTGTAAACGATTTTTCTAAAAATATTGACTTTGATTTTCACACGGTTATAATTATTCTGAGAATATACTGAAGGATGTGGTTTGTATGTATAAAAAACCCGCAAAGACACCGCCGCTCGGCTGGAACAGCTGGGATTGCTTCGGCGCAGCGGTAAATGAAAAGCAACTTCGTGAAAATGCCGAATATATGGCAAAATATCTCAAACCGTACGGCTGGGAATATATTGTTTGCGATATTCAATGGTATGAACCGCATGCAGTTGATAATGACTACAATAATTTCACCCCCCTCAATATGGATGAATACGGCAGGCTCTTGCCTGCTGAAAACCGTTTTCCAAGCTCGGCAGGCGGCAAGGGTTTCAAACCCATTGCAGATTACTGCCACAGCTTAGGTCTTAAATTCGGTATACATATCATGCGCGGCGTTCCCCGCGCGGCGGTTCACGCAGGTCTGCCTGTAAAAGACAGTAAAAGTACATGCCGTGATATAGCGCACCATTTTTCCGTATGCTCGTGGAATACAGATATGTACGGCTGCAAAAACTGCAGCGGCGCGCAGGATTATTACAATTCAATATTCAGCCTTTATGCCTCATGGGGTATTGATTTTGTAAAGTGTGATGATATCTGTGTTACGGAATTCAGGCAGTGGGATAACCCGTATTCCGCGGCGTATGAAATAGAAATGATAAGAAATGCAATTAATAATTGCAACAGGGAAATAGTGCTTTCACTCTCTCCCGGGCCGGCTGATATAAAAAACGCTGCCCATTTGCGCAAAAATGCAGATATGTGGCGCCTTACCGGTGATTTTTGGGATGAGTGGGAAAAGCTTCACAATATGTTTGATAAATGTTTGCTGTGGCAGAATGAGGTAGGAAACGGCTCATGGCCGGACTGCGATATGCTTCCGCTCGGCAGGCTGTCCAAAAACGGAAAGTGCCACGGTGATAAAAACAGATATACTAATTTTACAAAGCCTGAGCAGATAACTCTTATGACGCTGTGGGGAATTTTCAGAAGTCCGCTGATGTTCGGAGGTAACATGCCTGAAAATGATGAGTGGACTCTTTCTTTGCTCACAAATAAGGAATTTATGCTTATGCACAAAAATTCTTTCGGTGCCCACCAGCATTCACGCAGCGAGCACGCAGGAAAGGGCTTTGTAACATGGGTATCAAACGGTAAAAACTGCAAATATTTGGCTATCTTTAATACTCAGGATAAAGAAAACAGGATATCGTTTGATTTGTCGGAGATACTTATGCCGGGTGCAGAATATGATCTCTTTGAGATATGGAGCGGCGAAAAAACACATTCCGTCAGAAATAAGTTCAGTACCAATATTAAACCACACGGCGCGGCACTCTTTAAAATAACTTCTTAAAGGAGCAATTATGAGCATAAAACTTTTCAGTATTTACAGCCATTCAAACACTTTGCGTGGAATTATCATCAAGCCGAAAGACGCAGTATATCCGTGCAAGACGGCAATAGTAAGCCACGGCTTCGCAAGCAACCTGACTATTACAAGCCCCTATGCCAAAACTCTTGTTAAAGCTGGTTATGTAACAGTGCTTTTTGATTTCTGTATGTCCGGAAGCGGTCTTAGTAGCGGAAACAGCACGGGAATGAGCGTTTTAACAGAAAAAGAAAACTTAAATGATCTTCTCTACTATGTTAAACGGCTTTCCTATGTGGACGAAAAAAATATCGTGCTTGCAGGCTGCAGTCAGGGAGGTCTGGTGTCTGCTCTTTCAGCCGCTGAAAATATTGAAGATGTTAAAGCTCTGCTGCTTTATTATCCTGCTCTTTGCATACCTGATGACGCAAGACGCGGTCATATGATTACGGCTAAATTTGCGCCTGACCATGTTCCTGAAACATTTCATGCCATAACGGTTAAACTCGGCAGAAAATATGCGGAGGACGCCGCTTCGCTCGATCCGTATAAAGAGATAGTGGCTTTTGAAAAGCCTGTGCTTATAGTGCACGGAATTGAGGATACTCTTGTAAATATTGATTATTCAAGAAGGGCACAGAGGGAGTATAAAAACTGCACCCTTGTTGAAGTTCACGGAGATCACGGCTTTATAAAGAAAGGCTTTAGGGCGTCAAGAAAGGCAACGCTTAAATTTTTAAAAGAACATAATCTTTGATTTGTAAATGAATAACGGACGGTGCAAAAGCCGTCCGTTTTTTGTATGAATATGTATTGATTTATATTGATTTCAGCAGAGCGGGAAGGCGGGTAAGTGCACCGCCAAGGCGCCAGAAGATCTTGTTGAAGCCAACGAAAGAGGATTTGTCAT
>OGOJ01000069.1_pt1 | contig 95359 bp, 82 predicted proteins | sample 1552601 | NCBI WGS metagenome assembly OGOJ01 (sample SAMEA2580184, study PRJEB22360) | human gut metagenome | biome: human gut; feature: human-associated habitat; material: faeces | place: Denmark | collected 2008/2010
CCCACTGAATGTAATATCCGTGGCATGACGCAACATCCCATGTGGCTTTGATTGTACTTCCGCTCATTTCAGCTTCAAGTCCTGTTGGAGCCGCAGGCGCTGCGCCAACGGTTGTTGTTGAAGCTGCGGTGCCGTAATCATTGTACGCTACTACCTTTACTGTGTATTCCCATGAAGGAGTAAGGTCTGTGAATGTGAATTTATTTTCTTTAACATCGCCCTTGAAATATTCAGTGCTTCCGGAAACGATATATACTTTATATCCGTCTGCATTAGAAGATGCTTTCCACTCAAGATAAAGCGATTTGCCTCCGTTGCCGCGCGCATATACGTTATAGCCTGTCGGAGCTGACGGTTTTGTACCTGTTGACGCCTTATCTGTTGTTACTTCGATATTTGCTGAATCAGAAACAAGGCCCTCTTCATCTTCAGCAACAACAGTAACGGCATATTTTGTATTTGCAGAAAGTCCTGTTACACTGCATTTGCTTTCTGTTGTTTCTATGGTTTTCGTGTCTCCGTTGCCTTTCACGGTAATTCTATAATTGCTTGCTGATGACACATCATCCCAGTCAAGGCTAAATCCTGTCTGCGTTACATTAGAAGCTTTAAGATTACCGGGAACAGCAGGAGCAGTTCGTGCTGATGCTGTTGCAGAAGCTTCATTGTATTCATTCTTTGCAACTACTTTTATGCTGTAATTCTGACCGGGTGTTAAATCTGAAAAAGTATAATATGTGTCTTTTGTTGTGCCGACAAATTTTTCGCTGTCTTCACTCACAATATAAACATCATATTCATCAGCATTTGCGGCAGCGTTCCACAAAAGTTTAAAGCCTGTTGAAGTAATATTTTCAACTGTAAAACCTGTAGGAGCTGCAGGTGCTTCACCCAAGGTTTTTACAGTGATCTCTGTAGAATCAGAGTTCATTTCTCCCTCGCCTACAGCCAAAACTTTAATAGTGTATTCCGTTTCAACTTTAAGGTTGCTGAAAACGTAGTAATTTTCGGTTACATATTTAGCAGTACTGGGCTCAGTTGCAGGATCAAAAACCAAATACTTAACAGCGCCTTCAACAGCGTCCCAGCTTAATTTAAATCCTGTTTCAGTAAGATCAGTTACTTTAAGATTTTGAGGCGCTGAAGGTTTTACAGCAGGAGTGGTATCTATTATATCTACTGTGTATTCAATACCGTCGCCTATGCCGTTACCTCCGCATACGATAGTATATTCCTCACCTTTTTGAAATTCCTGAGTAATAACGAAATTAGCATTGGCATCATCATCACAAGAAGCAACCGGAGAGCCCTTGCTGTCAAAAATATCGCATTTTGGATCTTCAAAATTTTCCGTGTGAGACGCAATGCGGTAAACACTTGTTCTCTGAGGAACAAAAATCAGAATGTATGTATCGCCGTCTCCTTCAAGAGTTACGGTAACGGTTTCACCTGCATTTATAGTATCTCCGCTGGCAAATGCCACACCTGCCGGCATTACGCAAAGAGCCATAATTATGCTAAGCGCAATACTTAAAAACTTTTTCATTTTACACCTCATTCTTCTTTCAGGAAAAATCCATTAAGATAATTCATGTATCCTTTATATTTATTATAAAATAAATCAGCACTTCAATCAACTGCCATTTTATGCATATGTGTAAAAACGACCGCGTTTTTGTATTTATATTGAAAAACCGCCTTACCGTTTATTTTCGGTAAGGCGGCGTGCGTTAAAGCCAAATATTTTGTAAAACCAAGCTTTAATTATTCTGCTTCAAAAGTATGATACATAAGAGCATGGTCTCTGGAATTGATATGGCCGTCATGGTTATAGTCCATAAGCGGGTCATAATCGGCTTCACCAAGTGAAGCATTGAAACAGTCATATAGACTCTTCTGATATTCGTCACCGCAGACGGAGCATCTTATAGTTGCGTCAAGCCCTTCGTAATCAACAACGGAATAGCTGTGGCTTTCATGCCATACAACATATATATCCGTATCCTGGGTAACATTCTGAGCCTCTGAACTCCACGAGGGGCATACATATCCTTCCGGAGCCTGCGGAAATTCTGGAGCTGTTACGCTTCCGCCGGGAGCAACATAGGAAAAATCTATCATATTTCCATCCTGAGACTCATAATATGCAACTCTGTAAAAATCCTTTGATACATTAACATGAACGCTCATATATTCAGCGCCTGCGAGATTTACATTATAAGAATAATCAAATCCGTTCTGCGCGCTGTTGTAATCAGAAAATTCAAACGCACCGTTTTCCGAATTATAACCGCCGTCAGAAAGTGTTGTTGAAACAATATTCTGGGCATTGAGACCGCCGACGGGTACGGAAACCGTTTTTTCGGAGGCAGTTGCGCTTACGTAAATATTCTGATTGCCTATATACTGCTCTGTAACATGCGTAAGCTGAGTATTTGCAGAAAGATCAAGAGACGATATTCTGTTTCCGCTGCACATCAAGGTTGTGAGCGCAGTGTTCTGAGAAAGATTCAGCTCAGATATCTGATTATCATAGCACTGAAGTTTTACAAGTCCTGTGCAGTCGCTTACATCAAGTGAAGTCAGGGCACACTGGTCACACTGAAGCTCCGTTATACTTTGCGGAAGAACAAGGCTTTCAAGGCTGAGGTTACCGCGGCAGTTAAGAGTTTCAAGCGCTGTGTTTGCCGAAACATCAAGAGAAGTCAGATTATTACCGTTAACAGTAAGACTTCTCAGTTTTGTAAGGGCGGAAAAATCCGCTTCCTCAAGGCCGAGCGCACCAGCATAAACGCTTTCAAGCTCCGTAAAAAATTCTATGCCTTTAAGAGTTTTAATTCCGTCCGCACTGAACGAAAAAACAGGCATGTTCTTTACAGCCGAGATCTCCGACGGCGTTAATACGCCGACGGAATCAGGCTCTGTATCATAATTAAGAGTTACAAAACTTCTGAAATTATCATCAGGAAAATTTACCGAATTGATTTCAATTCCGTCCTGTGCGCTTACAAGGGTTAAGCCTGTAAAACATGTAAGAACAAGAACAAACGCAAGGAATGCGGATATTTTCTTTTTTATGCTTTTACTCATTGCCCGCACTCCTTTCTTATCTTGATACGGTAAATGTTACGGGAATAGTATTTGAAATTGTTGAGCCGTCACTTAACGTGATGGTACAGGTTATCTCAGCGCTGTAATTGCTTGCGAGGATAACGCCGGATATCTGAACAAGACCGTTTTGATCAACAGTTATCTTTGAATTGTTGGAAGACCATTTAATATCAGTATAGCTTTCAGCCGCTTCCGGATAAGTATTTATCGAAAGCTGAACGCTCTTTCCGTAAAGGTTAATAGCCTTGTAATCAACTCGGTCTACCTCTGCACCCTCATAAACGAATTTGAACGAATCTATCATCTTTACGGTATCTGTAACCATTATTGTTCTTGTGATCTCCGAAACTCTGTCATAATCATCCGTTACAGTATATTTAACGGTGATCTTGCCGAATTCGGCGTCATTATCCTTAATAATGGTAATAACATTACCGTCTACCTGTGCAGTAACATTTTCAGCATCAGAATATGTAAGCTCTGCTGATTTTATCATAGCGCCATCTGCGTGAGAAGCTGTTATGACAACACTGTTGCTGGCTGAATCTTTAACGTAAGATTCTCCGTCTTTAACATCAGTGCCGTTTATCTTGAGAGCAACAGTACCCACGCCGATGAACGGATGTTCTGCAAGATCATTGTAAGCAGTCTGAAGAGCCGCAAGAGCATTATCTATTTCAGCCTGTGTTGCAGTATAGTCTGCACTTACAGCCTGCGCATTTTCATAAGCCGCCTTGAATGCAGTGCCGTATTCGTATTCATAATCCATATAATTTACGGAAGAATACTCACTGATTGCCGCATTAAGCGCAGTAGTATCATTTGTGGTAATTGCCCTAATCGTTGCAGAGTGGCCGCCGTCTACGGAATATGCAGTAATTACACATTCGCCGCCCTTAATAAATGTTACTACTCCGTTTTCATCAACCGTTGCGATTTCAGGATCAGATGATACATATATGCTCTTTCTTATACTCGGTATTGAGATTGAAGTTGATCCCGAATACTTGGGAGAAAGAGTTACCGTTGTGGACGGAGCGCCGTATACAAACTCTTCATCAAACGAAATTGACTGAACGGGAGTAAGTACAAAGGAAACATAAATGCTGTCTTCAGCTGTGTTGCCTGCTTCATCAGTTACCTTAGCTGTTATAACTGCGTAATCAGCGGCAATACCGCTCTTTGAAACAAGTCCGTACTGATCAACTGAAATATTACTGCTTGATGAGCTCCATTCAACCGTTGTGCCGGAACTGCAGTTTTCAGGTTCAAGCGATGTTGAAAGCTGAATTGTGCCGCCGTTCAGCGAAACTGCCTGATATCTGACGAAGCCGTCATTTACCATAGTAGCATTATCGCTTTCCTGAAGAGTAATTGTTACGCCTGTTACGGGTACAAACTTTTCAAGTGAATTGTAAGCGGAATTCAGAGTATCTATAGTTGTATTAACATCTGCCTGATCAGCTGTTGCCTCGCTTATAACCTTGTTTGCTATTTCAAGCGCCTGCCTGAAATTCTCAAGTGAAGCATTTGTGTAAGTATGAGTATCCTTTGTGCTCTGGTAGAATTCGTTATACTGAGCATACAGGTTTGCAAGCTGAGTGAAATCAGTCTTAAATGTAACGGTGCATGTTGCTTTATAAGCTCCGTCATAAGTTTCCGCAGTTATAACCGCAGAGCCTGTATTCACCGGAGTTACGTTTCCGCTGCCGTCAACCGTTGCCACGTTTTCGTTGCTTGATGTCCAGATAACATCCTTAATATCAGCGTCATCCGGATTAACGGTTGCCGTAAGCTTGAACGCACCCTCGTTTGCATATCTCTCAACATTTGTCTGATCAAGAGTAATTCCGTTTACGGTAGTATCAGAAACAACTACTCTGAGAGTTCTTGTAACAGTTCTGCCGTAATAATCCGTGGCGGTTACAAGAATTTGTGCCTGAGCCGCGCTTATTGAATTACCCTGAACAACTTCTGCAGTTGCGCCGTTAATATTTACTTCTGTACTGTCAGACTTGCTTACAACGCTCCATGAGATATCCTTATAGTTTGATGCAGCTTCTGCGGGAAGGGAAGCAGTAATAATGGTCTTTGCCCTGTAACCTGCTCCGTCTGATGAGTTGTATGTATGCGCAACAGCATCAGCGCTTATGCTGCCGCTGCCCTTTGAGCCATACTGTCCGAAAAGATTTTGCTTCTGATTGTCGTAAGTGAGATTTATCACGCTTGCCGCAATAAATTCATGACCTGCAAGCGCCTCTCCTGCCTGGTTAAGTTCCTGAGCTATCTCATCTATCTCGCTCTGAACAAGTGAATTATCATTGAGTGCCGCCTGAGCGTTTTCATACGCCTGCTTGAACGCCATACCGTACTCATACTGATAATCCATATAATTTACATCAGCGTATTTTGAAATCGCGTCATTGAGCGCGCTTCTGTCACCCTCTGTGGAAACTCGGCACTCTGCAGAGTAGCCGCCGTCATAAGTGGTAACTCTTATTGTTGTTGCGCCGGCTCCCGTAAATGTTACAAGACCGGGGGGATCTACTGTTGCAACGCTTTCGTTATCTGATGTCCATACAACATCCTTAATGCTTGCCTGGCCGATATGGAAAACAGAATCGCCTGTGGGATAAACAACGCAATTGAGCTGATACTGCTCGCCTATGCTGCCGCCTATCTCACTTTGATTTATCTCAACGCCCGTTACTGGGAAGTATGCAAAAGATACCCACACATCATCGCTGTATTTATTTCCGAAATGGTCTGTAATAGTACATGTTACCATACCGTAACAGCTTGAATCCTGAGCTGGGCTTGCAACGCCGTTCTGACTGATAGATATAGTATCAGTAGAGGTGCTCCACTCAACTTTTTCATAGCTTGCGTTATTGGGATAAAGCCTTACTTTAAGATTGAGTTCGGCGTTTTTGTATGAAAGTCCTTCGTCAAGAAGTGACAGGTCATACTGATAATAATTGTCCGTTTCCTCTCCGTCAAGGTAGAGTTCAACTTTCTGAATAAAGGTGTATTTTTTAAGACCGTTGTACGCCGCCTCAAGCTGTGCGTACATCTCATCTACCTCATCCTGCGAAGAATTATTTGCATCAACAAGCGCCTGAGCCTCGTTGAGCTTCTCGATATACGCATTATACGTATCAGGATAATAGTTCTGCGCTGAAAGAGAAAGGTCTTTATATGTATTTATAAGTTTCTGAAGAGCATCATAGTTTGTAAGAACGGTTACAGCGCACTGAGCCGTATGGCCTCCGTCCGCCGTGGTTGCCGTGATAACACATTCGCCGCCGTAAACGAAATAAACATTTCCGTCGTTATCAACTGTTGCAACGCTCTCATCACTTGAAGACCAGATTACATCATCAATATCAGCAGTAGTAACGCCAAGCGCTGACGGCTGAACAGTTGCCTTTATCTGCTGTGATTCACCTGTTTTGCCGGTTATCTCAGTTGGATCAATGGTTATACCGGTTGCCTGAGTTCTTGAAAAAGCAACTACAACGCTGTCCGAAACCGTATTTCCGAAATAATCGGTTGCCGTTACGGTTATGGTTGCATAGCAGGAAGTATAATCTGTTGTTGGAGTACATTTACCCCTTGAATCAACTGCAACTGAATCGTTGCTTGATGTCCATGTTATATCCCTGTACATCGCGCCCTTTGGCTGCAGATCATAATCAAGCTGATATGAGGTGTTATGGTAATAAAGTGTTGAAACATCAACGCTGATATAATCGGGGGCTTCATTTGCAGAACTGTCAAGCACGGAGATACTGTTAAGACCTACATAACCGCCAAGCTGATAGAATACATAAAGCAGTTCATCCGCATAGGTATCAACAAGAGACTGAGCGGCAAGCTCCATTTCATTGTTGATATAGTATGCGTAGTTCAGCATAAGCATGTATTTTTGATAATAATCCTTATTATCATCAGTTCTGTGAATTATCGTAGATTCACAAAGCCCGATTATCTCCTGCAATCTTGCTTTATCGGGATAAACGGTAACTGTGGCTGTATCCACGATACCTCCGTCAGCTGATACGCAGTAAAGAGTTGTTGTACCTACGTCAACGCCTTTGATGACCGCATTGCCGTTTGAACTGTCTTTGCTTACAACAGAAACGATATTCTCATCAGCAGAATACCAGTTTGCATCATAGCAGGCAGCGTTGCTGCCAGTCAAAGAACCGCCGAAGCTCATTGAGTGAGTAACATTGAGCGTTTGGCCGTTGGTAACTGAAAGATTATCGCCGTCTATTGTATTGCTTGTTGCATAGTTTCTGGCAACCGTAAGAGTTACTGTATCGCTCTTTACTTCGCCGTCTTCAGACATACAGTAGATATTTACGCACTGAGCACTCTCATGACCCGCTTTCAGTTTGACGGTGGCTGTGCCTGCGGCGTTATCCTGCTCTATCTCAAAATTTGAATTATCTACATACCATACTACATTCTTATTTGTAGCATTTTCAGGATTTATATTAGCTTTAAGATTTATGCCCTTCCCAACATATGTTATGTTGGGATCACCAACCTCTATCTTTACAACGGCATACTGGAGAGACTCACCGTTTACGTCAGCAGATGTTACTGTGCATTTACTGCTGTCCGCGGAGCCCGTTACTTCAAGAGAAATATCTGTTATCGGCTGGCCGTTATCAATAGTTTTTTCTCCTGTTACAGAGCTTATCTCAAGGAAGCTTGATCCAACATAATATCCTGTCTGCGCCTTGCACACAACCGTGCAGCTGCCGCCGCTTACAGCCGTGTAAAGGCCGTTTGAATCAACCTTGCCTATACCGTCCGTAGCAGTACCGTCATTCATAACTGGATTGCCTTCCTCATCTGTAAGAAGATTTCCGTCGGCATCTTTTTCCTGATACGGTTCTGTTGCCCAAATGACTTCCTCTTCACCCGTTTCGGCATTTACTGTTTTTACGCCCCATGTAAAATAAAGATTATTTGAATCCGCAATACGGGAGGGATACACAGTTGCGTGCATATACTGGCTCTGCCCCAGATTGAGCGAATCGCTGTCCGCCGTGACTTCAACATCTGACAGATAGTTGCCGACCCTGCCGGTTACGGTTATATTTACTGTTTTCGAAACATTATTCGCGGCAGATGTTGCCGTGATCTGAACAGTCTGCTGTGAGTACTGACCAAGTGAGCCGCCTGCGTCTCTGCCGGTGATTGTTCCCGTAACGGGGTCAACACTTGCAATAGACGGATCAGATGAAGTCCATGTAATATCTGAAGTATCCGCAGCCTCAGGCTGAACATTATCTATAGAAAGCTGAATCTCAGTGCCCTCACGTACTGTATCTGCGCCGGTAATCTCAAAATCGGTAACAGGCACGCCGTCCACAACTGTGAAAGTAATAGAATCGTTAGTTGTAAACTGAAGAATGATATTTGCAATTACTTTTACAGCCGTTGCTGTAAGCTGAACGGGATCTGCCGTGTCGCCCACAATATCCGAAATCGCAAAGCAGGCGTCAAGGATAGCAGTGAGCACCGTTCTGTTGATATCAAGCCCTACATATTTGATAAGAATATCCGCAATCTGGCTTGTATCTATAGTGGAAGTATCGCCGAGCTCATAAATATAGTTTATGTATTTTAGCAGATTCTGTATAAATCCGTCTGTATCCGGAGAAACAACAATAGTTACCTCGCCCGTGTTCTTAAAGGTAACAAGGCCGCTGTCATCAACAGTAGCAATTACTTTTCCGTTGGAGAAAATAGAAGTATTCTTAACGGAATAGATAACGCCCATATGAAGCCTGGTAGGTGTTGTGCATGCTGATATCTGCACCTTTGAGCCTACAGCTACGGTAGTGGGAAGATCCTGCTTATTTGTGATATGCGTACCGTTAGGAATAAAATCCGCGTAAATCTCCTGTGATTTCTGAACGCATACGCTGAAGCTGTCCGAATCAAGCACATTACCGTCAGCGTCATACATTGTAACCGAAATCTTAGTGTTTACTTTGTTAAGATATTCCCTCAGAGAATCAATAAGTTCTCCCTTATAAGAATCTATATACTGATCAAGCACTGAATCTGAGCCGAATGCCGCCTCAACTATTGCGATAATGGCATCCGTATCCATTGTATCGATATTTACGGTGTCATTGAACAGCGCTTTCTCAAAAATTGTTTTGAGCAAAGAACCGATAACGGGTATTGTAGCTACCTCATTATCTATCCACAGCCTTACAGCCGCGCCCTTTGATGAGTCGAATGCGCGGACAACACCGTCCTCTGTAACATCGCAAACCGTAGGGGTATCGCTTGTCCATTTAACATAGCCGTTATCGGGAAGCGTACAGTCTATAAATTGATATGTAAACTGCTTTTTGTCGCCTTCATACATATACTCAATGTAATCCGACTCCCCGTCTTCGGCATAGGTGGGAACAAGATTTCCGTCCTCGTAAAAAATCTCAATATCGTATACGCCTATAACTCCGCCGCCTTCGTCTATTTCCGCAGCAAAAGCCGTAAGGCCGGGAAGCGCCATGCTCAGTACCGTAAGCACGGCCAGGAATACGCTGAGAAGTTTTTTACTCTTTCCTGTTTTCATAAAAATTCCTCCGGTAGTTTTTTACAGTACACACAAACCTTTAAACATAAAAGCCCATATTACTATTTATTAATTATAATAATTTTTACATATTTATTCCATTGTGAAAATTCACAAAATTTACATTTCCGATTTGTGTATTATTGTCCTTAAATTTGTGAACGCTTGCTCACGGCATTTTGCGCCGTAATCTCATTTAAATATAGCATTATAAAATAATACTGTCTCTATCTAAAATAATATTTTTACGCTTTTTTAAAGTAAAAAACATACAAAAATAGGAAGTCAGCGAGTTAATTTAATGAACTTAACATATAAAAAACAGGCGCGTAAAATGCTGTTTTTTGGCATTTTACGCGCCTTAAATTCACGGGGAATCCGCTAAAACACTTATATTAAATTAAGCTTCGCATATTTCTTCAAGCTCACATATTGCCGCCATTGAGCCGTCCTGCTGCGTAATTAGTTTTCTTACGTCACGCACTCTTTTAAGCTTAGAACCGCGCGCCTTTATGGTGTACTGCGCCTCGCACTTTCCGCTTTTTAAAATATCGCCTTTCAGCTGTGCTTCAAGCGCCGTTTTATCTCCGCTTATAAGGCGTGAAAGATCACCGTCAAACCTGTCAAAAAACTCGGTTCTTGAATAACCTGTAAGCTTAACAAAATCGCCGCTTATAAGGTCACATTCAAACGGTTTATCGGGCGTTGTAAAGAATATTGCGCCGCTCAGATTTTCAAGCAGATTAACAAGTTTATCATTGGCGCGGTCTGCTCTTGCTTCCGCATCTTTTACGCGTGTAATATCGGTAAACATTGCGTGAAAAATCGGGCAGCTGTCATCGTCTATTTTATGTACTGCGGCATTGCATTTGCACCATATATACTTGTTTTTATGCTGGCGTATTCTGTATTCAAGATCAACAGGCTCACCCGTTGCAATAGCCTTTCCCACAGCCTGAAAAACAAGCGTTTTATCCTCAGGATGAATGATCTCGTCAAGGCGGTAGGTCTGTTTTCTGCAGGCCTCTTTGGTGGTGCCCAAAAGGCGGCATCCGCCCTCATTTATGTACAGCGCTTCAAAGTGCATGCTGGGTGTAACTTTGAATAGGCATACACCGCCTGTTACAAGGTCTATAAGGTGGTTTATTTCCTTGGCTTTTTCCTTTAGCAGTCTGTTTTTTTCGCGGCTCTTTGAAACATCGGCAAATACTATTCTGCACAGCGGCGAATCCTCTATATTCTGAGCGGTGCAGTGAACATAGACCTGCTCTCCGCTTCCGTTTACTATATCCACATCCATGTAAATATAGCGAGAATCTTTTTTGCAGATCTTTTCTATTACTTCCTGCCTGTCTGACGGAATTATTATATCCTGTAAAAACAGTTTTCCCTGTTTGATTTTAGAAGGATGCACACCTGCGAATTCAGCAAAATGGCTGTCAAAATCAACAATTTTAAAATCGTCTTCTTTATCAACAACGCAATTTAAAAATTCAACTTCGTAGGCTCTGTCCTCATTAGTTTCGGTCACGGCTTTATACTCCTTTCCAAGTCGCTGCCGGCGGGGTATCAACCCGATACTATATTATATCGTCATTATAGCATAAAAATTATGTTTTTGCGAATTTTTTGTTAATAAAACTGCCGAAAAATAAATTTACCTATATGCAAAACCGAAACATTGTGATATTATACTAATTAGTAATTTTTTAAACAGTATATTCTATCCGGTCAAACACCGGCAGGGATCATCTTTGCGCCGCTGAGCGGGCGGTGCAAATTTACGAAAAGGAGAAGTAATATGGCAAAAGTTTTTCGCGTTTTCGTTGAAAAAAAGAAAGGAAACGATATTGAAGCAAGGCAGCTGCAGGAAGACCTTGTTTCAACAGTGGGCATTACTGCTCTTGAAGACCTCAGGCTTATAAACAGATATGACGCTCAGGGCCTTTCTATGGAAGAGTTTGAAAGTGCCGTCAAGCTGATTCTCTCAGAGCCCAACCTTGATAATGTTTACAACGAGCTTGAGATACCCTCTGAATGGAGATATTTTGCGGTGGAATTTCTGCCCGGCCAGTTTGACCAGAGAGCGGACAGTGCCGCTCAGTGTATCCAGCTTCTTACTCAGGGCGAAAGACCGCTTGTTGCAAGCGCAAAAGTTTATATGCTTAAAGGTGCAATAACTGACGCCGAGTTTGACAAGATTAAATCATATATTATCAACCCCGTTGAATCACGTGAGGCATCAATGGATATTCCGCAGAGCCTTGACATAACTGCCGAAGTACCTGCAGACATCATCAGAATAGACGGCTTTACGGCTAAGAGCGACGAAGAGATTGCAGAATACCACAAAAACATGGGATTTGCAATGAGCGTTGCAGACCTCTGCTGGGTAAGGGATTATTTTAAGACAGAAGAAAGAGACCCCAGCCTTACAGAACTTAAAGTTATAGATACATATTGGAGCGACCACTGCCGCCACACCACTTTCAGCACTATACTTGATGATATCAAAGCTGAAAAATCAAAGTACTCAAAAGCGGTTGAGGACGCAATAAAAGAATATTTTGACCTCAGAAACGAAGTGTACGGAGACCGTGAAAAGAATGTTTGCCTTATGGACATGGCGTGCATAGGCGCAAAGGCTCTTAAAAAGCGCGGTATTCTGGACAACCTTGACGAAAGTGACGAAATAAACGCATGCTCAATCGAAGTACCAGTTACCGTTGACGGCAAAACGGAGCAGTGGCTTGTTCAGTTCAAGAATGAGACACACAACCACCCAACAGAGATAGAGCCTTTCGGCGGCGCGGCAACATGTCTCGGCGGCGCTATCAGAGATCCGCTTTCAGGAAGAGCGTATGTATATCAGGCAATGAGAGTTACAGGTTCGGGCGACCCGACCGTTTCATTTGAAGATACACTTGAAGCAAAGCTTCCTCAGAAGAAGATAACAACAGGCGCGGCACAGGGTTACTCAAGCTACGGCAACCAGATAGGACTTGCAACAGGCCAGGTAGTAGAACTCTATGATGAGGGCTATGTTGCAAAGCGCATGGAGATAGGTGCTGTTATCGGCGCTTCTCCCAAGAAAAATGTAATCAGAGAAGTTCCTCAGGAGGGCGACATCATCGTTCTGCTCGGCGGACGCACGGGAAGAGACGGCTGCGGCGGCGCAACAGGTTCTTCAAAGGCGCACAACAGCATGAGCATTGAAACATGCGGCGCGGAAGTTCAGAAAGGTAACCCGCCCACAGAGAGAAAGATTCAGCGGCTTTTCAGAAATGAAGAAGTGGCAACAATGATAAAGAGATGCAACGACTTCGGCGCAGGCGGCGTATCCGTTGCGATAGGCGAACTTGCCGACGGACTTGACATCGACCTTGACAAAGTGCCTAAAAAATATGACGGCCTTGACGGAACAGAGCTTGCAATTTCCGAATCACAGGAAAGAATGGCAGTAGTTCTTGACAAAAATGACGTTGACAGATTTATCCGCCTTTCAAACGAAGAAAACCTTGAGGCAACACCCGTTGCGGTAGTAACATCAACCAACAGGCTCGTTATGACCTGGAGGGGCGATAAGATTGTTGACATCAGCCGTGATTTTCTTAATACAAACGGCGTTACACAGCACGCAAGCGCTGTTATAGAAGCTGTTGACGACAGCAAGAATTACAGAACAGATATTCCGAAGGCTCTCACCGGTCTCAGCACGGCGAAAGCACTAAAAGCAAACCTCGAAAGGCTTGAGGTATGCTGCCAGAAAGGTCTTTCCGAAAGATTTGACTCATCAATCGGCGCCGCAACCGTACTTATGCCGTTTGCAGGAAAATATCAGCTCACTCCCGAAGAAGCTATGGCGGCAAAACTGCCCGTACTCAAGGGAGAAACAGATGACGCTACTGTAATGTCTTACGGCTTTATTCCTAAGCTTTCCGAGTGGAGCCCGTTCCACTCAGCGGCATTTGCTGTAACAGAGTCACTTGCAAAACTTGCGGCTGTAGGCTGTGACCCATCAAAAGCGCGTCTTACATTCCAGGAATATTTTGAAAGACTTAACGATGACCCAAAACGCTGGGGCAAACCTGCCGCCGCTCTTCTCGGCTCCATCTCAGCTCAGATAGGATACGGCGCACCGTCCATCGGCGGTAAAGACAGCATGAGCGGTTCATTCAACGAACTTGACGTACCGCCCACCCTTGTTTCATTCGCAGTAGGTATGAGCAAGGCTTCAAAGACCGTTTCAACACGGTTCAAGAGAGCCGGCTCAAAAGTATATATGATAAACATTCCCGTTGACGCCGAAACAGGTCTGCCCGTATATAACGAGGCAATGGCTGTTATGAAGAACGTTTACGAGGAAGTAAGAAGCGGATCCATTCTTGCGGCAGGAGTTGTTAAAGAAGGCGGCGCCGCTGCAAACGTATGCAAAATGGCGTTCGGCGACAAGCTCGGCTTCACTTTTGAGCAGGGTCTTGATATGAACACGCTGTTTGCGCCTATGCAGGGCAACTTTGTAGTTGAATGTGCTGACGCGCTTTCCGATAAATTTACAGACGCCGTACTGCTCGGCACAACAAATGACAACGGCGTATTTATAATTGACGGCGAAGTGCTTACAGTTGACGAACTTGTTGACGCATGGTGCTCAAAGCTTGAAAAGGTATTCCCGCAGAACAGCGGCGTAAAAGCCGATATGCCTCAGGATATCGAGCTTTACAAGGAGCGCTCAATATTCATCTGCAAAAACAAAGTTGCAAAGCCGAGAGTATTTATCCCCGCTTTCCCGGGCACTAACTGCGAAGTTGACACAGCCCGCGCATTTGAAAAAGCAGGCGCAGAAGTTGAGATACTCGTTGTAAACAACCTTTCACCCTCTGCCATCAACGAAACGATAGACAGAGCCGTAAAAGCAATAAACAACGCTCAGATAGTAATGCTGCCCGGCGGATTTTCAGGCGGTGACGAGCCCGAAGGCTCAGGCAAATTCATTGCCACAACATTCCGCAACCCCAGAGTTGCAGAAGCTGTTTCAAAGCTTCTCAACTGCCGTGACGGACTTATGCTCGGTATCTGCAACGGTTTCCAGGCTCTTATAAAACTCGGTCTTGTGCCTTACGGTGAGATAAGAGAAATAAAGCCGGCCGACCCGACTCTTACTTTCAACACGATCGGCAGACACATTTCACAGATGGCTTACACAAGAGTTACAAGCGTTAAATCCCCGTGGCTTGCAGGAGTTAACGCAGGCGACGTGCTTGCCGTTCCGATTTCACACGGTGAGGGCAGATTTACAGCAGACGCCGAAACTATCAAGCGCCTTGCAGAAAACGGCCAGATAGCAACGCAGTATGTTGATCTCAGCGGCACTCCCGTAAGCGAAATGCCCTTCAACCCCAACGGCTCCGTATGCGCTGTTGAAGGTATCACCTCTCCTGACGGACGTGTGCTCGGTAAAATGGGCCACTGCGAGAGAAAGGGCGAAAATCTTTACGCCAATGTGCCGTTTGAAAAGGATCTCAAGCTGTTTGAAAGCGGCGTAAATTACTTTAAATAATTCAGAAGCGCGGTAATATCCGCGCTTTTAAAGGAGATTATATAAATGAAGTATGTTGTTGTTTTGTATGACGGAATGGCGGATTATCCCGTTCCCGCTCTCGGCGGCAAAACACCGATGATGATGGCTGAAAAGCCGAATCTTGACAGTCTTGCTCAACGCGGTGAGGTTGGACTTATCCGCACGGTAGCCCCCGGTCTGAAACCCGGCTCTGATGTTGCCAACATGAGCGTTATGGGGTTTGACCCCATGAAATATTACACAGGCAGAAGCCCTCTTGAAGCCGCATCAATAGGCATAGACATGAAGCCTGACGATGTTTCACTGCGCTGCAACCTTGTTACACTTTCCGAAGACGATAAACCGTACGAAGAAAAAACGATAGAAGATTACTGCGCAGACGATATTTCAACGGAAGAGGCAAATGAGCTTATTGAAGCCGTTCAGGCTAAGCTTGGAAATGAAACATTTCATTTTTACGCAGGTGTTTCTTACCGCCACTGCCTTATTTGGCACAGCGGCACAACTGACCTTGGCTCAATGACACCGCCTCACGATATTACGGGCAAAGTTATTACCGAATATCTTTCAGACAGCCAAAACGCAAAGCCGCTTATTGAAATGATGAAAAAATCATACGATATTCTGAAAGATCACCCCGTAAATCAGAAGCGCAAAGCAAACGGCAGACGTCCCGCAAACTCCATATGGCTTTGGGGCGAGGGCACAAGACCAGCAATGGGCAAGTTTGAGGAGATATACGGCATCAAAGGCGGTGTAGTTTCCGCCGTTGACCTTATTAAAGGCATAGGCCGCTGCGCAGGCATGGAGGTTGCCGATGTTCCCGGAGCAACGGGATATATCGACACTAACTTTGAGGGCAAGGCAAACGCCGCTCTTGATCTGCTTGAGAGAAATGACCTTGTTTACATCCACTTTGAGGCTCCCGATGAATGCGGACACAGAAACGAGCCTGAAAACAAGGTAAAGGCAATAGAGCTTATCGACCAAAAAGTATTGCCGATACTGTTCAAGGGCCTTGAAAAATATGATGATTACAAAATCATGTGTCTGCCCGACCACCCCACACCTATCGTTACACGCACACACGCCTCAGACCCTGTTCCGTTCGTGATTTATCACAAGAACAAAGAAATTGACGGCGTTGTTACGATAAACGAGGAAACAGCTAAGGAGACGGGAATCTACGTTGATTTCGGCCCGTCAATTATGGAACATTTCCTGAAAGGCTGAACGGAGAAAATATGAAAAAAATTATAATTTGCCTTGCCGTGTTTGCGGCGGCGGTATGCATTTTTGCGGGCTGCTCGGCTGACAAGGCAGCAGAAAACAGCACAGACGCTTCCCAGGCAGTTCAGAACACTCAGGCAACTCAGCAGGAGACCTCAACAATGCTTCAGGAAGATACCGGAAAAGAAATACCCTATGCAATAACAGAAGACGAGGCGCAGAAAGCTGCGTATGAAGCGCTTAAAAAGCAGAGCGAAGAAGGCTATGTAAACAGTATTGAAAACTTCACGCTTGACAGCATAACTCTGCTTGCTGAGGACGAAAGCTATATGGCTTATAACGCCGGATACAACAACACTGAAGAAACCGAAAATTACACAGGGCATTCCTACTATGTTGTAAGCTATAAAGACAACACCCAGCTTTGTGACTTTGCGTATTACTGCGTTGACGCAATGAACGGCGATTTGCTTTATGAAGGGTATATGGGCGATTAATTCTAAGGAGGATAATTATGAAATTAGATACAATATGCGTGCAGGGCGCGTACGAGCCGAAAAACGGTGAGCCGCGCGTTATTCCGATAGTTCAGAGCACAACTTTTAAATACGATTCCAGCGATGAGATGGGCGATCTTTTTGACCTCAAGAAGAGCGGCTATTTCTATTCAAGACTTCAAAACCCCACCTGCGACTGGGCGGCAGGCAAAATTACAATGCTGGAGGGCGGCGTTGCAGGCATGCTTACATCAAGCGGCCAGGCTGCAAACTTTTATGCCGTATTCAACATTGCCCAGGCAGGCGACCACGTTGTTTCAAGTTCCGCTATCTACGGCGGCACTTTCAACCTTTTCAACGTTACAATGAGAAAGCTCGGCATTGATTTCACCTTTATTTCTCCCACTGCAACCGAGGAAGAGATTCAGGCCGCAATCAAGCCCAACACAAAGTGCATTTTCGGCGAGACTATTTCTAACCCCAGCCTTGATGTGCTTGATATTGAGACATTTGCTAAGGTTGCTCACAAAAACGGTATCCCGCTTATTATTGACAATACTTTTGCAACTCCGATCAACTGCCGTCCGTTTGAGTTCGGCTGTGATATTGTTACACATTCCACAACAAAATATATGGAAGGCCACGCATCCACTATCGGCGGCGCAATAGTTGAAAGCGGCAAGTTTGACTGGGCACAGAACGATAAGTTCCCCGGACTTACCACACCCGACGAAAGCTATCACGGCCTTACCTACACAAAGGATTTCCCGGACGCTCCGTATATTACAAAATGCACTGTTCAGCTTATGAGAGATCTCGGCTCTATCCAGGCTCCGCAGAATGCTTTTCTGCTCAACCTCGGTCTTGAAACACTTCACCTCAGAGTTAAAAGGCACTGTGAAAACGCAAAGAAAGTTGCCGAATTCCTCAAGAGCAGTGATAAGGTAACATGGGTAAAATGCGCAATGCTTGAAGATGACCCGCAGTATGAGCTTGCAAAGAAATATATGCCTAACGGCACCTGCGGTGTTGTTTCATTCGGCATCAAGGGCGGCAGAAAGGCGGCAACTGTATTTATGGACAGTTTAAGGCTTGCCGCAATAGTTACTCACGTTGCAGACGCGCGCACCTGCTGCCTGCATCCTGCATCAACAACTCACCGCCAGCTTACCGACAAGGAGCTTGAGGAGTGCGGCGTAACACCCGACCTGCTCCGTTTCTCCTGCGGTATAGAAGACGCAGACGATATTATTGCCGATATTCAGCAGGCGCTTGATAAGATTTAAGGTTTAAAACAATGTTTGTAGATATTGCTAAAATAAAGATAAAGGCGGGCAACGGCGGAGACGGCGCCGTTGCCTTTCACCGTGAGAAATATGTTGCCTCAGGCGGCCCTGACGGCGGCGACGGCGGCAAGGGCGGAGATATAGTTTTTGTTGTTGACGATAACCTTGCCACGCTTGCGGATTTCAGATACAAGCGCAAATACGCCGCTAAAAACGGTCTGCCCGGAGAGGGCAGCAAAAAGCACGGCAAAAACGGAGAGAATCTTGAGATACGCGTGCCCCGCGGCACTATAATCAGAGAACTCTCAAGCGGCGCAGTTATGGCGGACATGAGCAAAACAGAGAGATTTGTTGCCGCAAAAGGCGGCAACGGCGGATGGGGAAACAGGCATTTTGCCACACCCACAAGGCAGGCTCCCCGCTTTGCGAAACCGGGTGTGCCCGGCGAAGAATGGGAAGTAAGCCTTGAACTGAAACTGCTTGCGGATGTTGGGCTTATAGGCTATCCCTCAGTAGGTAAATCCAGCCTTATTTCAGTCGTTTCACAGGCTAAGCCGAAAATTGCCGATTACCACTTCACCACTCTTTCACCCAACTTGGGCGTTGTATATATGGGAGAGGGCAACTCTTTCGTTATTGCGGATATTCCGGGACTTATTGACGGCGCAAGCGAGGGTATCGGTCTCGGGCACGAATTTCTGCGCCACGTTGAGCGCTGCCGCCTGCTTATCCATATAGTTGACGTAAGCGGCTTTGAGGGCAGAGATCCCAAAGAGGATTTTGAAAACATAAACCGCGAGCTCAAAAAGTTCAATCCCGAACTTGCAGACAAGCCGCAGATAGTTGCGGGCAACAAGATAGACATGGCGGAACCCGAGCAGATTGAAGATTTCAAAAATTGGATAGAAGCAAAGGGACTTGAATATTACTCTATCTGCGCTCCGATTTCAGAGGGCACTCAGGAACTGATGAACGCCGCATGGCAGAAACTGCAGACACTGCCTCCTATCAAAGAATATGAAACCGAAGAAATACCGCTTGAAAGCCTTGTTAAGAACGAGGGCGGTTTCAAGATAACACAGCCAGAAAAAGGCTGCTTTATTGTTGAGGCATCGTGGTTCCCGCGCGTACTCAAAGGCGTTGACACAGAGGATTACGAAAGCCTGCAGTATATGCAGAGAGTGCTTGAAAAGAGCGGTATCTTTGACGCTCTGCGTGAAAGAGGAATTGAAGAAGGAGACACGGTTATCGTTTATGACATTGAGTTTGAGTACGTACCGTGATATCGTATGAGATTTACTGATTATGACATTGACGCTAAAGCGCTGAGCCCGCTGAACCTTGCTTTTATCGGGGACTGCGTTTACGAGATGCTTGTGCGTGAAACACTTGTGGCTAAAGCAAACAGACCTGTAAACGATTTGCACCGTGAAAGCGTTAAATTTGTAAGCGCAAGGGCGCAGACAGAAGCATTTGAAAAAATTAAAGATTTACTCACTGAAGATGAAACGGCTCAGTTCAAGCGCGGCAGAAACGCAAAAACAGGCCACATGCCGAAAAGCGCAACCGTTGCCGAGTATCACACCGCAACGGGAATTGAATCTCTTTTCGGTTATCTCTACATAAACGGCAGGCTGGACAGAATAAAAGAACTTTTTTCAGTCATAGACAATGAAAAAGAATAGCAAAAAGGCAGGAACGAAAAATCGTTCCTGCCTTTTCTTATCTAAATCGTAATTAGTAGATTGCCGCCATTTCCTCTGCGTTGAAAGTAAACGAATCGGTAAAAAGCTCGTTTTGAAGAAAATCAAGTATTTCTTCATAAGATGCCGTTTTAATATCAATTCTCTCGGTATCTTTGTTGAATATACCCCACTGCTCACCCGCATTGAAAGTTTTATAAGTCCATTTTGCGGTACTTATACCGTTTTCTTTATAAAGCATATCGGCATAAGCCTCATATTCACCGTTGTTGTACTCACCAACGAAAACGGCAACGCCCCACTTTTTGCGCATTTTAACCATTTCCCTGACACGTGAACGTATATCAGACGCCTTGGTATCATAAAGGTGCATCTGATAAAGCATATTTGTATAGCCGTTTTCTTCGGGGTCGGGGAGCACGTCGGCAGACCATATTCCCTCAAAGCTGATAATATGATTGTCGCCTGTTTCCCTTACCGCTTTATAAAGTGTATCGTATGCCGAATTGGTCTTTTCAACTGCCTCATCACTTTCAGCCTGCCATGCGTTTTCACCTTCGTATCCGCCGTTATTCTGCGGCTCATTGAGCAAATCATATGCGGCAATAACTCCTTCATCCTTATAACGCTCAGCAATGCCTTTCCAAAGTTCAACGCAGGTGTCCATACAGGTATTATCTGTATAAAGCTCATTTCTGCCTGCTTTTCCCGTTGAATGATTCATGCTCTGCCCGCCGGGTGCACCGTGCATATCAAGTATGATATATATGTTGCGCTCACGGCACAGTTCTATAAGTCTGTCTATCTGCCTGAAGCCCGGATTATCGTCCGGATTTTCGGTTAGCCATCCCCCGTTTTCCGTCATAAAATTCCTGTACCAAAACGGCACACGCACACAATTGAAACCGAGTTTCTCTATCTGCTCAATATCTGTATCACGGATAAAATTATTTTCATAGGTATTTATAAGTTCGGCTGTTTTCTCTGCCCCGAAACGCTCTGAAAGCACCTCAATTGTATCGTAATATCCCCACTCATCGGAATAGTTTTCAATCCAGCTCATCCATGTTTCGATAAGCAGCCAGTTGCCAATATTAACGCCATGCAAAACAATCTCATTGCCGTTTTCATCAACAAGCACACCGTTCTCAACTCTCAGCATTCCGCCTAAAAGGTCATTATTTTCCGCATAATGCGAAAGCTCATAAACAGGTTTTTCAGGCGATGAAGCACAGCCGCAGAAAGCAAAAACAACAGCCAAAAGCAACGTCATAATGCGCACAGCATTTCTTTTCATAACAAACACCCCTTTACAATATTATAAAAAATCAAACACTTGTCCCGATTTTATTATAGACCTAACTTTCAAGGAAAACAAGTGCCTAATTAAATCATTATAAACTGAAAAGCAAAGCGCCCGCAGTTATGTGCAGGCGCTTCGTTTAAAGGAGTATTATGCCTGAAACAGAAACGTAATCAGCGTTTCTTTTCGGCGTTTTTTGTTTCTTGATCTATATTTCGGCAGGCGCCGCAAGCGCCCCCGCAGGACGAGCAATCTCCGCCGCAGGACGACTTGCCGTCTTTTTTATCTTTTATCATCTTGGCAATCACGGCCGCAACAAGGGCAGCTATGATTACAAGTACTGCTATACTTCCCCAATTCATAAAAACACCTTATTTCCGAAATTTATTCCGTAACCTTAACCTTTTTTCTTCTCTTTGTATCTGTATATGAAAGGCGGTTTTCGTCGTATTTGTTTTTCCTGAATATGAAATAAAGGAACATTCCAAGCACCGCAATCGCAAGTACCGTCCATACAGAAAATCCAACCGAACCGCTGATAAGACCACCGATATTATATACCATAAGAGATACACAATAAGCGAAAACTGTCTGATAACCTATTGCTATTGCAGTCCACTTTGCGCTGTTCATCTCTCTTTTGATAGCGCCGATAGCCGCAAAGCACGGAGCACACAAAAGATTGAAAATAAGGAATGAGTATGCCGCAATGGCGCTCATACCCTCAAAATCGAGCACACCGAATACACCTACAACTTCTTCTTTAGCAACAAGGCCCATTACTGTTGCAATAGTTGCCTTGATATTATCAAATCCGAGCGGCAGGAATATCCATTTAACTACATCAGCTATCATTCCGAGAACACTGCTCTCAAGCTCCATTTCAAGTTCAAATCCGAAACCGCCTGATGAAGTTGTGCCGAAGTGCGAGCCTGCCCAAATAAATATTGAGGACAGCAAAATTATAGTACCGGCTTTTCTTATGAATGACGAACCGCGTTCCCACATGGAGCGGATAACAAAACCGAATGTGGGCAGATGATATGCGGGAAGTTCCATAACAAACGGAGCAGGATCGCCTGCAAATATTTTTGTCTTTTTAAGTATAATACCTGAAATAACAATTGCCGCAATACCTATGAAATACGCACTGGGAGCCACCCACCACGCGCCGTGGAAAAGCGCCGTTGCAATGAGGGCAACAATGGGCATCTTTGCTCCGCAGGGAATAAATGTAGTAGTCATTACCGTCATTTTTCTATCCCTGTCGTTCTCGATAGTTCGGCTTGCCATTACACCGGGAACACCGCAGCCGGTGCCTATAAGCATCGGTATAAATGATTTGCCCGAAAGACCGAAACGGCGGAATATTCTGTCCATAATAAACGCCACACGTGCCATATATCCGCATCCCTCAAGGATTGCGAGAAGTATAAACAGCACAAACATCTGAGGCACAAAACCGATAACAGCGCCAACGCCGCCGACTATACCGTCAAGCACAAGACTCTTTAACCAGTCTGTGCATTTTATCGCATCAAGCCCCTGTTCAACAAAAGCGGGTATGCCGGGAACATAAATGCCGTAATCTTCCGTTGCCGGCACATTATCCGCCTCAAGCGCTTGATCTACCTGAGCGGAAATATCATACCCCTCTTGTGCAAGGGAAGCTGAATATGAGCCGTATGCTTCGTCAAACGCTGAATAATCTCCGTCTGCAATAGCAGACTGTATGTCTGCCGCGCCGGGTACATCTGCCGCCGCAGCTGCGTCAACTGTTTTTATAACATCGTCAGTCCAAATATATTCAGAAGCGTAAGCATTCATAGCTTCATCATATTCACTCTGACCCGTAAGGTGCCAGCCGTCGCCAAAAACGCCGTCGTTAGTCCAATCTGTAAGCACTGTGCCCACGGTGGTCCAAGAAATGTAGTACACCAAAAACATAACAACAACGAATATAGGCAGTGCCAGAAATCTGTTAGTAACTATTTTATCAATTTTGTCTGACACAGTCAACTTTCCGCGCTGTTTGTTGATGTAGCAAGAACCTATGATGGACGTTATATAATCGTATCTCTCGTTCGTGATTATGCTTTCGCTGTCATCGTCAAATTCCGCCTCAGCTTCTTCAATAATATCATCAACATTCGGCAGACTTTCACCGTTTTCGGCAATCTTATCGTCGCGCTCAAAAAGCTTTATTGCGTAAAATCTTTTCTGCTCCTCAGGCACGCTGAGCATTTTTTCTATGCGGGAAAGATAATCCTCCACACCCACACTGAACTTGTGAACAATAGGCTGACTGCCGCCTGCCGCGGAAACCACAGCATCTGCCGCCTCCTGTATTCCGCTTCCTTTAAGAGCAGATATTTCCACAACTGCGCACCCAAGTGAAGCAGAAAGCTTTGAGCAGTTTATCCTGCTGCCGGATTTCTTCACAATATCCATCATATTTACCGCCACAACTACAGGCACACCGAGTTCAAGCAGCTGTGTTGTGAGATAGAGGTTTCTTTCAAGATTTGTGCCGTCCACGATGTTGAGTATCGCATCCGGTTTTTCATCAAGTATATAATTTCTTGCAACCACCTCTTCAAGCGTATACGGCGAAAGGCTGTATATTCCGGGCAGGTCTGTTATGGTAACGGACTTATCACTTTTGAGTTTGCCTTCCTTTTTTTCTACTGTTACGCCGGGCCAGTTTCCCACAAACTGATTTGAGCCTGTAAGAGCGTTGAACAGAGTTGTTTTGCCGCTGTTCGGATTGCCGGCAAGCGCTATTTTTATAGACATATTTTTCCTCCTGATATGCGGCAGGCAATCACATTAGTTTTGCCTAACCGCAATATATAAAAATAATTATATTAGCTGTTTATGCATCCACTTCTATGCTTGCCGCATCCGCTTTTCTGAGCGAAAGCTCATATCCCCTGACAGTAACCTCTATGGGATCCCCCAACGGCGCAACCTTGCGGATATAGACCGAAACACCTTTTGTTATGCCCATATCCATAATTCTTCTTTTCAGCGCACCCTCGCCGTTTATCTTTTTGACGGTGACGGTTGAGCCGATTGCAGCTTCCTTTAAATTCATCGCAAATCCTCCGTTAAACAATTATTTTATTTGCAACAGCGCGGCTGAGAGCAACACGCGTGTCTTTTACACAGACTATCAGATTGCCGTTAAGACTTGCCACAACGGTAACTTCGGCACCCTCCACAAATCCCATGGATTCAAGGTGCCTGCGGGTATCATCCCTGCCGTTTATGGCGGTTATTTTTCTTTTTTCACCGTAATCGGCCATGGAAAGAAGCATTATTACATCTCCTTACAACGGTTTATAATGCATTAGTTAGTTTGTGCTAACTGTGTTATAAAAAATATCGGTTAGTCCTCACTAACCGATAAGAATATACCATAATTTTCACATGGTGTCAACACATTTTTTCAAAATTTTATGATTATGCCTTAAAGACTAAGAAAGCGGCAGAAAATACCGCTTTCCGCAGTATCATTTTTCAGGAGGCATATACATCTTTCCGACTATCTTATTTACAAGTGATGCAGGCAGAAGCTTTTGAAGCAGGCAGAACAGCTTATATGTACCTCCAACCGTTGCAAGAACAGGAAGATGCTTTTTTTGTGAAATTTCAACAATTTTTTGAGCAACATACTCAGGCTTCATACCGTTTATCTCGTCATTTTCCATAACTGCCACACTGCGGGCAATTGCTCCGCCGTAAACATCATCGCCCGCAAAATCCTTTTTTCGAGCAGCTGTAAAACCTGTTTTAACATCGCCCAGACGCACAGAGCAAACCGACACACCGAATTGTTTAAGCTCATTTGAAAGCGCGAGCGAAACGGATTCTGCCGCCGATTTTGTTGCGGAATAGAAAGACTGAAACGGAATTGAAAAAACAGATGCCGCCGAAGATATGAATATCACTCTGCCTTTGCTTTCACGCAGTTTCGCAAGCGCCGCCTTTGTAACGGCAATATGCGCAAAGAAGTTAAGCTCAAACTGAGAGCGTATTTCGCTCATATCCGTAAACTCAACACAGCCCGAAACGCCGAAGCCGGCGTTGTTTATAAGGAGGTCGATTTTATCTATCATTGAAAAAGCACGGTTAATATCCTGCTGATTAGTAATGTCGCATTTTATACTTTGAGTGCCCTCAACTTCGCAATCGCGGCGCTGAAGACATATAACTTCCCAGCCCTTGCTAACAAGAATTTTCGCCGTTTCTTTTCCTATGCCGCCCGACGCGCCCGTAATCACCGCAACCATATCAATACCTCCGCTTGCAGATATAAATGTATATAATATATACATTAGTATAGCACCGCAGAAAATTATTGCAACGCTTTTCGGGCATAAAAAAAACACGAACCTGCTGTTGCAGGCCCGCGCTTATATTACTGTGTTAAACTATTACTGCTCAACAGGGTAAACAGAAACCTTTTTCTTGTCTTTACCCATTCTCTCAAACTTAACAGTGCCGTCAATAAGGGCAAAAAGTGTATCGTCTGAGCCGATGCCGACATTGTTGCCGGGGTGAATATGAGTTCCTCTCTGGCGGTAAAGAATGTTGCCGGCAAGAACGAACTGTCCGTCAGCTCTCTTTGCGCCAAGACGCTTTGATTCGGAATCACGGCCGTTCTTAGTTGAACCCATACCTTTTTTATGAGCAAAAAGCTGTAAATCTAACTTAAGCATTTACTGCACCTCCGAAATTTTCACATTAATGTTTTCAGGATAGTCATTCTGAAGCTCGCTCAAATGAAGTAAAAGACCTTTCAGAATATCCTGAGCGGAAACCGGATTGTCTTTTATCTTTAAATTCAGATATCCGTCATCAGCGCTTGCGTCAGCGGATAAATTCAGAATTTCGGTTACGGTATTCGCCGTCATAAGGCACGCGCTTGAAACAAATGCGCATATCAGATCCTGCCCGTGAGGAGCGCTCATTGAATGGCCTGATGCCGTAAAACCCGTTAAAAGATTTTCCGATTTAAAAAACTCTACTTTGATCATTTAATTAAGCGTTGATAGCAGTGATCTCAACCTTTGTATACGGCTGACGATGACCCATCTTGCGCTTCTCGTTCTTCTTCGGCTTATAAGTAAATACAGTGATTTTCTTAGCCTTGCCGTTTTTAAGAACCTTGGCGGTAACTGTTGCCTTTGCGCAATCCTTGCCAACTTTGATACCTTTGTCGTCGCTTACAGCAAGAACATTGTCAAAAGTTACTTCCGATTCAGCGTCTGCACCGAGCTTCTCGATATAAACAACATCGCCCTCGGAAACCTTATACTGCTTGCCGCCGGTTACGATAACAGCGTACATAGATTTTACCTTCCTTTATTCAGACTCGCTATGGCAGGTGAACATAAGCGTTTCTTTAATACCTGCAATATGCGGCTTAATAATTATAGCATATAAAATTATAATGTCAAGTAAAAAATCATTTTATTTCCTGCTCCAAATCACAAAAATATTTGGAATTGAAAAATTCCTGAATGGATATGTTTAAACCATCGCACATCTTTTTTATCGTGGAAACGGTAACGCTTTTATTTCTTCCGCTCACAATATTGTTCAATGTGGACTGCGTCATACCGCTCATAATCGCAAGTTTATTTATAGTAATATCATGATCTTTGCATAGTTCAATAATTCTGTATCTGGTTGCTTCTCCTATTGTCAAACGAATCACCCTCTTTAGGATAATTCAAAAGAGTTAAAATGATTAACTCTTTTGAGTTGACAATGAGTTTTTGTAATGATATAATTAACTCAATTGAGCTACATTCACGATTAATTTATGTTTAAGAATGCAAATAAAAGGAGTTGCAACTATGTTTGACTATTTAAAAGCAGAAATTCGTAAAGAAATTAACAATTTTAGTGTTTCTGATATAAATGACGAAACCGCAATCAAACTTAGAACGATTGCCAAACAGGCAAAAAAGGATAGAAACTTTGAAAAAAGCATCGCTTGTCAAGAAATGATATTAGATGATGTAGGAATAGATAATCCTAATGCTTTTGGGCAAAAAATAACCCTCTTGTCAGAATATGATGATTGCGGCTACTATAACACAAAAGAAGCTTTGGATCTTGCATTAAATTTGTTAGACGAACTAAATCTATCTCATCCTGGTGTTGTCTTCCCTCCTGTGTATATTGGAGCGATAAAGCCGCTTTATTGTTCTAATAATAAAGAACATAAAGAGCTTGCTCTTCAATGTGCTGAAAAAGCTTTTGAAACAGGTAAGAAGTTATTCAATAAAAACAGCAATGATGAATCTGCAAAAAGCACATTAGTTTTTTCTTTCAGAGAACTACTCAGAATATATTTTGACCAAGGGAAATATCAAAAAGCATATGATTCATTTTTTACAATGCCAGACGAAATATTTAATGCTGTAGATGATATCATTTCGTGTTATATTTTTATAATCGAACTCTATGGTCTAAGTGATATCGGTACAAAACACTCTGACAGAGCTTTAAGAAACTTAAAAGAAATGAAAGATATTCCAGAAGCTAACTACATTCTTGGAATTGCCTATTCCGAAGGATTTATGGTGGATCAAGACTTAAATATTGCATCGAAATATTTCAAAACAGCAAATAATTTAGCAAAATCATATAGAGGTACTATCGGATATACCAAATATGAATTTTCAGTTTTATCTAGTATTTCTGATGATGAAATTCGTAGAAAAGCAAAAGCAGGAAATTATCATTCCAAATTTTACAACGCACAATACAATGCTCCGCAAAGCAAATCAGCGAATACACCAACCCCTTCAAGCGGATCCGGCGGTTGCTATGTTGCGACCTGCGTATACGGTTCCTACGATTGCCCGGAAGTATGGACGCTTAGACGATTCAGAGATAATATTCTTGAAAAGCACTATCTTGGCAGAATGTTTATAAAACTCTATTATGCTGTCAGTCCCAAAGCAGTAAGCCTTTTTGGCAAATACAACTGGTTTCATAAAATATTCAAAACACCTCTTGATAAATTAGTTAAAAAATTACATGAAAACGGTGTTGAAAACACACCTTATAATGATTGAGAGGAGGTTTGAATATGTGGTGTCCTTATTACAAAGACGGAGAATATAAATGCGATCTTTGCAAAAACACCGTAAGTGAAGCAAAACACGATAATTACTGTACCGATTGGAACGGAACTAATTATCAGGACTGTGATATTTATAAAAAATACAGTTAAAATAAAAATACACTTTACAATTCTGTTTTTGTATGCTATAATTCATTAGCTGAATACGAATTACTCGGATCAGGGCGCAGGCGCCTATGGCGAGATCACCTACCCTTTTCTGAGTTCTGCGCTTATCGGCTAATAATTTTGAAGAGGTGAAATTAAATGACACAGGCAGAAAAGCAGGCTATCATCAAGGAGTATGCAACTCACGAGAACGATACAGGTTCTCCTGAGGTTCAGATCGCAGTTCTTACAACAAGAATCAACGAGCTCACAGCTCACCTGAAGATACACAAGAAAGATAACCATTCACGCCGCGGCCTTCTTAAAATGGTAGGTCACAGAAGAAATCTTCTTGCTTATCTTTACAAGACTGACATCAACAGATACCGTGCTCTTGTAGCAAAACTCGGCATCCGTGATACTCTTGACAGATAATCTTTTGCAGACGGCATTAAACCTGCCGTCTGCTTTTTATCTTTAAAAACGCCCGTGGGCACAAACCAGACCGTAAGGAGGCTCACCAAATAGTAGTAAATTGAGGGCACAAAACATTGCGCTTTGAATTTATTACTATTGCGCCTCCTTTGGAATATAAAAATTTTTAGAGAGGTAAAGTTATGTTTTTCAAGAATTACAAAAAATGGGAAACAGAATTTGCAGGCCGTAAGTTCACACTTGAAACAGGCAAAATGGCAGGCCTTGCAAACGCCGCATTTTTCGCAACATACGGCGAGACCCAGGTGCTCTGCACCGTAACGGCTTCAGCAAAGCCGAGAGAAGGCGTTGATTTCTTCCCGCTTTCAGTTGACTACGAAGAGAAAATGTACGCAGTAGGCAAGATCCCCGGATCATTCCTGCGCCGTGAAGGCAGAGCAGGCGAAAAGGCTATCCTTACCAGCAGATGTATCGACAGACCTATCCGTCCGCTTTTCCCCAAAGATTTAAGAAACGACTGCTCAGTTGTTGCAACAGTAATGAGCGTTGATCCCGACTGTTCTCCCGAAGTAACAGCCGCAATCGGTGTTTCAGCCGCAATCGCTGTTTCCGATATTCCGTGGGACGGCCCGATCTCCTCAGTAAACGTTGGTCTTGTTGACGGCGAAATCGTTCTCAACCCCACACTTGAGCAGAGAGAAAAGACAGATCTTACACTTACCGTTGCTTCAACAGCAGACCTTGTTGCAATGATCGAGGCAGGCGGTAACGAAATTCCCGATGACCTTATGTTTGACTGCATTATGGCAGGTCACGAGGAAAACAAGAAGATGGTTAAATTCATTCAGGGCATTGTTGACGAGATCGGCAAGCCTAAGTTTGAATATGAATCATCAGATCCCGATCCTGAGATCCTTGCTGAAATTGAAGATTTCTGCATAGAGGATGTTAAAAAGGCTCTCGACACAGATGACAAACTTGTACGTGACGAGGCTCTGCTTCCGATATATGCCGCAGTTCATGAGAAGTTTGATGAAAAATTCGAAGGCTGCGAAGAAAAGATTGACGAGATTATGTATCTTGTTCAGAAGCACGTTGTACGTTCTTGGCTCAAGGACGAGCACAAGCGTGTAGACGGCAGAGGCATTGACGAAATTCGTCCGCTCAACGCAGAAGTTGACCTTCTTGAAAGAGCTCACGGTTCAGGTCTGTTCACAAGAGGTCAGACTCAGGTTCTTTCAGTTACAACACTCGGCCCCATGAGCGACTGCCAGCAGCTTGACGGTCTTGATGAGCAGAAAGAAAAGAGATATATCCACCACTACAACTTCCCGTCATACAGCGTTGGCGAAACAAAGCCCTCCAGAGGCCCCGGAAGAAGAGAGATCGGCCACGGCGCACTTGCTGAAAAGGCGCTTCTTCCCGTTATCCCGAGCGTTGATGAGTTCCCTTACTGCATCCGTGTAGTATCAGAAGTTCTTTCATCAAACGGCTCAACATCTCAGGGTTCTGTATGCGGCTCAACACTTTCACTTATGGCTGCCGGCGTTCCCATCAAGGCACCCGTTGCAGGCATCAGCTGCGGACTTATCACAGGTGACGAAGGCGTTTACGGCGATTTCATGACCATGGTTGATATTCAGGGTCTTGAAGATTTCTACGGCGATATGGACTTCAAGGTTGCAGGTACAAAGAACGGCATTACAGCTATTCAGATGGACCTTAAAGTACACGGCCTTACTCCTGAAATAATCAAAGAGGCATTTGCAAAGACACACAAGGCAAGAAATTATATTCTTGATGAAATCATGCTTCCCGTAATCAGCGAGCCCCGCAAGGAGCTTTCAAAGTATGCTCCCAAGATGGTTACTCTTGCTATCGACCCCGACAAGATCGGCGATGTTATCGGCAAGGGCGGCAAAGTTATTCAGGAGATTCAGAGCGACTTTGACGTTAAGGTTGATATTGAAGAAGACGGCAGAGTATTCATCAGCGGTATTGATATTGACAAGTGCAACAGCGCAAGAGACGTTGTTAAACTTATAGCTACAGATCCCGAGGTTGGCGCTTTCTACAACGGCGTTGTAACAAGAATTATGAACTTCGGCGCATTTGTTGAGATCGCTCCCGGCAAAGAGGGACTTGTTCACATCTCAAGACTTGACGTTAAGAGAGTAGACAAGGTTGAAGATGTTGTAAACATCGGCGACACCGTTGTTGTTAAATGTATAGAGATTGACGATCAAGGCAGAATTAATCTTTCAAGACGTGATGCTCTTATTGAGCTTGACGGTCTGAAGCCTGAAAACGATATTGACGAGGCTCCCAGAAAGCCAAGAAGAGACGGTCACCGCCGTCCCCGCAGAGACTGATAAACTGAATATTCCAAAACCTTTTAAAGGCTGTGGATTTTTCTGAGTAGTTCTCATTTTTCGCCACATAACCGCTTTATGGTTATGTGGCTTTTTTAATGCAATCAATAAGGCGGATGCGTTTGCCGCCAGAGCCTTATTCATATAATTTAAAGCGCAAGGAGAAAATATGGAACAGACATTTATGAAAGAACGCAAAATAGTGCCGCTTGTAATAACAATGGCGCTTCCTATGACGGTTTCTATGCTTACGAATTCGCTTTATAATATTGTAGACAGCTACTTTATAGCCAAAATCAGCGAGGACGCCATGACGGCGCTTTCACTTGTTTACCCTATTCAAAACCTTGTAAACGCAATAACAGTGGGATACGGAATCGGTGTAAACGCGGTAATAGCATTTTACTTAGGAGCAGGGCGGCAGAAACAAGCGGACACAGCCGCCTCTGCGGGTATGTTATTCAACCTTTTGCACGGGCTTATCCTTACATTTCTGTGCATATTCATAATGCCGCCGTTTTTGAGAATGTTTACCGACAGCGCCGCCGTGCTTGACTGCGGAATACGCTATTCAAACATCATTTTCCTGTTCTGCATACCGATTGCGGCGGGCATCAGTTTTGAAAAGACATATCAGGCTGTAGGCCAAATGACTGTTTCAATGACGGCAATGCTGATTGGGTGCATAACAAATATCATACTTGACCCCATTCTTATTTTCGGCTGGTGGATATTCCCCGAAATGGGAATTGAGGGCGCGGCGCTTGCAACAGGCATAGGTCAAATAGTTACTCTGGTTATCTACCTTGCTTTTTATTTCAAAAAGGGACTTCCCGTTAAAATAAGATTTAAAGATTTTACGGATTTCAAAAAAATCAGCAGGCGTACATATTCAATAGGAATACCTGCGGCTCTTAATTTGGCACTGCCATCTCTCATGATATCAGTGCTCAACTCTATTCTTGCAGTGTTCTCACAAACTTATGTGCTTGTTCTCGGCGCGTATTACAAACTTCAGACATTTCTTTATCTTACCGCAAACGGCATAGTTCAGGGAATGAGACCTGTTCTAAGCTACAACTACGGCGCCGAAGAATACAAACGAGTACGTTCAATTTTCAAAGTCAGCCTTTCTTTTATAGCTGCATTTATGGCACTGGGTACAATTTTGTTTGCCGCACTGCCGCAAAGCCTGATAAGTCTTTTCAGCTCATCCGACGAAGCAATCAGGATAGGCTCCGCGGCGCTGAGAATAATATGTATAGGATTTATCCCGTCAGCACTGAGCGTAACCGTTTCGGGAGCGCTTGAGGGTCTCGGCAAAGGCGGCACCTCGCTTTGCATATCAATATTAAGATATGTGGCAATTATTTTGCCGGCGGCATTTATTCTGAGCAAGATCACAGGCGCAGACGGAGTGTGGAACGCTTTCTGGATAACGGAGATAATTACAGCGCTGTTCTCTGTTATTGTTTTTTCGTATACTTCAAAGAAAAATCTAAAAGAAAAGCAGAAAAACTAAAAATTTCATACATTTCTCAATTTATCAAATAACAAAAATTTTCCAAAAAAAGCTTTCATAATTATCGCATACTTATCTGTAATATGTGCAAAATATTACAGATAAAGTTACAAATTTAAGGGAGAAAGATGATATGAAAGCAACTGGAATAGTAAGGCGTATAGACGATTTGGGAAGAATTGTTATTCCAAAGGAAATACGCCGCTCCTTTCGTATAAGAGAGGGAGACCCGCTTGAAATATTTACCGACGCTGAGGGCGAGGTAATATTTAAAAAGTATTCACCGATAGGCGAACTTTCTAATTTTGCAAATCAGTACGCGGAGGTGCTTCACAAAAGCGGCGGATTTCCGATAGCGATAATGGACAATGACCATGTTATTGCGGCATCCGGTCTGAGCAAACGTGAGGTGCTTGAAAGAAGAGTTACCAAAAATCTTGAAGAGCTTATGGAAAACAGATCGGTGCACATTTCAACAAACGATGTGCCGCCGATGAACGCCATTGAAGGCTTTGACAGAAAAGCAAATGTAGTTTACCCCATAATCTACGGCGGGGACGTTTCCGGCGCTGTTGCGCTTATGCAAGGCGACGACAATAAACTGCCCACGGAAACGGAAATAAAACTTGTGCAGGTTGCGGCGGCTTTTCTCGGAAAACAGATGGAATAACGCAATAAGCGGCGGGGCTTTAAAGCTCCGCCGCTTTCTTATAGTCTTCAATTCAAATTCTCATTAAGTCCTGTTTTTCCTGTAACTAAGAGGGCTGATTCCGCTTGCGCTTTTAAAATATGCCGAAAAGTAGTGCGGATCTGTAAATCCCAGCCTGCGGGAAATTTCATCCACCGTAAGATCTGTATTGCGCAGGTAAAGCTTTGCCGTGCGCATTTTTTTATCTGTATAATATTTATAGGGAGTAACGCCGTACTTTTCCTTGAATATCCTTATAATATGATTTTTGGAATATCCGTATTTTTTGCAGAGATTATCAAGTGAAAAACCGTAACCTGCCGCTGAATTAATATCCGCGCATATTTTTTTGCATATATCTGCACTGCTGTCATCTACTGCACACTTTATATTTATTATCATTTTATACAGCACAACAGCAACAGCATCGCACATTAACGAATAATCATCAGAATATTTTTCTGCGATTTCGTCAATTTCGTCAAACAATGCGCCGAGATCACAGTTAGGGAAACAATACTCACTTCGCGGCAAATAAAAATCGGCAAGATTCATCAGTATATCGGAATCAAACACAATCCACCGCTTTTTCCATCTGTTAGCTTTATCCGTATAATATCTGTGACTGCTGCCTTTAGGAAGAATGACCGCAGACCGTTCGGGAGGTATGTATTTTTTATTGTTTACCTGCAAAAAACCACTGCCGCTTTCAATATATTCGAAAGCGCTTATTGACGAATTTTTTCTCTCTACGAAATAATCCGGTTCACAAAAGGTTTTTCCTATAACCATTATATTTACAGGAAGTTCCGGGTCGTAACAACGCCAGTAAGACCTGCCTGTATCCGTTTTTCCTTTAGACATGTTGATTTTCCTAACTTTTTTGAGTATTTATATAATTTTATCGCTTATTACAATGTGATAATATATATTATAGCGCACAATGCTGCTCATTTTCAAGAGGGGGTAAAAACATGAAATACAGAATCCGAATGGAATACACACACGGTTCGGAAACCGCAGTGCTGAACGGCTCAGCCGATGACATATGCAATATAACAATGTCTGCCCACAACGGCATAACAAAGCTTACTCTGAACTCCAAAAAAGAAATAAGCATACAGAGTTTCCGCATAATACTGCCTTACACATTTTCAAAAGACTGCCGTATTTTTGCAAACGGCTTTCAGAGCTGGACGGATACTCGCGAATATATGCCTAATGAAAAAATGGACGGCCTGAGCAAAGTGGTTGAAGCATATATTAATTCCCCTGCCGCTCAGTTTACCGGTCTGAACAGAGCCGGCGACTGCACTTTTCACAAATTCCCCCGCAAAAAGGGAGTATTCTACGGCTTTTCATACGGATATGTCCGCAGCGGTGAGCGCACGGAACTTATTGGCTCTATGAGCGAGAGAACAGGTTACACTATAATTACCTACAACACTTCGGAAAATCTCATATACATTGACAAAGACCTTGAAGGCAAAACATTTCTGGGCGAAAATGAAATCATGTCTTTCGCTGTTATAGGCGGAAATTATGACGCCGTGTTTGACAAATATTTCAGTTTGCTTGAAATACCTGCACCGAGAGCGGAAAGAGCATGCGGCTACACTACATGGTACAATTATTACTCTGATGTAACCGAGGAAATCGTTGAGCGAGATCTGAAAGCAATCGGAAATTCGGGTGTGAAAATTAACTTTTTCCAAATAGATGACGGCTATCAAAGTGCAATAGGCGACTGGCTTACTACAGACCAATCAAAATTCCCACACGGAATGAAGGCGATTGCCGACGAAATACACAAAAACGGAATAAAGGCAGGGCTGTGGCTTGCGCCTTTTGCCGCCACAAAAAAGAGCTCTGTTTATAAAGACCACCCCGAATGGCTTGTTAAGGACAGCAATTCAAAGCCCTATTTATCAGGCCCCAACTGGGGAACATTCTATGCGCTTGACATTTATAACGATGATGCGCGCGAGTATATAAGAAAAGTATTTGACACCGTTCTGAACGATTGGGGATATGACCTGGTTAAACTTGATTTCCTGTATGCGGCGGCTATTCTGCCCCGAAACGGAAAAACACGCGGTGAAATAATGTGCGACGCTATGGATCTTTTGCGTGAATGCTGCGGCGACAAGCTGATACTTGGCTGCGGTGTGCCGCTGATGCCTGCTTTCGGCAAAGTAGATTACTGCCGCATAGGCGCTGATGTAACAAACTACTGGTCCCCGGCAAGAAAGACTACCCGTGAGGATGTTTCAGTTCCGCACGCAGTAAACAATACCATATTCCGCCGCCACCTTGACGGCAGGGCATTTATGAACGATCCCGATGTGTTCCTGCTCAGAAACACAAACATGAAAATGAACCTTGAAAAAAGAGAACTGCTTGCCAAAATAAATTCTCTTTTCGGCTCTCTGCTGTTCATTTCAGATAATGTCAGCGATTATGACGAAAAACAAATGAATATACTGAAAGGCATTTTCTCAGGTGATAAAGCTGAGATAATAAGTGCAGAATACACAGGAAGAAAACGTATAACAGTAAAATACAAACTGGCAGATACGGTACACACACTGAGTTTTAATCCTGACAACGGAAACATTTACTGACGGAGGGGCAGCCGTGGCTAAAAAAATATCATTATCGAGCGCAGTATCACTTGTTAAAGGCGTTGTAAAAGATGTAAAAGATCACTGGAAAGAGCCCGCCGAAAACAAATACATATCATACAGAGAATTTACGGCTTACAGCGTAGGCGGCATAGGAGTAAATACAATAAACTCACTTTTCAACTATGTTGCACTGAGCGCAAACTGCCTGCTGCTTGGCTCCGCCTACGGCATAGACCCCGTGCACCTTGTTTGGATGTCAACAATAGTAAGCATACTCAACCTTGCAAAATCACCGTTTATAAGTATGCTTATTGACAACACTAATACAAAATTCGGCAAATTCAGGCCTTATCTTATTATCACAGGCATACCCACCGCTTTTCTTATATGCCTGATGGCGTTTATACCCACAGACGCCAACTACACACTGAAATGCGTATTGCTGTGTTTGATTTATGCCCTTGCAATGCTGTTTCAGTCCACCTATTCACTTGCATATTCAAGCCTTGCTCAGGTACTTACACCAAACAGCGCTGAGCGTACTTCCCTGCTTTCCGTAAGTGCTTTCATATACAATCTTGGCCCCAGCATCGTGGGAATAGTACTGCCTATAATTGCGGAACTTTTCTCCGGCGGTATGAGAGGAGTAGCTGTATACCGTGTTATGTTCCCGGTATTTTCAGTTGCAGGCATACTGCTGAGCATCTGGACTTTTAAGGACACAAAAGAAAAGATAATCGTGCCCAAGACCTATGTTGCCAGAGTAAAATTCACAGACGGCATAAAAGAGATAAAAAACAACAAGTATTTTTGGCTCATATACCTTTATCAGATATTCGGCGTAATGAAAGGCGGCATAGGAAATATTCTCTCCTGGTACTGTTCTTATGTAATTATGAGTGACGGCGTGCTGGGTATCATGAATGCAGTAATAGGCACGGCATCCGTTCCGGGAATGCTGCTTGCTCCCCTGCTTGCAAAAAAATTCGGAAAAAGAAACTGCCTGATAGCGTTCAATGTTATGCGTGCCGTTTTTGCCGCGCTTATGCTTTTCACTGCGGACAGTCCGTTTCTGTTCCTCGCAAGTCTTTACATTGCCACGCTTGCAACAGGCGGTGACGCAGTCATAACCTCCGCCGCAACGGCAGATATTTTTGATTATCAGCAGTGGAAAACCGGCAAACGTCTTGAAGGCTTCATAACTCAGTTCGGCGGAATGCTTGTTACAGCTGCAACTATGCTGTCTGCGTTCATACTGCCTTATTTTTACAGGCATTACGGTCTGGGCACGGATTACACCGTTCTTTACGATTCGGCAGTGAGAACTCCTATTTTCAACATAATAATAATAACCACCGTTGTTTCATGCCTGCTTACTGTGATCCCCATGTTCTTCTATGATATGACAGAGAAAAAACAGCAGCATATAATTGAGGATCTCAAGGAAAGAGCAGACAGCGAAAACGCAGCTGAAGAGGAAGCTGAAAATATTTAAATCAATCTACACCCGTTATAAGTCTGCAAATCATTGTGCATGTTTCACAAATTTTGAAGTTGTTCATTGTGCATTGTGTTCATAACATAGAAGTTGATGGAAAAATATTGATTTTTTAAATCAACTGTATATAATTTATGGCAAGAGAGGAAAATAGCGCGGGGATTTGTTGATGAAACACTTTAAGAGTGAAGCATACGGATACATAAAAGATATGTTTATCCAGCATAATATGGTTAAACGCACAGTGCTTTCATTCATAAGCGTTTTCATTACCGGCTTTGCGGTTTCCCTTTTCTCCCTTTCAGAATTCGGGGTTGACCCCTTTACCTCGATGAATATGAATGTTTCATCCGTTGTGGGTATACGGTTCGGAACATATCAGTTAATTGTTAATATAGCAATACTGATATTTGTGGTTATAGTTGCCCACCGCGGGCTTGTGGGAATAGGCACGGTATTCAATATGATATTCGTTGGCTACACCTGCGAGTTTTTCGAAGAGCTTTTCTCTCCCCTTGCAAACAGCGGTCTTCCCGTAAGGCTTCTGCTTCTTGCGGCAGGAATTGTAACAATGTGCTTTTCAAGCAGCCTGTTTTTTACAGCTAATGTTGGAGTGGGGCCGTATGACACACTTGCCTTTATGCTGACACAGGCAATCAAAATCCCTATGAAATGGACGCGTGTCATGACAGATGTGTGCGTTGTTTTTATAGGATTTGTGGTAAGCGGAGGGCTTTCAGCTGCTTTACAAGGAAACTTTTCGGAAATCAAAAATATCGGAATAGGCACGGTGATCACGGCGTTTTGTATGGGGCCGCTTGTTAATTTCTTTAATAAGCATGTAAGCTCTAAGATACTAAACGTGGATTACGAGGGCATGAGCAAAGATATAGCGTTTTTCCTGATAAAAGGTGCGCTCATCAAAAATTCGCTCCGCCCGGTAACTGATTTCAGGAATACAGATTCCTCAAACGGTGCGCGCCGGTTCCGTTAATAATACGAGCGTTATCGCTCCATATTTGCCAGCAAGCAAAATTGCTTCACATAAATTTTTACCCCTTAAAGAAAAGAGCTGTCGGATTTCCGGCGGCTCTTTTCTTTTTATTATTGTATTTATAAAATTATCACTTCCTTATTTTGATATAAATTTCGGAAGTACCAAAATTATTTTGTTAATTTTTTATCAAAATACATAATAAACAGGAAAAATACAATTTAAATATCATTGCTTTTGCTTTTTTTTGTATGCTATAGCTAAAGAGCGGGGAGTTATTTTGGATACGTTATTTTAAAGTTCCGCAAACCCACATATTATTTTTTCAGCAGAAAGGGGCTCGAAAATTTATGAAAACAAAGAAAAGAACAAGAATAGTCAGCTTGCTGCTTGCTGTTCTTATGGCTTTTTCGGCAACAACGGCAACAATCACCGTGTCTGCCGCTTACAAGCCTACCTATGGTGAAAAGGCCACCGAAGAGGATTTTGCTCTTATGGTTGACGACCTTAAAACAATCGCCGACAATATAGCTTTCACCGGAGATACAATAGAGGCAATATACGCATTTATGCCTTCACTCAGCGCATTGCTCAATCAGGGCGGTAATACTTCCAGAGCATCAGATACCGTATATTTCTATATGGATCTGAATCCGGACCGCTTTGCCGAATTAGAAGCATACGGTGACGAGAGCGGCAAGATAATTGCTGATTCAGAGGGTGAGGACGGCACTGTAATTCCAGGAACATTTGCAAAATTCTTTGCTGATCATCCTATTACCGTAGCAAGTGAAGAAGAATTCGCTGCTGAACTCGACAAAGCTATCGAAATGCTTATAGATCCTAACCTTGCTCAGACATTTGTCATGATTCCATTCATGGGTGCTCAGGCTCAGGGAACAGAACTTGCCAACGGACTTGATGAAATATGCAAGGCTCTCGGAATTGAGCAAGAAGTAACAGCAGACACAGCTCTCGGCTTCTCAACATACGCACCAAACGAAGAGCTTATTGAAGGATATCTTAAAAATATTGTAAAAGCAATATTCCCCGATTCAGTAAACAATATTCTCAATATGCTTCGCAATGTACTTAAAGATGATAATTTTGCTCTTCTTTATGACGGCGTTTCAAAGGTACTCAACAATCTTGCTTCTATAATTAATGTACTTGAAAGCAGTCTCTCAGGTCTAGGCATTGATTTTACAGAAGTAATCAGTACCATTAATGACATAAACACCAAATGGTCTAATCTGCCCACAACAGGCGAAGGAGAACTCAAGAGAATAGATATTAATGCCGCTATCCCTGTTATCCTTGAAGAGGCAGGCGCAGGCGCTATTACCAGCGTTGTTAAAATCCCTGCTATTGACCTTACACACGTTACCGAAACAGCAACAAACGCAGATCTTCTCAAGGCTGTTTTCGACTATGTTTACAACCTTATTTCAACAAACAGATCAACACTTGAATTTGTTATAACAGATAACGGAAGCGGAAGCTTGCTTGAAAGCGCTCTCAAGATAGAAATTCCCGCAGAAGTTGAAGCTCAGCTTATTGAACTCATTAATATGAGCAACGATGATCTTGCCAATGAGGCTGTTATAGCTGTTGCATCTCTTGCTGGCAGAGAAATCCCCGAAGAACCCACAACAGAGGAACCAACAACTGAAGAGCCTACAACAGAGGAGCCTACAACTCAGAAACCCGGAACAACAGAGCCTACCACATCAGGCGAGTCAACAACTGCTGCAAATGCAGATAAGACCCCCGCAAAGGCTTCTAATCCGAAACTTCCGAACACAGGCAGAACAGCTGATTATATCACCGGTGTAAGCTCACTTGTAGCAGTATGCTCAGGCATTGCTCTTGCTTATGTTCTTATCATTTCAAAGAAAAAGGTTACCGAATAATCGGTAATACATCAAAATAACTCCATTATGTAAACAGCTGCCGTAACAGGCGGCTGTTTCTCATTTTAAATCATGAATTGATTGTTTAGATCACGTATAGTATAATTAAACCGAAAGAGGTGAGCGCCGTGCTTAAAATTTACAGAAAAAATATAATTGTTTTTTACATACTTACTGCCGCGGCTCTGATTGCCGCAGTGTTTGTTGATCTGAAGCTGGATATTCTGCTGAATTCACCCGAAAACGCCTTTGCCGTATGGTTTTACAATACGGGAGAGATACCCTGCCGCCTTATATGCCCTATTGCGGGTACTGCAATTTTATATTGCTGTGATTCAAAGTTTGTTAAATTCGTGGGTGCTTGTATATCTCTCGGCGGCGGAGCGTATTTCGGCTATTACTTTGCAAAGCATTTCTTTGTGGAGGAAAACAATCTTGCTTTCGGAATAGTTTACGGCGTTGGTTTTTCACTTGTGCTTATATTCGGCGCTAAATTTATAAAAATACCCGAACATCTCAAAAAGCCCATAGCAGTGCTTGCTGTTGCGGGAATAGCTGTAATGGCAGTTCAGCTTTCGGCAGTTGAGGGAATGAAATATCTGTGGGGAAGGGTGCGTTTCAGAGACTTGCTTGCAATGGGAAACTACGACTCATTTACACCGTGGTATATCATAAACGGCATAAACGGCAATAAATCTTTTCCCAGCGGCCACACAGCAGGCGCCGCAATGAGTTTTCTTGCAATGCTGCTGCCATACATAAGCAAAAAAGCACATAAATACAGACAGCTCTGTTTCTTATTGCCGTTTATATACACCTGCGTTGTAGCCGTTACAAGACTTGTAATGGGAGCACATTATCTTTCCGATGTTGCAATGGGCGGCGCCGTAGGACTGCTGACTGTTATAATCGCTATTGCGGTGCTCGATAAGACCGTATTCAAAAACGGCTGCCATGCAATGCAATAAAAAAACCTGTTTAAGCAGGTCTGCAATCAATATCAAAAAACAAAACCGCTCTGCTTTTTGCAGGGCGGTCTTTCTTAGAAGTATTAAAAAATAAATGCTTGCCATATACTTAAACAAAAAGCAAAAATAAAAGCCCCGGATACCGCTAAACCATGCGATATTCAGGGCTTTCTTGGCGCAGATGAAGGGATTTGAACCCTTGAAACGGTGTTCGCCGTTTACACGATTTCCAATCGTGCTCCTTCGGCCAGCTCGGACACATCTGCATACAGAGCGGATTATTTCCGCCCATATAATTTACTATATTTTTAATGATTAGTCAAGTGCTGATTTAAAATTAATCATTATTGCTGTAAATCAGTCAAGCACCTGATAATACTGAGAAAATCTGTTAAGCTTTGTTTCAAATTTATCCTTGGGCTGTTCCTTGGGAACTTCAACAGGATAATTGCCAGTAAAGCAGCCGTCACAGAAACCCATGCCCGTATTTTCCGCAAGGTGGTGTGTTGCCTCTACGGAAAGATATGCAAGAGAATCAGCTCCTATTACCTGAGCAATCTCCTCTGCGGAGTTGTACTTGCAGGCAATAAGATTATCACGGCTGTCAACATCCGTGCCGAAATAACAAGGGAATTTAAAAGGCGGCGATGATATGCGCACATGCACTTCTTTTGCGCCCGCCTCGCGGAGTAGGCTTACGATTCTTGCGCTTGTTGTGCCGCGCACGATTGAATCGTCTATCATTATAACTCGCTTGCCCTTTATATTTTCTTTAACTACATTGAGTTTTATTCTTACGGCATCTTCACGCATATCCTGGCTTGGCTGAATAAAGCTTCTGCCAATATATTTGTTTTTGATAAAGCCTATTCCGTAAGGTATTCCGCTTTCATTTGAATAACCGAGAGCGGCATCAAGTCCCGAATCGGGAACGCCTATAACTATATCGGCGTCAACGGGACTTTCCTTTGCTAAGAACTCGCCCGCTTTTATTCTTGCACGCTGAACAGAAGCACCCTCAATAACTGAATCGGGACGGGCAAAATAGATATATTCAAAAACGCAAAGCCCGCACGGCTTTTCAGAACAGTGAGAAGTATCTGAACTCAGCCCTGACATACTGATAGTCAGTATTTCTCCCGCTTTAATATCCCTGATAAACTTTGCGCCTATTGTATCAAGCGCGCAGGATTCTGATGCCACAACATATGCGCCGTCATCAGTCTGCCCCAGACAGAGCGGACGAAATCCCATAGGATCCCTGAAAGCAATCAGCTTTGTTGCCGTCATTACAACGCAGGAATAAGCACCTCTAAGGTGGTTCATAACCTTGGATATAGCTTCTTCTGTGCTTTTACTTGTAAGGCGCTCCCTGACAATTGAATACGCTATTGATTCCGTATCGGAAGTACCGTGGAAAATAGCTCCGCCGAGTTCAAAACCCTTTCTGAGTTCTGCGGCGTTTACAAGATTGCCGTTGTGGGCAACTGCAAGATTACCTTTAATATGCCGTATTACAAGCGGCTGAATATTATTGTGATTCTTGCCGCCCGTTGTTGAGTAACGCACATGGCCTATAGCCATATTCCCCATTCCGAGCGCCTCAAGCTTTTCCTTGGTGAAAACATCAGGCACAAGGCCGTCTCCGCGATGGTGGGAAAAAACCCCGTCATCATTAACGGCTATGCCGCAGCTTTCCTGACCGCGGTGCTGAAGCGCATAAAGCGCAAGATATGCAGACCTTGCAACATGAGTAGTTTTATTTTCAAATATTCCGAAAACTCCGCATTCCTCGTGAATACTGTTGAACATAGATTAACGCTCCCGTTTTTTATCAATTAGGCGTATAAAGATTTGCGTACGGCCTTGAAGTTGCTGGTGAAAGCTTTTTAAACGGCTTAGACATTATATCTTTATAATCAGCCCCGAAATATTTGCAGTATTTTTTAACATAGCCGTCAAGCTCTTTTTCATCCTCTTTTGTAAGTGATGAAACTTTAATATTTGCAGAAAGATTTTCTTTAGGAAATGCGCCGCGAACAAATATCTTGCCGCCGTGCATACCTGAAGCGCAGTGTGTGCCGAACAGCTTTTCGCCGCGCTTTAAGCCCAAACCTAAAAGAACGATCGTGCCGCCCGCCATGTATTCGCCTAAAAACGAGCCGGCATTCTGCCCTATTACTATGACGGGCTTCATCGCCTCAAATTCCTTAATATGGATACCGCCGCGGCAGGCAACATTGTCACGCACATAAATACAGCCGTCTCTCATGCCGTAGCCAAGTGCATCTCCGCTGTGCCCGTGAATAATTATCTCGCCGCCGTTCATTGTGTTGCCTACTGCATCCTGTCCGCTGCCGTAAACAACTATCTTTCCGCCGTTAAGGTAGCAGGCAAGATCATTTCCCGGAGTACCGTGAACTTCAATAGTCTTGCCGGCATCAAGCGCACAGCCAATGTACCGCTGGCCGTTAACGTCTTTAACCGTTACCTTATTTTTTGAGGAAAGCTCAGCCTTTATAAGATCATTTACCGTTTCGTATCTCTGAAGTCCTGCTTCAATGCTCATAAGGCAATACCTCCCGTCAGCTTCTGAGTTCTTGTTTCCTTGTTGAAAAGGAAGAGCGACGGTGTTTCCATAATATCGCCCTCAAGATTACTCAGGTCAATTTTATTTGATACAAGACTTGTATAAATACCCGCGTTTTCGCTTGAATTGATAAGCACGAAACCAACAAGCCTTGAACCTTCGAATATAAGGCGTTTATATGAATTGCCGCCTGTTTTAATTCTGTCGTAATACTGCTCACCCTGCGCATTCATAAGTCCGCAGGTGCAAATACGCAGGCCGTAAAAATCAATTGCGTTTACACTGTACGCTCCGCCCATATCAAGGCTGCCGCCCGCCATATGCGAGCCTGCCGCCATGCCCTGATAAACAGCGTTCGGCCAAAGGGCAATTATCTTATTTGAGCCGTCAAGCATATCAACTGAAACAATGCAGTCGCCTGCGGCATAGATATTCTCATCACTTGTCTGCATGGTTTTCTGGTCTACGATTATACCCCTGTTAACTTCAAGCCCAGCCTTTTCGGCAAGAGCAGTTTCAGGGCGTACGCCTACCGCTATAACAAGCACATCGCAGTCAAGTGTTTTACCGCTTTTGAGCAGTACGGATTTAACGCATCCGCCTTTTACATTTGCCTTTACAACCGTATCCTGAAGATGGAATGAAAGTCCTCCGTGCTCCTCAAGATATTTTTTTACAAAGACAGCGCTTTTTTCATCAAGTATTGACGGCAGCACACGAGGGGAAAGTTCCGCAACATGTACGCTTTCGCAAACTTTTGAAAGTCCCTCTGCGGCTTTCATTCCTATAAGTCCGGCGCCGATAACAACAGCCTTTGTTTTTTTGCTTACAGCTTTTTTGAGTGCTTTTGCACTTGCAAGGTCAAGAAAAGTGAACACATTTTTACACCCGTCAGCATTTTCAACAGGCGGAACAAACGGCTTTGAGCCTGCGGCGATACAGAGTTTGTCATACGGATATTCTTTTCTGCCCGCCTTAACAACTTTCTTTTCCCTGTCTATTTTAGTCACTTCAGCACTCGTAACTATATTTATATTGTTTTCTGAATAATACTGCGGTTTTTTAAGGAACATCTTTTTTTCTTCAACTGTTCCCTTGAGCAGATAACTTATTGAAGGGCGGCTGTACGGCAGATACGCTTCTCTTGTAAGCACCGTTATCTCGCCGTCGCTGTCTGTTACTCTTATCTGCTGAGCCGCGGCAAGTCCTGCGGCGGAAGCACCTATGATAACATACTTCATTTCTGCTCACCTCCGGTTTCTGCCCAAACAAGAGCGCGGTTGGGGCAGTTCTTAACACATGCAGGCTCCTCGCCGCCGCAAAGATCGCACTTGAATGCGATATTTCCGGGCTTTATACAGCCTACGGGACATACGGCAAGACATGTCATACATCCGATACATTTATTTTCATCAACGGATACTATACCCGTTTTCTTATCCTTATGCATTGCGCCGGTGATACACGCCTTTACACAGGCGGGGTCATCACAATGGCGGCAGTTTACGGCAACGGAAGCTTCCCTGCCCCCGTAAACAGAGATCCTTGCAACCGGAGCGGGATCTTCCTCTTTAAACGCCGTTACTATATCCTTTGATTTACTGTGAGCCGTTTTGCAGTAAACCTCGCAAAGGCGGCAGTTAACACAAAGATTTTCACGAGCAAAAACTTTTTTCAACTGTAACCCCTCCTTATTCTCCGGCGTGCTTGATACCGAGTATTTCAAGCTCTTTTTCATTTAAGCCGAGACCTCTGAGCATAAGCCTGTTTCCGCGCAGAGAATCGACGGAGTTAATGCCCATTCCGCCCATTATCTCCTTTATCTCGTGGTTCCACGCGTTAACAAGGTTTATTACACGCTGGTGAGCGATCTCAGGATTGAGTCTTCTTGTAAGATCAGGACGCTGAGTTGCAATACCCCAGTTGCACTTGCCCGTATTGCAGGTCTGGCACATATGGCAGCCCATAGCAATAAGAGCGGCGGACGCAATATAGCACGCATCGGCGCCCAGAGCTATTGCCTTAACTATATCAGCGGAGCAACGGAACGAACCTGCGGCAACAAGAGAAACATTTGAACGAATACCCTCATCACGCAGCCTTTGGTCTGCGGACGCAAGCGCAAGTTCAATAGGAATACCTACATTATCCCTTATTCTTGTGGGAGCGGCGCCCGTACCTCCTCTAAAACCGTCTATTACAACTATATCCGCTCCCGCTCTGGCAACACCGGAAGCGATGGCGGCAATATTGTGAACTGCGGCAATTTTAACTGACACGGGCTTTTCGCCGTTTGTTGCCTGCTTTAATGACCAGATAAGCTGGCGCAGATCCTCAATTGAATAAATATCGTGATGCGGAGCAGGAGAAATAGCGTCCGATCCGACGGGAATCATTCTGGCATTTGAAACCTCAACATTTACCTTTTCACCGGGCAGATGACCGCCGATACCAGGCTTAGCACCCTGACCTATCTTTATTTCTATAAATTTTGAATTAAGAAGATAATCTTTATATACACCGAAACGTCCCGATGCTACCTGAACGCCTGCATATTTGCCGTATTCCTTCAATTCACTGTGGAGGCCGCCCTCACCTGTGTTGAACACGGTGCCGAGCTCTTTTGCCGCCATGGCAAGTGATTTCTGAGCGTTAAGGCTGATAGAGCCGAATGACATGGCCGAAAACATAATGGGTGTTTCAAGAACCACCTGCGGCGGCATCTTCGTTAAGGATTTGCTCTTTTTCTCAACCTCCATTTTATCTGGCTTTCTGCCAAGGATCGTGCGTATTTCCATAGGCTCTCTGAGAGGGTCTATAGATGGGTTTGTAACCTGTGATGCGTTCAGCAGAATCTTATCCCAATAAATGGGGAAAGGCTTGGGGTTGCCCATTGCGGAAAGCAGGGTTGAGCCTGTGTTTGCCTGGCGGCATATCTCCTGCTGATAATCCGGAGTCCAGTTTGCGTTTTCCCTGTAATCACACACATATTTTTCTATTCTGAGAGCACCTGTAGGGCAAAGATCTACACACCTGTGGCAGGCTACGCATGCGTCTGACTTTGAAACAACTGTTTCACCGTCTTTAGGAGAGAAAAAATGGCACTCATTGGCGCACTGCCTTACACAGCAGCCGCAATTTATGCAAAGGTCTTTATCCCTTACAATCGTAAATCTTCTTGGAATATAATTAATCATTTTTCGCCGCCCTCCTTTTCATCAAGCTCAAGCGGAACGAAAACAGGCTCAGCTCCGCTTACTGACCAAACCTTTTCAGGATCAGGGCAAATAATTCTGATTGCAGATTCCTCAGACGCAAAATAAGCCCTTGTGCCCTTTGTTGCTGCTGTGAGCGAACGAAGTTTAAGGCGGTCGTTAATAGCAAGAAGGCCCTTGTTTGAGCCGAGTATAACGGAAAACGGGCCGTTTACAAGCGCCGCGCTGTAAATTGAGCGCAGAGTTGTAAAATACTCTTTTCTTTCGGGATCCATTCTGTCTATCTCGTCCCACTCAGGAGCAGTGAGAACATCTGCCGCAACCTCAATGGGAAGTCCGTGATGGCGGATAAGATGATCAAACAGATATGTGATAACCTCAGTATCAGTCTGCATTGTGCACACATAGCCAAACTGCTCTATGTAACGCCTGTTTGCATCATAGGAAGATATTTCGCCGTTGTGTACTATTGACCAATCCAGAATATTGAACGGGTGAGAGCCTCCCCACCAGCCGGGAGTATTTGTGGGAAATCTGCCGTGAGCAGTCCAAAGATAGGCGTCATACTGATCAAGCATATAAAACTCGCCTACATCTTCGGGGAAACCTACGGCTTTAAAACAGCCCATGTTTTTGCCGCTTGAGAATATGAAAGCGCCGTCAATATGCTGGTTTACACGCATTACGCACTGAACGGTATACTCCTCCTCGTCCATGCGAGCTTCTTTCATTCTTACTTTATTTGGCTTTGCGAAATAGCGCCATATATCAGGTCCGTTCGCAATAGATTCCACCTTTTTGGTGGGTATTTTTTCAGACACATCAACATTGAAGTGCTTGAATAAAAAATCTTCGCACTCATTTTTTGCAGCAGCGCTTTCATAGAATACATGAAAAGCGTAGTCGTCCGCATGTTCGGGGTAAATTCCGTAAGCGGCAAAGCCGCCTCCGAGTCCGTTTGAGCGGTCATGCATAAGCGCAATTGATTTGATAATTTCAGAACCGTTAATCTTTCCGCCTTTTCTGTCTATTATAGCTGCGATAGCGCAGCCGGACGGAATTCTTACCTGCCCTTCTTTAAGCATTGAAACTCCTCCTTCAGAAGTTTTTCACATTGCAATTATACGGCTAAAAAATGCTGTTTACAATGAAATTCATACATTTTCATCATTTTATAAAAAAATCGCGCGCGTAATAAGCGCATATATAGAAAATTTCACAAAAGCAAAATTTATTTGTTAATTTTTTACAATTTATTTTGCAATTAAAAAAATTAAAGATAATGTTTTTGGCAACAATCAATAAAAAACCGTTTTATATGGCTGCAGCGGTTTGTGCTTTTTTAAATCATGAAATTTGACGGAATTATTCATAAAATTTATAATCAGTTTATAATTATCTTATTAGGAAGGATCTGGTAACAATGACCGAAAGCAAAAAGAAAAAAATACCGTGCGCTGTTAAAGCGCTGATTGCCGTTATATGCGTTATTGCCGTATTTGCCGCAGGAGAAATAATCTCCATGGGTTACCGCTCTGACTCAGAGGATGTTATTGCATATGAAACTGACAACCCGTTTGTTGCAGCAGACGGCAATACCCTGATAAGCGCCCACAGAAGCGGCGGCGGAATTATGCCTGAGGAAACCATGATGGCATTTAAAAACTGTGCCGAAAATGAGAATTTTACCGTTGACTGGTTTGAATTTGATCTTCATATCACAAAAGACAACGTACTTGTTCTGCTTCACGACGATACTCTGGACAGAACATCTGACAGCGAAACGGTTTTCGGAGAAAAAGAAGTACGCCCAGAGGATAAAACATACGAGGAACTCAGAATGCTCAACATGGGCGCAAAATTTGAAAATGAAAACGGCGAAATGCCTTATGCAGATCTGAGCGGAGAAGAGGTTCCGAACGATCTTAAAATAGTGCGCGTTGAAGAAGTGCTTGATTACTTAGAAGATGTAGGCAGCGGAACATACAATTATATAATAGAAATCAAAAACGGCGAAGAGCTCGGAAAAAAAGCGCTTGACGTTCTTTATACTATACTTGAGGAAAAAGATCTGCTTGACCGTGTTATCTTCGGCACCTTCAAAGAGGAAGTTTCAATACATGCCGATGAAAACTACCCCAATCTTTACCGCAGCGCTACTATCAATGAGGTGCTTGAATTCTACTCCGCCGTACTCAGAAATGACGATAATTTTGAGGCAAATTACATTGCGCTGCAGATTCCTTACAGCATGCCTTACCGCATGATTGCAAACCTCGGTACTGCTCAAGTTATAAACTATGCGCACGAGCACGGTATTGCGGTGCAGTACTGGACTATTAATGACAAAGATGATTTTGACTATCTGAGTTCAATAGGAGCAGACTGCATCATGACCGACTATCCAGATATTATGTACGGCTCTGCCCAGTCATAACAAAAAGTGAGGAAGCCGTATATTCTTGATACGTTAACGAATTTTATAATAGATAAGGGCGCTATGCCCTCAGGCTTTCATAACCGTTTATACTGGTTCGGAGTGTTATATGGAATTATGGGATATATACAACAGAGATAAAACAAAAACAAACAAAACAATGGTGAGAGGGGAAAAATTTGAAAAAGGCGCTTACCACCTTGTAGTTCATGCTTGCATTTTTAATTCAAAATACGAAATGTTAATTCAACAAAGACAGCCGTTCAAATCAGGATGGCCTAATATGTGGGATATAACTGTAGGAGTAAGCGCATTATCCGGAGAATCAAGCCAAACGGCTATTGAAAGAGAATTGTTTGAAGAAATAGGATTAAAAATTGATCTTCAAGACGTTCAGCCTCATTTAACAATAAATTTTAACGAAGGCTTTGACGATGTTTACTTAATTGAAAAAGAAATCATCATAAATGATTTAGTTTTGCAGTATGAAGAAGTGCAGGGCGTTAAATGGGCAGCATTAGAAGAAATAAACAAAATGATAGATGACGGCATATTTATTCCATATTATAAAGGCCTTATTCGGCTGTTTTTTGATATGAGAAAACAATATGGCTGTCATCAAACGAAATAAATTCATCCCTCACTGCTCATCTTTCTATCGCCGCTCCAACGCACTGTAATAGATGCTTATATTTCAAAAGTAAATAGACATTAAAAATCGAGGCAGAGTCTGTTGACTCCGCCTTGATTTTTTGTACCTCATCATATGCGGTGCACCATATTGATTTTTTAGGATGATGCTGAGCTCAATGAGCCTTTAAGCTAAATTATTATATCAATCGTTTTCAAGGTCTGCTTCGCCCTGAAGCGCCGCAACTCCCGTTTCTCCCGTTCTTACTTTTACAACATCTTCAATATCGTAAAGGAATATCTTTCCATCTCCTATATTGCCTGTATACAGCGCCTTGCGCGCCGCATCTATAACAGTTGAAACAGGAACTTTTGAAACCGCCATTTCAAGTTTCATCTTAGGATTGAGGCTGAGTTCTTCTATCTCAATTCCTCGGTACATCTTTTTATGGCCTTTCTGAACACCGCAGCCCATAACATTTGTAACCGTCATACCGGTTACGCCGATTTCGTTCATGCTTTCCTTAACTGCTTCAAGCTTTGTGGGGTTGAAGATCATTACAACATTTGTAAGCTTTCCGCTTTCATTTGTATTAGCTGTATAAGATTCTACCGGAACTGCTTTTTCAACTGAAACAGCCTGATGAACCTCTGCCGTGTCAGCCGCAGAGCCTCCTGCAATGGCAAGCGCAGGCATAAAGTCCGCATAAGCTGAGGGAAGATTATGTTCTGTTGCATCAAGACCCTTGATTTCCTCTTCACTTGAAACTCGCAGACCAATAGTCTTTTTGATGATAAAGAATACGATAGTCATAGTAACGATAGTCCATGCCGCAACGGAAACCACGCCCAATAGCTGAACGCCCAAGAGTCTGAAACCGCCGCCGCAGAACAGACCGCCCTGTGTTGAGAACAGACCTACGGCAACAGTACCCCATATACCATTACAGCAGTGAACTGCAACAGCGCCTACGGGATCGTCTACCTTGATCTTTATATCGACAACCTCAACCGCAACAACAACAAGGATACCTGAAACAGCACCTATAATACATGAGCCGAGAGCGTCTACAACATCACATCCTGCTGTTACCGCAACAAGGCCGGCGAGTGAGCCGTTTAATGACATTGAAACATCGGGTTTTCCGTTTTTGATCCATGTAAACAGCATTGTAACACACGTTGCAATGGCAGGAGCGCATGTGGTTGTGAGGAAGATAGATGCCAGAGAATCAACACTCTTAGCCGCAGCGCCGTTGAAACCATACCATGCAAACCAAAGAATAAATACGCCCAAAGCACCAAGAGTTAGGCTGTGGCCGGGAATAGCTTTTGCAACCGTCTTGCCGGTCTTCTTAACCTTAACATATTTGCCTATACGGGGCCCTACGATAGCAGCGCCGATAAATGCGGTTATACCGCCAACCATGTGGATAGCACAGGAGCCTGCGAAATCGTGAAAGCCGAGTTTAGCGAGCCAGCCTTCTGAATTCCATATCCATCCCGCCTCAATCGGATAGATGACAGCACTGATAACCGCGCTGTATACGCAGTAAGCGCTGAACTTTGTTCTTTCTGCCATTGCGCCTGAAACAATAGTAGCCGCAGTAGCACAAAAAACAAGGTTGAAAACGAAATTAGACCAGTCAAAATTTGCGTAATCCGTAAATATCCCCAAATTGGGAACACCTATCAGACCCATTACATAATCTTCACTGAGCATAAGCGAAAAACCAAGCAAAAGGAACATCGGCGTGCCGATACAGAAATCCATCAGGTTTTTCATTATAATGTTACCTGCGTTTTTCGCCCTTGTGAAGCCGGTTTCCACCATTGCAAAGCCGCACTGCATGAAGAAAACCAGAGCGGCGCCTACAAGATACCAGACGCCGTATACTTCGTTTTGTACTACTTCAAGTATGTTTGTCATAATATACTTCTCCTATAAATTTATATAAAAAACGGCGCGCATTGCACCATCGCAATGCACGCCGTTATGCATTCTATATGGCCGGTGCGGATTTAACACACCGACCTATAAAGGCATTTCTGCCAAAGAGAGGGTTAAATTACTTTTTGAGATATCTGTTTACTTCCCACTGTGAAACCTGAGTTCTGTACTCATCCCACTCGTTTTTCTTTCCTTCGATGTAAGCATCGAATACATGATCTCCGAGAGTTTCCTTAATGAACGGATCAGCCTCTGCTGCATAAACAGCTTCGATAAGGCTGCCGGGCAGGCAATCGATCTTTTCTTTTTTCAATTCCTCTGCAGTAAGGTCGAAAACATTGTAATCAACCGGCTCGGGAGGGGTCATGCCTTTTTTAATACCGTCAAGGCCTGCTGCAAGGCAAAGAGCCATTTCAAGATAAGGATTGCAGGTAGGATCGGGGCAGCGAAGCTCAACACGGGTTCCTTTGCCGCGTGCCGCGGGAATTCTTACAAGAACTGAGCGGTTTGATGAAGACCATGTCAAATAGCAAGGAGCCTCATAACCGGGAACAAGTCTTTTATAAGAGTTTACGGTTGGGTTTGAAAAAGCCGCAATGCCTTTAATGTGTTTCATAATACCTGCTATAAACTGATAAGCAGTTTTTGAAAGGCCGCGCTCATCAGACGAATCATCAAAAGCATTGGAACCGTCTTCAAGTCTGAAAAGGCTCATGTTGGTATGCATACCGGAGCCGTTAATGCCGTAAATCGGTTTCGGCATAAATGTTGCGTGAAGACCATGCTTTGTTGCATATGTCTTAACAACGTGCTTGAAAGTCATAACTCTGTCCGCAGTAGTCATAACATCATCAAATCTGAAGTCTATCTCATGCTGTGATTCAGCAACCTCGTGGTGAGACGCCTCAATCTCATAACCCATATCTTCAAGAGCAAGGCAAATATCACGGCGGCAGTTTTCACCTGCGTCATTAGGATTAAGGTCGAAATATCCGCCGGCATCAGTAAGTTCTGTAGTGGGGTTGCCTTCCTCGTCGCGCTTGAAAAGGAAAAACTCAAGTTCAGGGCCAACATTGAAGCCGAAGCCCATTTCGTTTGCTTCTTTAATTACCTTATCAAGTACATTTTTGGGATCTCCCATAAACGGGGTCTTGTTGTCTGCCATATAAACTGAGCAAATAAGACGGCCAGTTGTTTTTCCGCCGAAAGTTCTCCAAGGAAAGATAGCCCATGAATCAAGGTCCGGATGAAGATACATATCAGACTCATCAATTCTTACGAAACCATCAATAGAAGAACCGTCAAACATACAATCATTATCAAGTGCTTTTTCAAGCTGAGAAACGGTTACTGCCACATTTTTCATAAGACCGAAAACATCTGTAAACTGCAGTCTTACGAATTCAACGTTTTTCTCTTTTGCGTCTCTCAAGATATCTTCTTTAGTAAGCTTGCTCATAATCAATACTCCTCATAAAAAATAAAAAGGCATTCCGAAAAACTCCGGAACGCCTTTGTTCTGAATACAATATCATTATATTTTTCGATCCACGAAAAGTCAATGCTTTTTTTCAATTTTGTTTGACTTGTAATTTTTACACATTGAAAAATCTGTTCATTTGTGCATTTTTTACAATCATCCCATATCCAGGAATTCGTCGCTTACAATATCCGAGGCGTATTCCCTGAAATAATCGGGAGTTGCGCCGTTTGACCTCTGCGCATGCGAATCTGCGATTGAATCGGTATAATCAGAAAGCTTATAAACAGAAAACTCATATTTATCTCCTGATGACTTATACCAGCAAACAACAGGCACAAGTTTTGCGGAGGTTATAGAAATTTCACCATTTTTCTTTTCAATCTTTATCTCAGCCATGCCTCCGCAGAGCTGATTGAGACTGGTTTGATGAGAAATAAAGTTACCAAGAGAATAATAGACAAGCATTTTTTTGCCTGTTGTTTCATTCTCCACCCATTCTACAGGCTGAAGCACATGAGGATGTGTGCCGATAACAATATCAACGCCGAGATCTGAGAAAAGCTGTACATATTCACGCTGATAATCGGAAACCGAAGTGCTGTTTTCCGTTCCCCAGTGAGGAAATACGATGATTACATCCGCATTCTGTTTTGCGGCATTAACATCGGCTGTTATCTTTTCCTTATCCATCATATTAACACACCACGGCGAACTCTCGGGAATCGGAATACCGTTTGTGCCGTATGTGTAATTGAGAATTGCGAAACGTATGGAATTTTTCTCATAATAGATTATGGAATTATAGTCCTCTTCACTGTCATTAGTACCTACATGAACAACCTCCGGATGCTGGTCAAAGAACGCACATTCCTGCTCAATGCCTGCATATCCTTTATCAAGCGAATGATTGGTGGCGCAGGTAAAAATATCAAAGCCCGCATCTATAGCCGCCGTGCCTATCTCCCAAGGTGAATTAAATACAGGATAACCTGTGTATTCAAATTCACTTCCGCCGAGAATCGTTTCCTGGTTTATTACGGCAATATCGGCTGATGAAATATCGTTTTTAATGTTTTCGTAAAATGACGAGTAGTCAAGCGAGCCGTCCTCCTGCTCACCTGCGCTGATAAGTGTGTTGTGAATAAGATTATCTCCCACCGCAACAAGAGAAACACTTGATACGGCATTTGTTGTTGCCTGAGTTGTAACTTCTGAAGTGGTTTGCGCAGTAGGCATTTCACTGTCCATATTTTTAGTGATATGACCGCTGACAGCAAAACCGCATATAACAAGCACGGCAAGCACAACGGGCACAATAACACCCGCAAGTTTCTTTTTATTACCATTATCCATAAACAGCACATCTTTCTTTACGTTTTCTATATTCTAACATAATTCACACACATAATCAATCGAATAGTTGAATACCGGCGCACTTTCCGCAGACTGCGGACTTGCTTTTTTAGGTTCTCTAAAACACTCCGCCAACCGGGCAGCAAAACAAATTGCTGTGTGTTTTCAAAATAAAAAACCGCTCTGCGCAAAACACGCAAAGCGGATTTTCTAAAATTTATAATATATTTTTCAGATTATAAATCGATCTTGCCTGATTCGCCGTTAGCAAGTACATAGTAAGCAGCGTTATCCTCTGCCTTTACATATACCTTAACGCCCTTTACATCAGCGCTCTTTACACCGTTTGCTTTGCAGGCAGCCTCAACAGCCTTTGTAACATCTGCAGCCTTAACCTGTCTGCCGGCAAACTCAAAGTAAACCTCTGTTTCTGCCTTTTCAGCCTTTTTAGCAGGCTTCTTTGCGGGAGCGGCTTTCTTTGCGGGCTTTTCTTCTGCAACAGCCTTTGCTGAAGCTTTCTTATCTTCTTTCTTTGCAGCTGGTTTAGCAGCTTTCTTATCTTCTTTCTTTGCAGCTGGTTTAGCAGCCTTCTTTTCTTCTTTCTTTTCAACAGGCTTCTCTTCTGCCTTTTTCTCTGTTGCTTTAACTGCCGCTTTTTCTTCTTTAACAGCTTTTACGGGAGCTGCGGCTTCTTTTTTTACGCTTTTTTCTGCCGGCTTAACGTCATTCTTTTTTACTGCCATAATCAAAAATCCTTTCAAAATATTATATGTTAAAAAAATATTGCTCAGTAAAGTAAAAAGCTTTACAGTTGCTATATTAGTATTTTTGCACAACAAAGTCAATATTTTTTATACATAATCTACAATTCGCCGTCATATTCTGAAAAGCAAAGTTATGATTTTGGGCAATTTGCATAAAATAATTTGTCAAATTTTGTTTAGTATTTTTGCAACGCCGTCATTCTCATTCGATGGGGCAATAATATCGGCTTGCATTTTAAATTCATCACAGGAATTTTCCATTGCAGCAAAAACTCCCGCCGCTTCCACAAGCGAAACATCATTCGTATTATCGCCGAAAGCAATGGTGTTTTCCCGTTTTATTCCAAGCATACTGCGCAAATATCCGAAAGCCGTACCTTTGTCTGCGCCAAGTGCCGTTATCTCCAGAAAAGTATCATCAAGAAAGCATAACTGGATATCACTGTCAGTTTCGTACCTCTTGGCAATCTTAGCTCTCCGGGCACTGCTGCCGCATGAGATAAAGATTTCGTCTGCGCATTTTCCGCCTTTGATAAACTCCGCAGCAGGATCTTGCACAACTTTCCTTGAGGCTTTGATATAATCGCCTACGGGAGTTGATTCGTATTTGCGCTTATATTTTTCCATAACAGCAGGGCTTAGATAGCCGAAGCCGTCCGCAAACGCTTCATAAGAAATTCCCGCTTCATCAAGTTCTTTCATTATAAGAACGGTCTTGCTGTAAGTAATAGGGGCGCTGTAAACGCACTCGCCTGTTCTGAGATCGGTAATCACGGCGCCGTTTGTTGTAACAGCGTAATCGCAAACGCCGAGCTGCAGCACACACTGCGGAATTCCGGAAAGCGGTCTGCCCGTAACAGGAACAAGGCAGATACCACGGCGGGCGGCATTAATCATTGCCTCAGCTGTGAAAGAACTGATAGTTTTATCGTTTCTCAGCAGAGTGCCGTCAAGGTCTATCCCTGCAAGAAGAATTTTGTTTTTAGTTTTCATCCGTCATACTGACACTTTCTTTTTTCTTAGCAAAACGGTTTACTGCCGATCTTATTTTTATTTCCATATTGCTTGTAAATCTATCCACTTTCAGAAGCCTGAAAAGCGCAAGCCGTAATGCGTCAAGAGCTGAACACCCGAGGTATATTCCAAGCGACGTACCTACTACGGCAAGCAACATGAAAAACGTGCCTATAGTATTATAACTTTCAAACGCGTCTTTCAATACATGGCCCCACATATACTCGCTTGTGTGGATTATATATACGCCGAACGTGAGCGGTGCAAGCGTTTTGATTATCTTGATCGGTATCTTTGCTTTTATATCTGTTTTTGCCGCGGCAAGAAGCAGGCAAAACGTGCCTGCCAAAACATTTGCCGAATAATATGAAATAAGAAGATTATTATCATTTATTTCCCATCCGCAATTCTCAGACAGAAACTTGAACCCAGCGCCTAACAGCATAAGCAAAACAAAAATCGCTGTCATTAAATACGGATTAACTTTTTTGTGCAGTTCAAGTTTTTTTGCTATTCCGCCGAGAATATAAAGCAGAGACAGCCAAAGAAAAGAATATCCGCGGTTGACTTCCATTATATCGGTCTGCCATACAGTAGGCCAAAATGATGAAAACACAAATATTATCACGCCCAAATATTTAAGCTGCCTGCTGTTTAAAACAGAAAGCAGTTTATTGTAAAACGGGGTGAAGAAAAACATTATAAAATATGATGTAAAATACCAGTAAGTGTCTGTTGAAACGGGAGTAAGGCGGTTAATAAGCCTTGCGAAATCAAACGGCTCTTTGCTGACACAATAGATAATTATTGTTGATATTATGCAGTAAAATTCAACCTGAAGCCACATTGACGCCAGCTTATAAAACCGTGTTTTTGTTGAATTTACGCCCACAAAGCCGCTGATCATCGCATAAAGATTTACTGCGCCTATGCAAAGCGCTTCTATTATCCAGACAACTGTATAATAAGGCGTGCCCTGCTCTGCTGAATAAAGTATTCCGCCCTGCCTTACGGTATGCAGCGTAACTATCATAATCATTGAGATAATACGAAGCAGGTCTATGCCGTAATTTCTTTTTAACTGTGTTTCTGCAGCCGATTCCACGCCTTCACCTCTCTCAGGAGAAATTGCTTTCACAATCAGTCGTTTACAATTTCCTGAGCAAGTGCCTCAAGCGCCGGAACATCACTTTCTTTAAATGCAGATTTTACGGTTACCGTATTTTCACATACAGATATATTCTTCATGCTCTCAAGAGCTGCTTTTATTGTACGCGCAGCACTCGGAGCCCATGAGCCGTTTTCTATAATGCCAATCTTTCTGTTTTGGAAAGCTTTTGCCTTGAGGTGGCAGAGCAGTTCTTCCATAGGCGGGAAAACTCCGCCGTCATAGCTTGAAGCGGCAAGAACTATTTTTGAATATTTAAATGCGTCCTCAACAGCTTCTGCCATATCATCTCTTGTTATATCGGAAAAAGATACTTTAACACCCTTTTCCTCAAGTATCTCCTTGAGTTTAAGAGCGGCGTTCTTTGTGTTGCCGTAAACAGAAGCACAGGCAATAAACACACCGTCTTTTTCAGGCTGGTAAGATGACCATGTGTTGTAAAGGTTTATGTAATATTCAAGATTTTCTGTAAGAATAGGGCCGTGAAGCGGGCAGATTGTTTTAATCTCAAGATTTGCCGCTTTTTTAAGCAAAGTCTGAACGGGGCCGCCGTATTTTCCCACAATGTTGAAATAATAACGCCTTGCCTCGCAAGCCCAGTCCTCATCAGTATCAAGCGCGCCGAATTTACCGAAAGCATCGGCTGAGAAAAGAATCTTTTCCGTTTTTTCATACTCAACCATAACCTCAGGCCAGTGAACCATAGGTGCCATTATAAATGTAAGCTCATGGCTGCCGAGAGAAAGGCAGTCGCCCTCTTTAACAGTAATCTTTTCAACAGAAGCGTCAATATCAAAGAACTGCGGAAGCATTGCAAAAGTCTTTGCTGTGCCCACAAGTGCGGCTGACGGATACTTTTCAGTAAATTTTTTGATGTTTGCAGAATGATCCGGCTCCAAATGAGAGATAACCAGATAATCAGGTGTTTTTCCACCGAGCTCTTTTTCAAGATTTGCAAACCACTCATCAGTTTTGCGCTCATCAATGGTGTCCATTACGGCGATTTTATCATCAAGAATTACATAAGAATTATAAGAAACGCCGTTGGGAACTATATACTGGCTCTCAAAAAGGTCAAGATCTTTATCATCTGCGCCTATATATTTTACGGAATCAGAAAAATTTTTCATAACATATCCTCCTGAAATAAATGAATATTTATAAAAATTCCAGATATATAATAATATATTAATCTCAAAATCTCAACAAAAATTTTAAAAAACCATAATTTACGCAATTTTTACGGTTTAAGAGTTTTTGTTTTCGCTTCGTTTTTATTGACAATATAGGATAATGGTAGTAAAATTATTACAATAAATTCTGAAGAAAGAAGTCTTTTTTATGAAAAAGAAAAATATCGACTGGTCAAATCTCGGCTTCGGATATATGCCCACCGACGCCAGATTCGTGTCTAACTATAAGGACGGCAAATGGGACGACGGCGTTCTCACATCCGACCCCAATATCACAATGAACGAATGCGCAGGCGTTCTTCAGTACTCTCAGTCAGTATTTGAAGGACTTAAAGCATATACTACCGCTGACGGCAGAATAGTCTGCTTCCGCCCCGATCTTAACGCGGCACGTCTTAAAGCTTCTGCTGAAAGACTTGAAATGCCGGTTTATCCTGAGGATAAATTTGTTGAGGCAGTTGAAAAAGTAGTAAAGGCAAATGCCGCATGGGTACCGCCCTACGGCTCAGGCGCAACACTTTATATTCGCCCGTATATGTTCGGCTCAAACCCCGTAATCGGCGTAAAGCCTGCTGACGAATATCAGTTCAGAATTTTCTGCACACCGGTAGGCCCCTATTTCAAGGGCGGCGCAAAGCCGATCACTATCCGCGTTTGCGATTATGACAGAGCCGCACCGCACGGCACAGGCCATATCAAAGCAGGTCTTAACTACGCAATGAGCCTTCACGCAATCGTTGAAGCTCATAAAGAGGGTTATGACGAGAACATGTATCTTGACGCCGCTACAAGGACTTATGTTGAGGAAACAGGCGGCGCAAACTTCCTGTTCATCACAAAGGACGGCACTGTTGTAACTCCTAAATCAGGTTCAATTCTGCCCTCAATCACAAGACGTTCACTCTGCTATGTTGCAGAGCACATTCTTGGCATGAAAGTGGAGCACAGAAAGGTTGCTCTTGAAGAGGTTAAGGATTTTGCTGAGTGCGGACTTTGCGGCACAGCGGCTGTTATCAGCCCCGTTGGCAAGATTGTTGACCACGGCAAGGAGATCTGTTTCCCGAGCGGAATGGAAGAAATGGGTCCCGTTATCAAGAAGCTTTACGATACTCTTACGGGTATCCAGATGGGCACTGTTGAAGGCCCCGAAGGCTGGGTTCACGAGATTAAGGTTGACTGAGTTTTATAATAACAAAAAATCCCCGTGTCAGTTAAAGCTGACACGGGTTTTCTTTTTTGCGCCGCTTTTGGCGCAAACATTAATCATTAGCTGCCTTTGCTTTTGTGCGGAATAACTTTGAAAAAATAAATCTTACAAGCGGCCCTGCAACACATAGCTGCCAGAAAAAAGCCATGGGGAAATTTTTAACTGTCAGCCCTATCCAAGTGGCAGCTATCTCCGAATTAAAACCGCCGTTAAAAAGAATCGCGGCGGCAAAACTCATCATAGGGCACATAAACAAAACGGAAAATACTGATATTGCAAGAATTATGAAGAACGGGCTGTCCTTCTGAGGGTCAGCAATCTTAAAAGCGCATTTTTTCGCAAGGGGACCTGCAATAAAAGTATCAAGCACAAAGCCTATTGCCCCCATTATCGGCAGTTCGCTCAGTGCGGCAACAAACACCTTGTTCTGCATACCGCCCATTGATATTGCCACATTATAGCAAATCATTGCATAGACCATAACGATTACCATGATTACCGTGAATACAATTTCCTGAATTTTTGTTTTGGGCATTTTAAATTCTCCTTTTAGATAAATATTTATGCGTTACAAACAAAAAAGACAGAGGGAAACTTTCGTCTCGCTCTGTCTTCGACATAACTGCAACTACCATTAATTGCCAGTATTTTACCACGCACATTTTTAAAAGTCAACACCTCTTTTTGCTATCAGAAGAGAGATTTATAACTCTGTATTACACTTATTACAGATTGCGTTTTCTGCGTTAATATAGCCATATCTGAATAAAAAAACAGGCGGACAAGCATATAAAATATGCTGTCCGCCGATATTTTTTATTTGAGGAAACCTTTTACGATTTGAGCTTCCGCCTCTTCATAAGAAAGGCCAAGCGTCATAAGTTTTGTTATCTGCTCGCCCGCAATTTTTCCGATTGCCGCCTCATGGATAAGAGAAGCGTTAACATCATTTGCAATGATCTCCGGCACTGATTTTACAAAGCCGTTTTCCATAATAATTGAATCACATTCGGAATGGCCTGAACATTCCGCATTGCCGTGAAGGGCTGAATAAAATTCCTGCTTTGAATTGCCCTTGGCAACTGAGCGGGAGCTTATCTGAGCGCTTGAGTTATCGCCGTTGAGTTCTACGGTGAAATCCGTTTTTGCAAACTGATTGCCGCTTGTCATTATTTTTTCTTTAATAACAAGCTGAGCGTTTTCCTTTAAATCCGCATTTGTTACACGTTTTGTGGAATCAACGCCTTCTATCTGCACGGTTTCCATTTCAAGGTAGGCGCCCTTTTCAAGATGGACCACGGTTACGGGGTTGAGCACACGCTCGCCGCTGCCGTTGCCCTCTCCGTAATGCTTTTCAACATAACGCACCTTTGCATTTTTGCCAACGTGGAAGGTGTGAATCCCATCGTGCTGTGAAAGGTGCTCGCCGTCATTGTGTATTCCGCAGCCGGCGATAATATCAACATCTGCATCATCGCCTATATAGAAATCGTTGTAAACAAGATCCTGAAATCCGCTTTCATCAACAACAACGGGAATATGAACAAACTCTCCCTTTGTGCCGGGCTTCACATATATCTCAATGCCCTTGCCCTCCGGCTTAGGCACAATTTCTATATTTTCTGTACTGCGGCGGTCTATTCCCTGTCCGTCCACCCTGATATTATATGCGCCCTTGGGTGTATCGGCAATTCCCGCAATCGTTTTGAGCAGCCCGCCCAAAACCGGGTTATTCTTTATATCATTCATTGCTGCTCCTCCTTGCCTTATAAAATTTACACGTGCTTGAATCGGAAAGAAGTTCCGGCAGTATCTCGTCTTTTGAACCTTCTGCCGTTATCTCTCCGCCTGAAACAACAACAAGTTTGTCTGCTATTTCAAGTATTCTTTCCTGATGTGAAATGATAACAACAGCACCGTGCTTTTCATCTCTGAGTTTTTCAAAAACAGCTATAAGATTATTAAAGCTCCACAGGTCTATACCTGCCTCAGGCTCGTCAAACAGCGAAAAATCAACTCCGCGCGCCATAAGCATCGCAATTTCAATCCTCTTGAGCTCGCCGCCTGAAAGACTTGAATTTATCTCTCTGTTTATATAATCGGCAGCGCACAAACCTACTTCTGAAAGATAGCCGCAGAGTTCGTGGGTATCCACCGCCTTGTTTACTGCAAGGCTTAAAAGATCACGCACTGTGAGCCCCTTAAAACGTACAGGCTGCTGAAAAGCAAAACCTATGCCAAGCTTTGCGCGCTCGTTTATATCAAAATTTGTTATATCCTGTCCCTTGTAGATTATCTGACCCGAAGTGGGTTTTTCAATACCCATAATTATCTTGGCAAGCGTTGATTTTCCGCCGCCGTTTGGGCCTGTGATAACAACAAAACTATCCTCATCAACAGTAAGACTAATATTATTTAAAATTTCCTTTTGCTTTTTATTTGTTTCATCCTCAACAGAAAAGGAAATATTCTTTAATTCAAGCATTTTCATTACTCCTTTTTTCCGCCGAAAGGCACGGCGCTTTGTTTTCCGACTCGCATCCGCAGCTAAAGCTGCACGCCGGCATATATTCCTTTGCTTTTTGCATGAAATCCATTATGGTTTTCTTTTCATCAATGCTGAGAGCGCATAGATAAGCCCGCATATTTGCGGCGGCTTTTCTGTTTAGCTCCTCATACTGCCTTTTTGCCTCTTCACCCGCCGGTGTCAGGCGAAAATATTTTTCCTTTTTATTATGGGGACTTTTGTATGTTTCTATAAGTCCTTTTTCGCACAGTTTCATACTTATTTGAGTTACCGCGCTTTTTGTTACGGAGGATTTTTCAGAAAGCTTGCTCACGTTTGATTCGGGGCAGCTTCCTATCAGCTCCAGCAGATTGATTTCCGAGCGGTAAAGCATAAACTTTCCGCCGCAGTCAAGCGGCTGCTTCTGCTCTGCGAATATCTCGCCCAGCATATCAAAAAACATCTTTGATATTTCGCACTGCATATAAATCCCCCTGTCCTGTTTTTTCATATTATAGCGCGGAGGTATATACTTGTCAAGCTTTGTTTAGCAGCTTAACAAAATATTTTTGATTAGACATTTACACCATAATTCAAGCATGAAAAAAGCGCCCCGTCTGAGCGGAGCGCTGTACTTTTATTCAGCTTTAAACGGTACTACATCTTTAACGGCGTCTTGGAGCGAAACTTCGCAGTCGCCGTTATCAATATCTATCAGTTTGTATCTGTCGTTGCCCATTCCCATCTCTTTCATGTATGAGAGCTGGCGCAGACCGTGGCGTGTTTCAATACGCTCAACTAGATCGTGATGCTCGTTCTCCTTAAGAGCGTAAACAAGATCAACAGAAGCCTGGTCAACAGCAAGAATATCAAGAGAAGCAACTATGCCGATATTCGGGGTAACAACCGGCGCAGCCTCAACTCCCTCACAGTCGCAGGATACGCTCATGTTGCGCAGTACATTTACAAATGTAATTCTGTCCTTGAAATAATCAACAGTTGCCTTTGAAGATTCCGTTATCCTCTCCATAAGCTCTTCCTCGGCAATGCTCCACAAATCGTCAGAGCCCTCAGCAGTATGAATCATCTTTTTGCCTATCCTGCCGTCAGCACAGCCGATGCCTATATTTTTATTAGATCCGCCGAAGCCGCCCATCACGTGGCCTTTGAAATGGGTAAGAACAAACAGCGAATCATAGTTTACAATATTTTTGCCCATATACATTTCTGTAAACCATTTTCCGCCTTTTACGGGCAGTGCAACAGTGCCGTCCTCGTCCATAATATCAACGGGGCAGAAAGTCCAGCCGTTTGTTTCAAGAGTTTCACGGTGCTGTTCGGTAGTGTATCTTGCGCCCTCATAATAAGTGTTTGTTTCAACTATATGCGCTTCGGGCAGATCGTTTTTTATAAGCGCCTCTACCCACTCATGCGGGATAATGTTCGGGCCGTGAGGCTCTCCAGTATGAAGTTTTACGCCTATCTTTCCCGTGAGCGGCTGGGATACACGGGCAAAAATTTTGCGAAGCCCCTCTGCGGATAAATCCCTTGTAAAATATACAACAGATTCATTTCCCGCGCGCTCACTGTAAGGAACATAACGCTCCCCGCCCATCCCGGGCATCTTTTTATTTTCTGCCATAAAAATTCCTCCAGAATTACGGCGCCGTCATACCACAGGCTTTGCCGTTTATTATTTTCATTCTGTTTAATACTTTATATAATGTTAAGACAAGCCGCAAATTATTTTCAAACTTGATATAATTACTGCGTGCTCATAGTATCATAAGGATACCAAAATTCATCATTTTTATACGGATTTTCAATATTTTTCAGATCATACCATATCTGAGGGTATTTAGGATTTTCATTCTCGTATGCCGCTGAGGTGTTTACCTGTTCGCTTTCGCCGTCACGCACCATTCTCGCAAGGATAACTATGCGGCAGTCGGCTCTGTAAGAACGTGTGTCAACTTCACGGGTACAAGTTGAAAGAGTAAGTATCTTATCATTTTCATTAACATCAACACCTGTATAATACAGAGTGCGTTTGTTTGTTTCCGCCATATATCCGTCAAAATTGATCCCGCCCATATCGGGATAAACATAATTGAACACATAGCCGTTGTCTTCATCGGCAGATGCAGTTGTTATGAACACTGCAAATATCTTCCACTTGTGCATTTCGGTGCGGGTGTTGTACTCAATTATGGGATGCTCTCTGTAGTAATCTATATCCGAATACTGCGGAAGTTCTGAAAATACGGTGTCATCAAGCCAGTTGTGACCGTGAATAACTGTGTTCATATACCCAAGGTTCGGATCGCTGGTATAATCCATAAATATCGTTCCCCGCGATTCCTTTTCCTTATCAAAATTATGGTTCAGATAATAATCATTATCGTCTGCCTGCACAACCGGGTAATCGATTTCGGTGCCGTCTATCTTTATCCAGCCCACAAAGTCGTTATTTCTGTTATAGTATTCCTGATATTCTGCCGGAACTGAAGTTGTTTCCCCCTCTGCGGGCGCGGCAGTAGTATTTGTAGTGAGCGAAGTTTCAGAATTTACGGCATTATATATGTAATATGCCGCCGCTGCCGCTGCTACTAAAACAACTATTACAATAACAGCAGTTATCGCTTTTCTTTTTTTGCTCATAAATTACAGCCTCCCGCTTTAGAGTATATACTCCTTTTCGTTGAGAAGACGTCTCTTTTCATCCCACAGTTTCTTAGAAAGATCCACATAATAGGTGTGCGGATTTTCAAAACGCTTTACTTCATCCCACAACGTGCCTATCTGCTGGCGGCAGTAATTCTTTATCTCGTCAAGCGACGGCATATCATAAACCAGCTCACCGTCTTTAAATATCTGCTCCTGAAGGTCACGCACTGTGTAATCGGTAAGCGTCTTGGTCTTCCAAACTGCATTTTGGTCAAATATAGTGTGAGGCTGATTCTCGTCTATGACTTCATCTCGCAGGCAGAGTTCGTCCGCAAGAGCTTTGCCGCTTTCACGGTCATAAAATCTGTAAAGGCGCTTGAAATGCGGGTTGGTTATTTTAGCGGTGTTTTCACTTATTTTTATCTTAGGAATTATGTTTCCTTTTTCATCCTCAACAGCGGCAAGTTTGTATACTCCTCCGAAAACAGGAGAACTTTTGGCTGTTATAAGCCGTTCGCCGACGCCGAAAGTATCTATCTTTGCCCCCTGCATCATAAGATCGCGTATAAGATATTCGTCAAGCGCGTTTGAAGCGGTAATCTTGCAGGTTGTAAGTCCTGCGTTATCAAGCATTTTGCGGGCTTTTTTTGAAAGATATGATATATCGCCCGAATCAAGACGTATTGCAAAATCCGTTATGCCCTGAGGAACAAGTATGTTTTTAAAAGCTTTTATAGCATTAGGCACACCGCTTTTAAGCGTATTGTAAGTATCAACAAGCAGGGTAGCGCTGTGCGGATAAAGCTTGCAGTAAGCCTCAAACGCCTCGTATTCTGAGTTGAACATCTGAACCCATGAATGGGCCATTGTACCTCCTGCGGGGACTCCGTAAAGTTCATCTGTCAGAGTACACGCCGTTCCTGCACAGCCGCCTATATACGCCGCTCTTGCGCCTATAACCGCGCCGTCTGCTCCCTGCGCCCTGCGTGAGCCGAATTCAAGAACAGCCCTGCCCTGTGCCGCGCGGACAATACGGTTTGCCTTTGTGGCAATCAATGACTGGTGATTTACCTGAAGCAGTAAAAATGTTTCTATAAGCTGCGCCTCAATGGCAGGAGCGCGAACAGTTATAATAGGCTCATACGGGAAAACAGGGGTGCCTTCAGGAACCGCATAAATATCTCCCGTAAATCTGAAGTTCTCAAGATATTTCAGAAATTCCTCGTCAAATATTTTCTTTGAGCGCAGGTATTCTATGTCCTCATAAGAAAAATGAAGGTTTTGAATATATTTCACTATCTCCTCAAGACCTGCTGCGATAGCAAAACCGCCGCCGTCCGGGACGGAGCGGAAAAACACATCAAAATACGCATTTCTCCTGTGCATATTGTTTTTGAAATATCCGCCTGCCATAGTAAGCTCATAAAAATCACAAAGCATTGTCATATTTCTGTTTTCCATCATATTTTCTCCCTGTTTTTTATCTCAACATGGATAGATGCAAGCACATCCAGCACTTCTTCATTAAGCCTGTCGTCACCGGATGCCGTACACATTGCGTCAACCGAAATATCTGCCTCAGGCAGTGCTGTTTTTGCAAGCACGGCGTTGGAAAGCACGCATATATTGCTTACCAAACCGCACAGTTCTATCTCCTCGTAGCAATTCTTTTTCAGATATTCATACAGAGCATCTGACCCGAAAGTGCTTTTTTCAAAATACAAGTCGCTTTCCCTTGCCGCTTTTGCAGTTTGACCGTAAAGGCTGTGCCCGTCAGAGCCTTTTATGCAGTGCTCAACAGGAAGAAAACGCCCCTCTCGGGTTTTCATATATTCTTTGCCGTGAGTATCAAGCGTAAAAATAATATCTCCGCCTGCATTGCGGTATTCTTCTATTTTTTTGCATATAGGCTCGTCCAGCTGCTTGGCTTTATCAAAACCGAGCGAGCCGCACACAAAATCATTCTGATAATCAACAACTATCAAACAGCGTTTCATTAAAACACCCCATTAATTTTTTAAACACATTATTATAATACCCTTTGAGCCGCCATATTGCAAGAAAATTTCAAGCACGTGGTTTCATATGCAAGTATTTAAGATTAAAAGCATTGCATTTTGCCGCTTTTTCTGACAAACAATCTGCAATTATAATGTTTTATCTGCTCAGTTGCTTGACAAATCCCCCGTCATATATTATTATATTTCTTGCAAACTTTGGTTTTACTTAATAAACCCTGTTATTACAAGCCGGGCGAGCAAAGCAAAACCGAGCGCAGCGCAAAAAAATTAAACAATCTTATCGAGGTGTAACTCAGTTTGGCTAGAGTGCCTGCTTTGGGAGCAGGATGCCGCAGGTTCAAGTCCTGTCACCTCGACCAAAAAAGACGGTTTTCCAAACCGTCTTTTTCTTATGCCAAAAGGCTCTAAACCTCTTAAAATCGGAGCTTAGAGCCTTTTTCCATTTCACCTTGAGATAACTTGAGATTGCTCAAGATGGGTTGAATGCCAACCGAATGTCATCCCAATGGCATGCTCAACTCGTGACATATTGTCGCCAGTTGAGAATATAATAGTGTTTACCTGTCAGTATTAAATAATTATTTTCATAGCTTTTTTTGATAAATTTTAACTTGTAATAGAAAATATATCAATTCAAAAAGTAATCCATTGCTTTTTCTTTTGTATCTAATATTTCGCTTTCATCTACACCACAAGCTTTTGCTAATTGAATTGAGCCGTTTAATGCATCTTCAACATTAGGAGAAAAAGCTACATCTAAAATTGATATGAATTCTTCATAGGCCTTTGATAATTCAGCTATAAACTGCTCATATTGTTTGTCAAGTTTTTTATTAAATTCGAATAAGTCATCATAATATTTTTTCATAATGGCTTGTTCTTTATTGTTAAAATTATCTTTTGCAATTTTGTACATCATTGTGCCAACTGCATTTCCAATAATGGCACCAAGTACAGGAACTGGAATAACTAACTGGCCAATCAACGAGGATAATGCGCTTATTGAGGCATCCAAACATATAATTTGTGCGTTTTCTAACATTTCACATTCGGAAATTTCGTTTTTCCTAAACTTATAAATTTGTTCAGCAAATCCAAATGAAGCAGTAACAACAGCATTTGCCGTTGTGGCTGCAGTTTTATTATAAGAAACATACGCTTTGGAGCTTATACCCGCATTATAAAATTTAGGTGAATTAGACATTATAGAAGAAGTTACTGCATATATGCTTGCACCTCTGATTCCACCTTTAGCCGAACTAATGCCTGTGTCCTTTATTATTTCGTTCCAATCTTCGTTGGTGAAGTCTTTTATATGTTTGCCTGCTCTTACTTTTTGAATAATACAGGTCAGAAAAATAGATGTGCCTTCAACTACTGCAGATACTGCTGTTGCTTTTACACCTTCTTGTAAATTAGATCTATTATTATTGAATGCCGAATCCCTTCTTTGCTTGTCTGTGTTTTTTATATTTTCTTTTTCAAGAGTTAATGTTTTATCAATAGTGCCTTTTTGAACTTCGTCGTAATCCAATAATGACGGCTCCAAATCATCAAAAGTAATGTCTTTATTATTTTCAAAAAAATTATGTACCTTTTTCCATTGATTTATTGTAAGACCGTCGCCACTATTAGAAAGAGTTTTATAAGCTTCCTTTTCAGATAAATTGTAAAGTTGTTTTATGCTGTCATATTGGTCTTTCGGTATTTGATATTTTGCTCCATTTAACAAATAATCCGGATATTTTTGCAGATGTTTGGCAATTGCGGTTAGAGAAAAATCGCCGCCAGAAATATAGAATTTTTGTTGTATTTCGGTTGAGCCTCTAAGCAAGTCAGATGCTTTATTATCATTTATCCATTTATAAATATCGGCATTTCCCTTAATATTTTCTCTTGCGTTTCCAATACCATCCTCAGATATTTCTGCAATAAAACCATGAATGCCTTTGTCTCCCCCACGATTTGTTTGAATTAATTGGTGTACAGTATTTATTGTGCCATTTATTTTTTTCATAGCGTTTTGCAGATTAATATCTTGCTGTTGCAATGCAGAAAATAATTTTTCTATTCTAATTTCATTAAGATATGCAGCCCAAGATGCAACAGCTTGTTCTTGTGTTGATTTGATAATCTTATTTATGTCCATTAGTTACTCCGTTATATGTTGATATCCAATGTGGAGGCAATAGCCTTTGTGTTATTTACCAATGTCATAAGCATTGTCTGTTTTTCATTATCTAAAGCAGTAAAATCTTTGCCGAATGTTGCCATACAACTGCTGTATTGCTCTGATAATCCTTCACGCAGTTTGACTGTTTTATCAAGTAAATCTCTTATTAACGCAGAACTCTCTTTGAGTGATTCTGTGTTATTTTTCACTTTCTCAATCTCTTTCACTTTTTCTTTGGTAATTTTAATTTTTTTCTTACTGAAAAGAATAACAGAAGTCAATATTGATGCGCCTGCAACCGTCCAACCGATAGGTCCTGCCAAGGCAAGAAGAGCATTGCCTGCTGCTATTCCGCCACCTCCGGCTGTTAATGCACCTCCTCCGAGCCATGCAAGTGCTGCATTGGTAGCGGCGGCTCCGGAGAGAGACGATATCGCTGCACCGGTTGATGCAGTACCAAATGTTGTAGCAATCCACATCGCAGCACTTGGTGCCAAACTTGCAACAGCAGTGCCGGCAGCTAATCCGCTGCTAGCTCCGATTGCTGATTTCTTTGCTGTATCCAATTCTTCTTTAGCAATTAAACATACATTATTAAAGTTTTCTTTTTGACTAATAATTAATTCAAAATCCTTATCAAACTCTTTTGGGTGATTAGCAATACTGTTAATTAGATTTTCGATATTTGATATTAAATCTACGCTTCTTTCTCTTTCAGTATATAACTCAACACCATAGTTGCTTAATATGGAATATTCCACATTATATGCTTCAATAGCTTCATTTAACCATTTGTCAGCATTTAAAACTTCACTATTATCTTTTTTATCGTCCACAAATTCTTTTATCTGTTGACCAGTTTTTTGAGCGTTTTCTTTAATTGTGTTTGTATCTATCTCAGATAATTTTTCTTTGGCTTTTTCAATATCAATTTGTGACACACTGTCTTTTATTCTTTGACTTTTTTCGGCAACAGATTCTTTTAACTCATTCACATCAATTTCAGATATTTTCTCTTTTGCCAATTTTAAGTTTTCTTCTGCTTTGGACTTAATATTATCAAATAGTGACATGTTTTCTTCTCCTTCATAGATTATAGAATTATTTTATCATACTAAATAGTATTGTTCAATCTTTTAACTAATTGTTCCTAAAACTGAAAGAACCTCAAAATTAATACTATTATGAGAATATTACTTTTAAATAATCCTTCTCCGATATTACCATCTTTAGTCTAACATTAGCATTTTTAGTTGTAAACATATATACTCGTGAAGTACAAAAATTTGGACGTATTGATTTATAACTTATTTAATTGAAACCTAATTAAATCAAATTTTTCTGATTTTCAGCTATTTTACATTCTCCTCTCACTGCACCATTTGATGAATTCTGATTTTAGCACTTTGAGATTCTTACCTACTTTGATTGCAGGAAAATCATCACGGTAGAAAAGTTTTCTTGCAGTAGGTATTGAACATCCGATTATTTTTGCCACATCCATGGGCGTTAAAAATACAAATTCATCATTTTTATTTTCATTATTCATATGTAAACCTCCTAAATTACCAACCGAAATAATAAGTTTCTTCCGGTTCGGTTTTTGAATCAAGTATTTTTATTAGTTTTGCAAGTGTGATTTTAGAACCTCTCGCTCTCATTTTCTCAACGATTTTCTCAAGCTTTTTCCTGTCGTGAATGTAATAAGTGTCATCGTATTCTTCCTCGTCAGCCTGTATTGTGTCGATGAAATTTGTTATCAAATTCGTAAGTCCGTCAGTACAGTTGCCTGACTTTGGCGTTTCGTAATCGAGAATTGTATCTCCGATTAAAGTTTCCGCTCCGCCTAAGTCAAAATATATTTCAAGATTTTTCTTCAGCAACCTCTCATCAAACAGTTTTGCATCTCTGCATTTGTGTCCCTCTGCATCGCTGTAAGTCATATACTTGTAGTCGGGATTGTACGAAACATAAATACCGAGCTCTTTTAATTTTGAAATGTACTCGTCCATACTGTAACTTTCAGCCATTGCAGTGAGAGCGTCTTCAATAATTATCTGTTTCCATTTCGGATTTCTGTTTCTTCTTGTCTTTGCTTCCGTAACATCCCAGCCATTTTTTAAGCAAATACTGTTTGAATAATTTTTGATTCTTTCAAGTTCCTGATTAGAAATAGTCAGCTTCTTTCCGTTTTCAAAGTTCACACTGTTGATTACAAGATGATTATGAGTGTGTGCTTTGTTGGTGTGAGTGACTACAAGCACCTGATAACCTTCAAATAATTCTGCCATTTGCATTCCGACCTCGTGTGCCTGCTCAGGTGTTATTCTGTCATCAGGAGAGAAGGATTGTATCATATGGTAGTAAGTTCTGCCGTCAGTTTTTCCGAACGCTTTCTTCACTTCTGCAAATTCATACTCGCAGCTTTCCGGCATGCAGTCTTTACCGCTGATAAGTTTATCAGTGGTTTTTTCTTTGTTACACACATAATTGATGACAGTTCTCGGATTTATTTTCCCTGAAGTGAACTTAATAATTGCCATATCTTTGCCACCTCCTGACGCATTTCTTTTAAATCAATTGCAGTACACATTCCTGAATTAACTGCCCTTGTCAGCTGATTAAGATTATTACCTATTCGTCTTAACTCATATTTAACGCCTTCAATGCCGTGAATGATTTTGATTTCTTTGTGCAAAGCACAGTCACGAAGATAGGGAGCAATGCTTTTATACTTGGTGCTTGCATACATCTCTATCAATTCTTTTTCTGTTTTTGTTACCCTGAAATTTAAAATTTCTGTTCTGATATTATCTATGATTTTTTACCTCCAAAATTTAAATAGGGGTTTGGGCTTAGCCCAAATGTCTTTGTTTTGCGCCGTGGCGTAATACAAAGACGAAACTCGCCTAACAGTCAGCGTTGCTGACTGATGTAGTGCGGTGCAAAGCACCTTTATTCTAATTGTTTTAACCTTTGAGAATACCGCCATAAACGGCTCAAATTCGTGTTTTTATAATCAGCCCGATTACTTTTGTTTTTTACTCAAAAGGCTTTTAATTGTTTGTCACCGTTTGCTGAACCGGCGGTGGTTCATATTTTGTGTACCGTATACAGATTACTCTGCCTTGAATTTGCAAAATATCTCTCTGAAACATCAACATAGCCTTTTTCAGTAAGACCTCTGATTGCTTTACGGCAGGAGTTCTCACACATACCGCAGTACTTTGCAATGTTCGGAACGGAATAATAGCTCTTTCCTTTAGCATCACCTCTGCTTGTCAGAAAGCTGTATACCACAAACTCCATAGGCGTTAAGCCTTCATCAAAAATTTTGTTCGGCAATAAAAAATAATTTCCGTTCATGTTATCAGTCTCCTTTCGCAAAAATATCCTTCCATATATGTAGGCAGTGGGAACGATGTTTTAAGTACCGTTTTTTGAAATGTTTATATTTTTTTTACAAATTGAAACACCTCCACTTATCTTTGCGCACTTTTTAAGCCTTTTGAGCCAAACTTTTTTAGGTCCCTTCACCTATAGCCACGAAAACGGCAAAAGATGAGGTTTTTTAAAATCTTATTTACAAATATTTACACCCCCCATATATTTAGCCGTTAACTATATGCCTTTGAGCCAATTTTTTTAAACGATTTACAAAAATTTAAAAACCCCTTCACTTCCTTTGCCGCTAAGTCCGTACATTTAACAACCCCTTTTTGAAAATTTTTTATGTAACCGCACTCAGCAATCAAAGATTAACACACTTTTCAAATGTCCGTGCATCTTCTAAAGATACATTTTTAATTAGTCCTAGCAATTTGCACATACAATATGTTGTACTTAAATTAAGAAAAATTATTTATTTCACCAATCGCAAAAGTTTTCTTAGAAGAAATCATCAATTTTTATCACTATTTTTGCATCTTTCAAAGATGTAACTTTTTTATTTTCAGCATTTTTTACAAAGGTTTTGAAAAAAAGAGTTGCCCCTCAATCAAGAGAAGCCACTCTTTATAAATAAATGTTATTGTATCCACACGAGCGCAAAGATAAATTGCATAAATATGATTCCGAAGACCCTTGTTTTCCAGAGTGTTATTCAAAATAAAAACAAACACACAATACAAGTTCACCTTGATTCGCTATCATCGGTACAAAGCTAAATATATTTGCCCCAATTTTTATCTACATTTTGGTACTGTGTACAAGTATTTGTCTTTATTTTGCATAAATTTACAATAAACACACAATAATCATTGCTACAAATTTGGCTTTGTGATATACTTAACTATGTATTTTATGTCTTTTCAAAAATATATGTAACAAAATAGAATTGATTTCTAAGTACCGGCACGAGCAACAGAAATGGCGCACACAGTTGTTTTTTACTAAAAAAACATACCGTAACCAAATCGACAGACTGTGGAAATTCAAGATAAGCGAAGTGGACGCTTGGATGAAATCCGGCGTTGCGGCGGAGAAATAACGGAGCACATGATGGACGAACAGAGATTGAAAGCCTTTGAGGATATGCTCGCCGCTATCTTGAAGCAGTACGACGATACGACGGAAAAGATGGCGAAGCTCAAAGCCGAGGGCAAGGAGAAAACCGTCACCTACCGCCAGCTTTTCGCCAATAAACTGCAACTTCAGGCGATGTTGTCCTATTATCGGACTTACGGGCTGTTAAAGGATATAAAGCAAGCAAATTATCATTAATTATAAATTTATCATCAATCACTAAAAGAAGAAATCCGCAAGTATAAGAAAAAGGTACTGGAGAATTTTATGAAACCAAATGAAAAGCATTTAGAATTTATACAAAATAATATTAACAGAATGAATCAATGTTCTTTCCAAATGAAGGGATGGGCCATTACATTGGCTTCTGCTTTAATTGCAGTTTTTGTTTCAACTATTTCAAAAGATAATCCCGGTAATAAAATATACTTGTTTGCAGCAATTGCCAGTACATTTCTATTTTGGTGTTTGGATGCATTCTATTTGTCTAAAGAACGAAAATTCATAGGAATATATAATGATTTAATTGGTGTTGAAAATGGGAAAAAGCAGAAATCTATTACCGTTAAAGAATTTGAAATCCCACTAAAAAAATATAATGGATGGAAATATTGCGTTATTCGAGCTATGTTATTACCTTCAGAAATTATATTATACAGTTTTATCATTATAGGTTTAATTGTACTTTGTAAGTGCATTTAACAAAAAGAAGGTGCAAAATTGTTTACCAAATTCAACTACTCACCATCAAATCATTTTTATAATTGCGTTCTAAATGATTACCTAACGGAAGGTAATAGACTATATGCTGAACACGAAAGAGAAGTTCAAGATTGTTTGTCAGAATATATTACCGAAGAAGGCATTATTAATGGAACTGCACTAAAAGAGCACTGGTTTTCAATCACGAAAAAAGATATTTTTATTTCTCATTCGCATAAGGACATAAACAAAGTAAAGGCATTTGCAGGATGGCTTAAAAGCTGCTTTGGTTTAGAGGCATTTATTGATTCGTGTTCTTGGGGTTATTGTGATGACTTGCTAAATAAGATTGATAAAAAATACTGCTACAACCCTAAAAGCAAGACATATAATTACGATTTGAGAAATTACACAACCAGTCATGTTCACATGATGCTGTCTACAGCATTAACAGAGATGATAGATAATACAGAATGCATCATCTTTTTTAACACACCTAATTCAATTAGTTTGGCTACAGAATTGGATCAAATCAGAAAAAATGGTAAAGCAGCAAAAACGGTATCCCCATGGATCTATCACGAATTATCAATGACAACTATGTTGCGGACAGTAGAACCAGATAGAGAAAAAATAGTGGCTGAACACTTTTCACAAGATACTCGTTCTCGACCTCAATTTGAATATGATGTAAGTAAAGCGCTTAAAGGAATGACAACACTGACAGATAGCCATTTGATACAGTGGCATGAGCACTGGTTACGCCGTTCTATTAAGCTTCGAGAAGATGCTCTAGGTGAACTGTATAAAATAACATTCCCGAAATAAAAATAAAGGAGATGCTCAATGAGCACTAATATATCAAAACAAAAGCGTGAAGACTTGTTGAATAAAATCAAAGCTATTCGGGCATTTATTTCTGCTGCACCGCAGGATGAGAATACCGGAAATCTGCTTTCCTATCTTTCCGATCTGGAGAAAGATGTGAACGGAAAGAAATACGGACTTGTTTTTGAGGAGCACCGAGAGGAAATTGACGAGGTGTTGGATACCCATACCCCGGCACTTACCGAAGAAAAAGACCTGTTCATCGACAATGGCGGGCAAATGAATTTTCTTATTGAGGGAGACAACCTTGCTTCACTGAAATTATTGGAAAAGACGCACAAGGGTAAAGTTGACCTTATTTACATAGATCCACCGTATAATCGTGGTAAACAAGATTTTATATATGACGATAATTATATAGAAACAGAAGATACTTTTAAACATTCAAAGTGGATTTCGTTTATGCGTTGTCGCCTTAATATTGCAAAACGGTTAATGCAGAAATATGCTTGCATTTTTATTTCATGTGATGATAATGAAGTTGCATCGCTAAGATTGTTATGTGATGAAATATTTGGTGAACGTAATTTCCAAGGACATATTCACTGGAGAAGACGTCATAATCAACCAAATGATAAGACTAAACTTATAGCCCTTGTAACAGAACACATATTAGTATATTCAAAAGATAAAGATGAACACAAAAAATATGGAGTTGGAAAAGTTAATGTTACAGGGAAATTTTCTAATCCGGATAACGACCCTCGTGGGCCGTGGGCTTCAAAGCCTTGGAAGTCTGGCAGTAATCAGTCAGGATGTAAATATACCATTATTTCACCAACCGGCAAAAGGTTTGATGAAGAATGGTTAGGTGATGAAGCTACTTTTTACGCACTAAAACAAGATGATCGTATTATTTTTCCAAAAGGCGGAAACGGAAGTCCACGAAAAAAATATTTTCAGTTTGAACGTGAAGAAGAAGGACAATGTGCAACTAACTGGTGGCCAAATAATTTGTTTGGTTGTAATCAGGATGCAACAGATGAATTAAAGGCCATATTTAACGGGATTTGTCCTTTTGATAATCCTAAGCCAACAAAGCTTATTAAATCTATAATCAATTTAGGATTTGTAGGAAATCATGGTGTAATTCTCGATTTTTTTGCTGGTTCGGGAACTACAGGTGATGCTGTTATGCAATTAAATGCATCTGGGAATAAGCACAGTTTCATTCTTTGTACCAACAATGAAAACAATATTTGCCGAGATGTTACCTATGAGCGCATTAAGCGTGTGATCGACAAAGAAGGGTACGCCGCCAGTTTGAAATATTACAAGGTGGAGTATGTTCCCATTTCCGACCGCCTGTACTACGAATATGCCGATGAGCTGCTTAAGCATATCCGGGAACTGGTGGAGTTGGAAAATGGCATCAATTTTACCGGTAATGCGGAAATTGCCATTGTGCTTACCGAAGAGGAATTAGCTGATTTTGTGGATCAGTTGGATGAACTGCCCGAATGCAAAAAGCTCTATATGGGGCATGATCTGCTTCCCACCGGGGAACAGGAAGAAGCGCTGCAAAGCCATGATATTGAAATCAATATTATACCCGATTACTACTATAGGGATTTACAGGAGAGATAAATATGAGCGAATTTTTACAAACATTAGCTACAGCCTGTATTCCTGCCGTTATTACAGGTTTAGTTACATATTTTGTGGCGTATAAAAATGCTTCATCACAGATTAAAATCGTTCAAGAGCAAAATAAACACGATTTAGCAAAGCTTATGGAACAACATAGGGTAGATATAGAGCATCTCAAAGAAGCACATAAGTTAGAAATGGAATCAAAAGAACAAGAACACAAAAACAAACTGGAACTACAACAGAAAGATTTTGAAAACAGTTTATTAAAGCAACAAAAGGATAACGAAAATGCAATAACAGCGGAAACTCTTAAGGGCGTTTTCGGTATGTTTGGAAATGCTTTAAATACTGCGATGGATACACCCGAAGGCAAACGACTTCTAAACGATTCGTTAAAGAGTTCTCGTGAAGATATTGAGAAAGGGTAATAAGTATGCAATTAAAAGAATTTCAGTTAGAAGCCGTAAAAAAACTATTCGAAGCAATGGAAACTCCTGCCCGTGACATTGTCCTCAAAAGCCCCACGGGAAGCGGGAAAACCATTATACTGACCTACTTCATGTATCAGTACATACAGTCCTTCCCCAAAACGGTTTTCATCTGGCTGACTCCCGGAAAAGGCAATCTGGAGGAGCAAAGCAAAGCGAAAATGGACAAGTATATCCACGCTTCGCAGACAAAGCTGCTTTCCGATGTCATGACGGCGGGTTTCGAAGAAAACGATAGCTGCTTCATCAACTGGGAGAAGCTGACGAAGAAAGGCAATAACGCTTTGAAAGACGGCGAACGCACCAACTTTCTGGAGCACATTCAACACGCCTTGCAGGATGGCTTGCATTTCGTGGTAATTGTGGATGAAAGTCATCAGAACAACACGGTCAAAGCGGATGAGATTATCCAATATTTCCACACGGAAAAAATCATTCGCTGTTCGGCCACGCCGAAAGGCATAAAAAATGCCGAGATGATAGAAATCTCGGAAGAAGATGTAATTGCCGAAGGGCTTATCAAGAAAATGCTGGTCATCAACGAGGACTTTCCGCAAACGGTGGAAACAGAAAATCAGGTTGATTTTCTGTTGGAGCGTGCCTACCAAAAGCAGCGGAATCTGCGTGCCGCTTTTCTTAATCTTCATCGCAATATCAACCCTCTGATTATAGTGCAGATACCGAACAAGTCGGAAGTTTTGCAGGACGAGGTGGAGCGCTGGTTTGAGCAGCAGGGCGTTACATATGAAACCCGGCAGCTTGCCGTATGGCTATCCGACCGTCACGAAAATCTGGATAATATTGACAATAATAATGCCGAGCCGGTTGCCGTTATCATCAAGCAGGCGGTGGCCACGGGGTGGGACTGCCCGAGAGCGCAAATTCTTGTGAAACTTCGGGATAACATGGATGAAACTTTTGAGATTCAAACGATAGGGCGCATTCGTCGTATGCCGGAAGCCATGCATTATGGCAGTGATCTTTTAGACAGCTGTTATCTTTATACGCTGGATGAAAAATTTACGGCGGGTGTAAAACAGTCTTTGGGCAAAGGTGCGCTTGATGCGTGTACATTGTTTTTGAAAAATGAATATAAGGGAATCATGCTTACCAGCGAACAAAGAACGATGGTTTCAGACAACCGTGATCCGCAAAAAGCGTTGCTTGCCGTGGCAAAATATTTTGAAACAAAGTTTGGAACCGGTAGCAATAAAGAGGAAAACGCCACACGCTTGCAGGCGCATGGCTTCGTGTTAAGCGAAGACATTATACGATATACTATTTCCGGCGAAACGGCGACGCTTACATTCGGCAAGGACGACATGAACAAAATTGCCGTAACGGAAAAACTGAATACCCATACGCACGGGCGGGAATATCACCAGAAAATCGGTAAGATCGGTTTGGAAATTGGGATGGAATATTCCTATATGAACACGATCATCCGCAAACTGTTTGATCGAAATTTCAATTACAGCCGTAAGATTCTTGCCAAGGATCCTCGAATGGTATATGCCTTTGTAATCAATAACGCTGACCTTTTGCGCCGCAGTGTACGAGAGGCAATGGCGTCGGAACTTGCTCAAATGCGTCTGGATTTTCAAAATATATCCAAGGTCAAATTTCACATTCCGCAGTCCTGCATGTTTACTTTTGATTCTTCTGCAAAAACGCAAACGGTCATGTCGAAAAATGTGTATCAAAATTACCTTTCCTCCGCAGGACCGCGTTCTTCGGCTGAACGGAAATTTGAAAAGTTTTGCGAGCGGGCAGAAAATGTGCAGTGGGTATATAAAAACGGCGACAAGGGCAGCGAATTTCTTTCGATCGTATATGCTGACAATTCCGGAAAACAGAAAAATTTCTTCCCGGATTATATCATAGGTGTAAACGATGAAATCTGGATCATCGAAACGAAAGGCGGCTTTGACCGGAGCGGAAACAGTCAGGATATTGATATCTACACGCCGAAAAAATTTGAGGTGCTGAAAGACTACCTTACCCGCTATGGCTTAAAAGGTGGTATTGTCCGGTACGATGAAAAAAGCGAGGAACTGTGTATCTGTATGGATCACTATTCCGAGGACATCGAAAGCGATGATTGGATTGTATTAAACAGTATTTTAGAATAAGGTGAAAAAATGAGCAGTATTGTTTTAGATTTGCAGCAAGAAGTGTTAAAACCTGAGTGCGATGTTTTAAATGCGCTAAGAAAAGCACATTTAATTGCTTCAAAACTAAAATTAAAAGAGTTTGATAAGTGGATTATGCATGAACTGAATGGGTATTCCGTGAAAGAACAAGATGAAATGCCAGAATATAGAAAAGTAAATGGGAAATTAAAAGCTTGGAACCCGTACCGAGGTTGGATATCTATAATTTTCCAAGATAGCGAAATGCAATCTTTATTGTGTACAAAATATTTAGGAAGTTCAATAGGTGAAATTCTTGAACTATATAATAACTCTGATGGACCTGTCCAAATGAGTTATCCAGTAGATATAGAGCGCAAAATTGATAAAATGTGTTCAGCTCCATTTCCAACTAATTATTCATTACATATAAGTACTCATGTTCTAAAATCTATCGTTGACCAAGTACAAAACTGTTTGCTTGAATGGACAATAAAACTTGAGAATGAAGGTATATTAGGCGAAGGTATGCGCTTTAACAAAGATGAAACTAATTTAGCTAAAAAAGTACCTCAGACTATCTATAATTATTATGGTACAGTGGTAAATGGTGATGTACAAAAATCACAGATTGTTTCAGGCGATAATAATACTGTTTCATTTAGTTATGAACAGGTTAGTGAGTTGATTAACGAGGTCAAAAAAGCAGTTGAAAAATCTGAAATAACGGGAGAAAGCCGTGAAACTGCAGATGAGTTAATCAAGGAAGTTGAATCTAAAATCGAAACTAGAAAGAAACCGGCTATCATTAAAGCAGCACTGAACGGATTGAAAGATTTTCTGGTAGGAACTGGTGCAAATGTAGCTGGAGCTTTAATTATGCAATATTTACAGCAAGGATTTTAATGTTAAGATTATTTTTTTGCTTTTTGCGATGATTCACAAGCATAAACAATGGGTGAAATGAGGAGAAAATAAAAATGGCAAAGAAAGATAAAATTATAAGTGAATATAAAGATTATGATGACATGATTAATGTGCTTGATAAAATATTAGAATTAAAAAAATCGGAAAAAAAGCCGAATTTTGTAAAGCGTTGTTTATGGATTACTACGTGTATTGCAATGCTCGTTGTTGTAGCCACTATATGTTTCATGATTTATAAAAATAGCTTTTCTATTGAAAGTTTAATTTCTTTGTTATTAGCATTTTTTTCAATCTTTATTTCTGTGTTTTTTTATTTTAAAGCAGACGATGCAAGTAATAGATTTTATGAAACTTCTTATGATTTTATGAAAGACGTTTCTGTTACTCTTGGTAAAATAGAAGAAAGATTTGGAGAAAAATTAAATAATCTGAATGAAAAACTCTCTCATTTGTCCGAAAAGAAAGAAGAAAAAGAAGAAAAATTGGAATCTGCAGAGGACGAAAAGCAAGCAATAATTAATGAACTTATGGAAAAAGCACAATTAAATAAAGAACAAAGAAAAGAATATATGGAGAAACTTAAATACAAAGACAAGCAAATAGCCGATTTGCAACAGGAAATTATAAGAATGCGACATATGGAGAGAAATATGCGTATGGATAGTGATATATATAGAAATTATATGGATATATTCAATTCCAAGGAGTTAAAAATGATTCAAAATTTAGAGCCTTCTGAATGGCCGTTAACATTAAAGAAAAAACTCAGAAATCTCAATTTGATGGATTCTGATGGAGATTTGACAGCAATGGGACGTGAATTATTCATGCGTATTTTAGATTAACTGCTTAAATAAATATTTTCTGCATTTATATAAATTAAATGAGGTGAAGAAATGGCAAAAAGTCCATTTGAAAAACAGATTGAAAAGCAAATAAAGCAAGCAAAACAGCTTGCAGATAAACAGCGACGTGAAGCAGATAAACGAGCAAGGGAGCAAAAAAGGATGGAACATAAGGCAGCAGTTCGAGATCAAGCATCGTCTATAGTAAATGGGCAACCTTTGATAGAAGGTTTTCGCATTATGGACAAAACCGCAGAAGAAATGCTGAAATGCTTGTTGGAGTGCAGTGGCCGAAAAGATTCCCATGTCAATTTTTCTGACGATATTTTCCCCTCATATGTTCAGATGTCTGTAGGATTAGAACTTGAAAAGCTGACGCAATATGGGATGATTGGTGGGCTTTTATCTTTTGGCAATGGAGGTATGCTTGACCTGATGCCACCTTCTTTTTCTTATTTTGAAGACAAAAAAGCTGCTTTAGACAGACAAAATAAGCGCGAAAAGGAACACCAGCAAGGTATTATTAATTATGGAAATTTGGTTTTCGGAAATGTTTCGGGTTCTACATTAACAGTAGACAACTCTATACATCAAATTGAGCAAGCCATAGATGAAAAAGGCGGCGAAGATAAAGAGGCACTTCATGAACTGTTGGATGAAGTCAAAGAACTGATTGAAAATATACAGTCTAGTAGATCAATACCAAAACAAAAAAAGTTGTTTGAAAAAATCTCTGACCATATGGAAAAACACGGTTGGTTTTATGGTGCCGTGGTTCAGCTTTTGGGGACAGCAGCGTTGGGATTGATAGGAGCATAGAATGTATGAAAAAAGTTGATTTACATATTCACACGATTTCTTCTATGAACGATCATTGCTTTGAATTCTCTATGGATACTCTACAAAGCTATGTAAAAAGCAAAGAATTAGAAGTTATTGCCATTACAAATCATAATCTTTTCGACAGAAAACAATATGAGGAAATTTGTAAAAATATATCAATTTCTGTATTCCCAGGTATAGAAATTGATGTAGAGCAGGGACACTTATTGCTGATTGCTTCCCCTGAAGATTTGGATGATTTTGAACCTCGGTGCAAGCAAATACAGGAAATTAATAACACTAATACTTCGTGGATTTCAGAAGAAAATCTGTTAAAGTGTTTTTCAAATATTGAAAAGTATATACTTATACCTCACTATGATAAAAATCCAAAGTTAGAATTGCACAGAATTCCCAAAATTAAAGATCATATTACTTGTGGCGAAGTCACAAGCATAAAAAAAATCATAGCAATGAAAAAAAGAAGTGATGAGCTTGTGCCAATTCTTTTTAGCGATGAACGCATGGAAAAAGAAAATTTGCAGTTCTCAGATAGACAAACTTATGTTGATATTGAGGAAATATCTATAAATGCGTTAAAACACGCTTTGAGAGACCGTGCTAAAGTTTCAATTTCTCCAGATGAAGGAAATGTCTTATTTCAAATTTTAGATAATGGATTGCAAATCTCTACAGGTTTGACAGTTGTTTTAGGTGAAAGGTCGTCTGGAAAGTCATATACATTAGATGCTATTAATAATCAGTATGAACATGCTGCTTATATCCGTCAGTTTGAATTACTTGCTCGAGATGATGAAGCAGATAAAAGAAGATTCGACGAACTTTTGCGAAGGAAAGGCGATTCCATTACTCAAGAATTTTTGCAACATTTTAGAGGCGTGGTTGATGATGTACAGGGAATAGACTTAAGAGTAGATGAAAAAGAGATAGAAACATATCTTGAAATGTTAAAAAAATCTGCTGCAGAGGTCGAAAGAAAAGATGCTTTTGCAAAAGTAAAACTATTTAGCGAAACACTATTTGATATTAAAGAACTGTCATCACTTAAAAAGCTTATTGAAGCTGTTGAAGTTTTGATTTCAAACTTAGAATATCGAGATTTGATAAATTCTCATGTTGAGAGAAAATCGTTGTTAAATTTGGCTATTTCTCTCAGGAAAAAATATATTGATGAAAGTCAATTGGCAAGCAATATGAAATATGTAAATGATATTGTTGAAAATATAAAGGCGGAGTTAAGTAGCAGAACAACAAATACAGTTATTCCCGAAATCGATTTTTACAGGATTTTACTAAATCAGAGAAAAATTAAAAAATTCACTACTATTGCTAAAGGTATTCAGCGAAAACGTATTATTGAACAAAAAAGTGTTTATTCTTTTAACATTGTTGCAAAATCAAGACCTTTTAATGGAGCACAAGAACTTCATTCGATATTTAAAACAAGTGAGGCACTTGTCCCTATTTATGAAAAATATGATTACCCATATGAATATTTGTGTGCGTTACGTAAAAATGGTAATATTACAAGCTCAGAATATTACAAATTTTTTGTTTGCATTGAATATGAGGTATTAAATAGATATGGAACTAAAGCATCAGGAGGCGAACGCTCAGAATATAATTTACTACAACGGGTGAAAGACGCTTTACAAGAAGATATTTTAATTTTAGATGAACCAGAATCTTCTTTTGATAATATTTTCTTAAAAGATGGTGTTGATACTTTACTTAAAGAACTGTCTACACACATACCTGTTGTAATTGCAACACATAACAACACTATTGGTGCATCAGTACAACCTGATTTCCTTATATATACAGAAAAAGAGATTGCTTTGGATGGCACTATCAAATATCATCTTTATTCTGGATATCCAACCAGTGAAGAATTAACAGATCTTGAGGGGAACAAGTTAAAGCGTAGAACTATTATGCTGAATTGTTTGGAAGCAGGTGAAGAAGCATATCTCGAAAGGAGTAAAACATATGAAGTACCTTTACATTGAGAACGGACAGGGATTTTTTTCAATAAGTGGTTTGGAAACCGATAAACAAACAATAGACGAAATTCGAAAAGAGGATCTTTTGACTTTATTAAACTTAATTGTTGATGAGAGTGCCGATGATGGATTTGAAATGGATACTTATGACGAAGAAAAATTAAAAAATCCTGCACACAAAATCATTTATCAAAACATATATGAAAAATTTGATGCACTTATCAAAAAGCGGATACAGTTTAAAGATGAAACATGTGACTTGTACAGAACTGCAATTGAAAAGTATTCTGCTGAACTGGAAGATGATAAAAACGATTAAAATATAAATAGTAGTTACTAATATTTATCCATTAACATCCTCTATCATAAGAGTACAGTTTTGTAAAAAATGAGATCACTAGCATAATTCTTTCTCACAATTACGAATAATGTTTCTCATTCTTAACCTGTGATGTTATTTCTTCTTGTTTCGCCATTTGTTTTACCAGCCTAAGATATATTTCTCTCGCCTGCTGGTATATTTCTGTCAAATGTGAATTCCATTCGCTGTTAGCCAGCAGGAAAAGATTGTCAACCATCTGATGTCGTGGATCAAAAAAGATAACAACATAAAACTTAAAGAAGACGCTTATAACGCGTCTTCTTTTCATATATTCCGATACTTATTCTGTCAATAATTTTACTGCAAGTTTGAACCCGATTTCAAATGCCTGCTGTTCTACCAAAGACGTATATTCTTCGTTATATTCAATATATTCTTTAAATATTTTTAAATCGTTATCCTTTAAGGAGGCGAATAATTTTTCCTGCTGCAAAGCCATTGATTCTATAAGTTCTTTCTCTTCTTCGCTTATTTTCCTGTTTTCGTTCGGTCGGAGATTTCCATACCACAGATCCTGAAGCACTGACATAAAATCACTCCTTTGCAAATACACATATCACTAAGAAGTATCAAAGTCCAGAAAATTTTATAAAAAATAGTTTTTATGCGCAGTTCGACAAATTTTGATAGACTATATATTGTACTATATTATCGAAAGGAGGAGAACTTATGCGATATCAAAGATTATTGGAGCAGGTGGCAAAAGAGAACAATACCACTCCAGAAAAAATTGAAAATGAAATGCGTAAAGCGCTGCAGATTGCAGGCTACGATATTGAGCCTGCGATATTTATTGCGCTTGCTGCAAGCAAAGTAGAAAAGACTATATATCGTAATTAGTATATTGTATAGTCTATATCATCCCGGCAAAATTAGTATCATAATTTTGTTGGGAGTGATACGGATGACGATTGTTGAAGCCACAAAACAGCGTATAGAAGAACTGTGCAACGAGCGGGGACTTAATTTCTGCCGCCTTGCGACCATTTCCGGCGTTCCCTATACAACGGTCAAATCGATCATATACAATCAAAGCAAAAATCCGAGTATTATAACGATCAAGAAGATATGCGACGGTCTTGAAATCTCAATAGCAGATTTCTTTGACACTGATACTTTCAGAAACCTTGAGCAAGAAATCAAATAACTCAATAAAAATAGTAAGACTCATTTTTATAAAAAGATAAGCAGGGATAATATTGACGATATGGTGTTGATATTATTCCTGCTTTTTATACCGGAGTTCTTTGAGAGCGTTTAATAATTTTTGTTGCTCTCCACTGCCGTTAGTAGAAAATCTCAATAAAGGCAAGGCATATTTATCAAAAATTTCATTCTTTAATAAGTCTCTTTGATGCTGATTCGTTCCCTCTTTGTGATATGAATAACCATCAACCTCAATAGCTAAAATGGGCTTTTTACTCACTTTACTGTAAATCATAAAATCCACATGACTCCTGGTATTGCATACAAATTCAATTTCTTCAGGAGAGAGTTTGTCTAAATTTTTGAATATTTCTTTTAATGGGAGATGGACAACAACATCTAAATCTACATAATTATTATCCTTTAAGACATTAACAATAAGCCCATACATAAGATTTTCTGAATCATAGATTGATACTTTTCTTGAAGAATCAATAATTTTTTTCTTTTCATTCCAATACTGTTTATACAAATAATCAAATATTGAGGATATATCACTTTCTATTATTTCAAAATTGTTGTATTCAATATAGTTAACCAGATCTCCAATATTTGTTTTCTCATTATCTTCATCCGGATTAACAACAATTCTAAATTTTTTGACAGCACGGGAAACGGCAACATTCAAAAGGTTTTCATCGTCAGAAAAAGAAGTAATCTTATCATCCACCGTTGACAAGATAATATCGTTTTTTTCTCTGCCTTGAAATTTGTGTACAGTATCAATAAGGATATTTTTATTGTCAAGTATTTTCCACAATGCTTTAACCTGATCTTTGTACGGTGCTATTATCCCTATGTTAGACAAATCATCTTCTTTGAGTTCAGGTAAAATGTGCTGACAAATTTCGTCTATTTGTCTTTGATTGATATGACCTCGCGCATGATTACCCTTTACTGTTTTATAGGCCTTTAATACATCCGTTTCACCTATGTCTTCCGTCATAATAACAAGTTCATCGTTGTAAAATTTTTTATTGCAAAAACCGATTATTTTGGGGTGGCAACGATAGTGCTCCCTCAGCAATGTATTTGGCATATCAGGAAATAAAGCACATACTGAAGATAAAAAACTGTATTTTGAAAAATCATATCCTTCGTTAATGTCAAACAAAGAAAAAATATGATCTGTTTTCTGTCTGTCAGATTCGGTTACAACATTCGGTAATTGCTTTCTGTCTCCAACAATAACAGCGTTTTCAGCAACTGACAACGCTAAAGTACCAGTAGCAACATCAACCTGTGATGCCTCATCCATTATAACATAATCATAAGTATAATTAGGGAGACTACTTCTTGAAGAATAAGTGGTACTCAATATTATAGGATAATCTTTTATAAACTCCTCAGGATTTTGATATAAATCTTTCATCTCATATATTTTTCTGTTTTCAATACTTGCATATTTTCTATAGAGATAATGATTAAAATACAATTTAGAAAGTTTTATATATTCATCTAAAATGTCTTTTGCACTAACTTTAGATAGTGCGTCTTTAAGCGTTTTTATTCTTTCTTCTAACTCGTTAACCTTAAGTTCATAATAATTTTTCTTTACAATTAATATAAATTCTTTTGTTGATAAATCGAATCTATTTTTTATTCTAAAGCCGAAACAAAAAATCAAAAACAATTTATTTATAAATGACAATTTCCCATTTTCATCGGCTTGTTCTAATTTCACCCATAATTTCAGTAATTTACTGGATTTAATATATTTTTTAGATTTTACATTTAGTTCATTGTTATATAATTCATTAAAGTATACTTTTTCTGTTTTAATTGTTGATAATTCTTGTCTTTTTATTGCAAGTTCTTTCTGATTATCAAAAATGATATTCAACTGTTGAGAAAGATCTTTAATTTTATTTTGCACTTCAAGAATTGTTTCCCTGTCAAGTCCCCAATTTGAAACAGCAGGGCACAAGCCATCTTGTTTTTCAATAAACATTTCTCTGTTTTTCTTTTTTCCTAACTGCGCAACTATAAATCCATAACCATATTTACATAATTTTTCGTAAATATTCTCAGTAGCTGAATTATTGTTTGAAACCACTTCAACTGTTTTATTTCTAATAATCAAATTTGCTATAATATTTAATATGGTTTGCGTTTTGCCGGTTCCCGGTGGGCCTTCAATAACGCTTAATTGATTATTCAGCGCATTGTTCACAGCGGTTGTTTGGCTGGAATTACTACCAAACGGGAAAATTACTAATTCATCATTATTAATCTTTTTTATTTCACCAGGATGCAGGTATTTGGAAGCGACAGTATTATCCCCTAAAAAATGCTGCATTTTATCATACTGTGTTGAAAGTATTTTCGTATCATCTTCAGTTTTTACACTTATCTCATTTGCAATAAGTTTAAGATAATTAAAAATTTTTCGATTGCTTTCGCTGATAAGACAGGAGTAGTTTACCTGTAGTTCTGAATAATGATATGTATTTTCCCAGCCGTTTTCATAGATAATATGCCAATATTGATTCTCAAAAACGCCTATAAAATGAATGTTATTCAATAACTTGTCATTGAGTTTTATTCTGACAGTAGAAGGCGCAACAATCTTAGGGTTATTATAGTATCTAACTGCAGACTTTGAGTATCCGTATGGTTTACAACCATTTTGGAACATAACATCAATTTTTTGAGTGTACTCATTTTCTCTAAACCACTTAATCTCTCTGGTTTTATCCTCACCTTTGAGAAAAATAAGATTTTCTTTAGTATTCAAAAGTGCGCCTCCACTTAATAATTATATTTTCATTATACTAATGATTGAAAATTAATTCAACGATGAAATTAAATTGAGATTTTTTAATTTTAAAAATTATGAAACAACTATTTTTGCTTTATCACAGTTTATATTGTTCATCACCAAACCGTGAACCGGGTGTGGTTCACGGTTTGATTTTTATATTTTTATCTGAAAAATTAAATTCCCAAAAGACTTGATTATTAGCAAAATCTATGCTTAAATGCACAACACACAGATATAAAAAGAAAGGTGGTGCAGAACATGGCAACCAGAAGAAAACCGAAAAATGTATATGGTGAGGGTTCTATCTTTTACAGTAATGTAAAGAAAAAGTGGATGGCTCAAATTAATCTTGGGTTTGACAGCAACGGCGTTCGTAAAAGGAAGACTATCATAGGAAATACTCCTAATGAGGTCAAAGAAAAACTCCGTAAGGTCAAAAACGATATGTATACAGGCAAGTTTGTGAGTGCCAATAATATAACATTCGGGCAGATTACAAAACAGATTCTTGATGAAAAACTTGCTATGAATGAGATTCAAAGGCAGACTTACAGCCGACATCTTGAAACAATGAAACACTTCAAAGATATAAACGATATACCGATTCAAAAGATTGACTCCACAATGCTCAAACAACTCATTCTTTCTAAAATTGATTACTCTCAGTCAACTATAAGAAAAATATATTTGATGATGAGTCAGGCATTTAACGAGGCGGTCAGACGAAAGATAATAGTTGAAAACCCGATGGCTGATGTAAAAAAGCCTAAATCAAGGCAAAGAACCGTAAAAACAAGAGCGCTCACAATGGAAGAACAGAAGGCATTTTTCAATGCGTTGCAAAACGATGACAGCATTCTTTATAAAGACCAAATGCTGATTTCGATGTTTACAGGAATGCGAATGGGTGAAATAAATGCGTTAAGCCGAAATGACATAAACACAAGGTTCAATTTCATTAATGTGGATAAAACTATTGCTAAAGATCTTCACGGTGAGTCGTTTTTGAATGATACACCTAAGACAGAAAAAGGCAATCGACAGATACCTATAAATTCAATGGTTAAACCTGTGATTGACAAGCTGATTGCGAATTATGTTCATACTGATGACGGAATGCTGTTTCACTCGAAAAAAGGTCAGTTGTTGTCAACGAATCAGGTTAATATGGAGTTTCAAAGAGTTTTGAAAAAGTATAATATCAAGGACGAAACTGTAAAAGGCAAGCTTACGCTTCACAGTCTGCGTCATACATACGCAACTCGTTGTATTGAGGGCGGAATGCCTGTAAAGGTTCTTCAAGACCTGCTGGGTCATACAGATATAAGTATTACTCTTGATACTTATTCCGATGTGTTTGAAAACTTCCAAACCGAGAATATACAAAAAATCGATAACTACATGAGCTCAGCAGGATTTGCTATGAATGCATAACCAAAAACAAAAGCCGATTGGTATCTCTTAATTGAGAAACCAGTCGGCTTTAAATTATATTGACTAATTTTAATTGCTGTGTTACAATGAAATTGCTTTGAGGCACAGTATTTTAAATTTAGAACATTGTATTTATAGGTTTGTTTTTATTTATGCAAGTGAATATCTGCAAACACGCAAAAACAAAGAGTTAAATTTAATCTATCGATGTCCGGCTATAGGCTGTTGTTGCATTTGCAGACGGTCTGTTTTTGTCGGGCTATTTTTGTGCCTTTTAGTAGATAATACTAGGAGGTTTTTATTTTATGAAAAGAACAAATGATCACATCGAAAACATTCAAAGAAAAATTGGGTATGATTTTAAAAATACGGACTTGATGTTTCAAGCGTTTATTAGAAAATCATATTCAGAAGAAAACGGCGGAGAGAACAATGAGGTTTTAGAATTTATCGGAGATAAAGTCCTTGATCTAATTGTAGTTAAACTTCTTGCCGAAAAACACGGAGAGATTAAAAAAACTCAAATTGGCAGTTTAAAAGACTTGGAACTCTTTGTTAGCGAACTTGATGAAGGTGAACTGACAGAGAAAAAGAGGAAACTTGTTGAAAAGAAGAATCTTGCAGAGAGAATGCTTGATTTAGGATTCTCAAAATATCTGATTATGAGTAAGGGCGATTTAGAAAATGATTTGCAGTATTCTAAATCTGTAATGGAGGATTTATTTGAGGCAATTATTGGTGCGATAGCACTTGACTCCAATTGGAATCTCAAGGAAATACAGAATGTTGTTGAATGTATGCTGGATTTAGAAAACTTCTCAGATGATGACGAAAATTATATGAATAAATTGCAGGAATGGTCTCTGAAAAAATACGGTGTGTTGCCCGATGTTCAGTTAGGAAAATTAGATAGGTATGAGTCACCAAACCAATTTTGTCATATGTCAAACGAAATTATTGCACCATGGCGAAATTACGAAACAATACGAATAGCTGATGTAAAAAAATGCGTAATCATTTTAGAAGAAATTAATTATAAATTTATCGGTTATGGTTATTCGAACAGCGAGGCAAGAAGTGCTGCAAGTAAGGTTGCCTATGAGTTTCTTGAGAAAAACGATTTAGAATTATCTATAAGAGATGAAATTGATGAGCCTAATGCAGATGACGCAATAAGTCAACTGGAAATACTTGCAAGAAGAGGCTATTTTTCAATTCCAACCTACAAATTTAAACAGACATATGACAAAGACGGTAATCCAATATGGAACTGTGTATGCAATATAAATGAAATTGAAAAGTCTTTTTCAAAAAAATCATCTTCTAAGAAAGATGCGAAAAAGAACTCGGCATATAAAATGTTAAATTATGTTTTGGAGGCGTTATAATGAGTAATCCTATATTTGATTATGATGACGGTGATTTTTTATTTAGGAATGGCGATACCGCTTTTGATTCTGACGGAAATATGATGATGCGTATGTCGGACAACATGGCAATGGATATGGATTCCGGCGAACTTCATTTGACTTCCTCTTGGGATGATGACGAAGAATAATTTCTGTGTTTTGTAAAAGGTGCCCAATGTCAACCAAATGGCAACCTGTGGGGGATAAAATTTCAAAGCCGAAATAATTTCAGTCCTCAAAAACGGCTTAACGGTGGGGAAAAACGGGCGTGTCCTGTTAAATCAACAGGACACGCTAGCTTAATATTTTCATTCACCTCTATCAAAACAGAGTGGTTATACTATTTTTTGTTTATCTATTATTTTTCATATAAGTAAAATGATTTGGATTGTAGTTATTATTGTGATCCTTTGCACATATTTCTGTAATTTTGCTTTAATTATAATAACAGCGCAAAACAAAACATATGATTTTATGTTCATAAAATCATAAAGCGCATAACTCCATTTTTCCTTTGTAATAAAAATAAAACCTCGGAATTAACCGAGGCTTTTATTTTTTTTAGATCCTTATCATACCTATAAAAGTACGATATAATAATGTCAGAAAATTATGTGAATAACATTAACAATTAATATAAAACATATAGCCAACTTAATAAGCTCGCTGTTAGCGTTAATAACAGCAATCATAGCTTACAAGCTGGCTAAAGAGAAGTAAGGGACGGGGGCGAAAGCCCCCTAACCTTAAATATATTATAGCTCAATCTATATATAAATGCAAGTATTATCATTATTTATTAGTGTCGCTGCGCTTATTATTAGTATGTTGGCGTTAGTAATTATACTAAAGAAAAGGAAGTAAAATTATGACTGAAGAGAAAAGAAAAACAACAACATCATCAGCTGTTAAACGCAGATACAACGACAAGGTTTATTCTGTTGTCAAAGCTGAATTGCCAAAAGAATTAGTTGCAGAATTCAAGGAGCTTTGTAAGGCAAAAGGTATTTCGCAGGCAAGCATTATAAAAAGTGCCTTAGAGCAGTTTATCAATGAAAATAAAGCATAAAAAAAGCCCCGGATCTCAATCTATCCGGGGCTTTAACCATAATAAAAATTAAAAAAATGGAATATTAAATCAAAGCACTTATATCTTCAATCTTTAGAATACTATCTTTAGGAACAGAGCAATCGATATAATTATCAAATTTAGGTATCGAGCGTGAACACAAGATCTACATTATTTTGCTTGGCAAGGCGAAACATCTCCTGCGTATTAGTCAGAATTATTTCCAGCCTGATATTCGGATATTGCTTGTTTAATGAGCTGAAATTATTCCAAAAAATAAAATGGCAGAGCGAATCCGCCATGGCTATACGAATCGTTACACCTGCGTCGCTTGTGTCATCCGCCGCCTTTTTTATTTCATCAGACACCGCAATCATTTTGTGGGCAAGGCTGAGGATTTCTCTGCCCTTTGGGGTGAGCTTGATGTTGTGGTTTATTCGCTCAAAAAGAGCAGTGTTAAGCTCTTTTTCGAGTTCCTTTATCTGGAACGATACGGCAGACTGTGTGTATCCCAGCTTTTCCGCCGCCTTGGTAAAGCTGCTTTGCTCTGCAACATAAATAAAGGTTTCAAGTTTTTTTAGATCCATTACATCACCATAAAACAATTTTATCGTATCAACAAATATTATTAATTTTACAAATGCTAAGTCTTATTATATAATTAATTTGTTATACTATTAACAAACATGGTGAAAAAAATGATAAATAAGATTATTGAGGCTGTTTACGGCTTTTTGTGGAATGACCTGATAACCATTCCTATATCAGATGAAACAAGCATAGGTATTCCCCTTCTCGTTATACTATTAATTCCAACGGGAATATTTTTTACCATAAGAACAAAATTTCTGCCGATAAGAAAATTCCCCGCCATGGTAAGGGCGCTCGGAGAAAAGAAAGACGACAAAAGCACTCTTTCAACTTTTCAGACCCTAATTGTTTCAACCGCTACAAGAGTTGGAATGGGCAACCTTGTTGGAGTTGTTGCCGCAATTTCAGTGGGCGGCGCAGGCGCAGTATTTTGGATGTGGCTGTCAGCATTTTTAGGCGCGTCAACAGCGTTTGCCGAAAGCACTCTTGCACAGCTTCACAAGAAAAAGGACAATCTGTACGGCGGCTACCACGGCGGCCCTGCTTATTACATACACGATTTTGCGGAAAAGATAAGGAAAAAGAAATTAAAACATTCGGTACTTGCCGTTCTGTTTGCCATATCAGCACTTATCTGCTGGTGTGGTATAAGCCAGGTAATCAGCAACTCCGTTACTTCCGCGTTTGAAAACGCTTTTTCAATAAAGCCTATTTATACTACAATAGCCCTTGTGATTATCGCCGCAGTTATAGTTCTTCGCAAAAACGCAACCGTTAAAGTGCTTGATATCATAGTGCCGATAATGGCTGTCTGCTACTTCATAATAACTATTTTTATCATTGTAAAAAATATAAATATTCTGCCCGACGTGTTCAAAAGGATTTTTGAAGAAGCATTCGGTATCAGGCAGGTTGCGGGCGGCGGATTCGGCGCAGTTTTGATGAACGGCGTTAAAAGAGGCTTGTTCTCAAATGAGGCAGGCTCAGGTTCGGCTCCTTGCGCGGCGGCTGCCGCTGAAGGCAAATCACCTGTTACAATAGGACTTGTTCAGGCGCTCGGCGTTATAATCGACACTATTGTTATCTGCACCTGCACGGCAATGATAATGCTTTTAGTTCCTCAGAATATCACTCAGGGTCTTGAAGGAATGGAACTGCTGCAAACAGCAATGAACTATCACCTGGGTGAATTCGGAACGGTATTTATAGCCATTATTCTTGCGCTGTTTAGCTTTTCTACGTTTATCGGGGTACTGTTTTATGCCCGCTCAAATGTATCATATCTGTTCGGCGAAAAATGGTGCTTTCAGACAATTTATAAAACAATCGCTCTCATAATGCTGTTTATAGGCGGGCTTCAGGCTTATACAGTGGTATGGGATCTCGGCGATGTGGGAATAGGTCTTATGACAATATTTAACCTCATCGTGCTGATACCGATGTCAAAAGAGGCTATCAGCCTGCTTGATAAAGACAAAAAGATACCGCGGCACAAGGAAAAATCATAACCACCAGTTGAACTGGTGGTTTGCACAGGCCCTGTAAGGGCCGCCTACTGGCTTGCCGACTGAAAGTCGGCACTGATGGTTTGACATCG